>BNJT01000511.1_pt1 | contig 77217 bp, 116 predicted proteins | sample 8540491 | NCBI WGS metagenome assembly BNJT01 (sample SAMD00202455, study PRJDB9452) | human saliva metagenome | host: Homo sapiens | reverse complement strand
CTGTCTTCCCAGGGTCTTGTTTATTGTTCTGATCGTTTCACGGGCACTTCATTGCCCGCCATACAGCGCGGGCCGGGAACTGTCTACCGAGAGGGGGTTCGCATGGCCCCAGACTGGTGCCAATGTTCCACAACCGCTGATCCTGCGGGATGACCACCCGTACCGAGACGGGTATCAGGCAGGAACGCACCTGACGGACTGACTTCAATGATCGGGTAGTCGGACCTGTCGGTGCCCGCATCCGCGTGGCACCCGGGTGCCGAGACCCAGCTGCACCGTTTCAGGCTGTCCAGGAACGCGTGGTGCTGGATGGCCAGAGCACATCGAGCTGGTGGGGCTTAATCGGGCTTTTGCGAGGGTGATCACACTTTCTGCCTGGAGCCGGGCGATGGTGGTGATTCCGGCCGGTTATTCGCGCCGTATCTCAACATCGGTGGTCGATCTGGTCTTTCTGGCCATTTACACGCCGCGCTTCCGGCCTGCGGCGCTACCGGATCTGCCAGCGCCAGCGCCGCCGCCCAGCCAGTCCCTGAATCCAGGCTGCTGCGCACGAACAACGGAGCATCCACAACGCCTGTTCAGGCGGTAACATCGCCAGTTTCCGCCGCCGCCTGTTCTGTGACGGGTTCCATGCCAATACTGCATACGCTTTCACCCAGTACACTGTTGCCCAAGCAGGCGCTTACCCAGCTGGCCAGGGCTGGCGCTCGCCTTGAAGGCGGTACGCTCACCAATCAGGCCATCGTCCTTCCATTCAACGTATCAGGTGAACATGCGGGAGGCTGCCAGGCACAGTCCTCGGCCTACTCACCAACTGATGCCTTCTTCACCCGGGCGCTGGTCCGGGTGCCTTGTTCGCAATGACAGCGATCTGGTCTGCCCGGTGGATGGTGCCGTCAGTCAGCTGGGAACATCGACGGTATACCAGAGCCAGGGGCATGACTGCGGCCACGGCCCTGCTATTACGGTGACGACAACTGGCCGAGCATTTTGTGGACAGCCAGTTCGCCACCATCTACCTGAGCCCGCGCGACTATCACCCATTCACATGCCTGCGCGGGCCGCGCCAGATGGTCTACGTGCCCGGGCGACCTGTTCCTCCGTCAGCCCAGCCACCGCAGCCGCCATTCAGTCTCTTGCCCGCAACAGACGGTGGTCTGCATCTTCGATGCCTCGTGGGGCCAGTAGGTGCTGATGCTGGTGGGCGCAGCCATCACGTGGGCAGCAGCATAGCCGCCGTCTGCTTCCAGTACCGTCAATCCGCCCCGACCAGGCACATCCAACGCTGGATTAACCGGCGCATGAGGGTGCGGACGGCGCACAGGCAGCGGCTGCGCCGACGGATGTCAACCGGAAGGCCACGGAAAACGGCGTCTTTTCTGGACCCATAAGGGGGCCGAGGATGGGATCGCTTCATGCTGGGTTCCACCGTGGTGATCTTTTCCCCACGGGCTCCAGGCTCACCACGGCGTGGCAGCCCTGGCCGGTCGGTACGCATGGGCTGACCGATGTCGCAGGCAAAATAAGGCCGGGGCCCGATGGAATGTAGCGCCCGTTGGGTGTTAACTTCCGCGGTCGGCATCCGCCAGTGATCCGGCGATAAAGACCCCGGCGTTGGCCGCATGATCCGCTTCCGTGTGGCGGCTTGCAGGGGATCAGATCACTCAGAGAAAGGACCTGCCGCGACGTCTGGACACCATCACCATCTACCACAACCCCGCTGCAGCGCCCGCAAAGGTGTGGATGCCATCCGCCGCCGACCGCAAACCGGTGGTGGTGGACTACCTGAAGACCAGCTGGCAGCAGCCTGACGACAGCGCTGCTCAGGAAGCGGGCCTGACGCCCGGCAGGCGCTGCGCACCAAGCAGGAAGAGGCGAGCACTGCTGGCCGAGGGGCCTCCGACGAGCGAATTCGGAGGCCATGCAGGTGCCCGTGCTGGTCAGGCCCCATCGTGCAGACGCCCAGGGTGTGCGGCTGGTGCGTCCGCTGGAAAGCTGGACGAGATTCTCTGAGCGCCGGGCGTGCGGGCCACGGCGAGGGGTCAACCGGGGACGGAGATGCGCCCGCCAGGCTGGGTGTGTGCCGGTGAGGCAGGCCGTCGATGCCGGCCTGAGCCTCAGTCGTTCGGCAGGGGCTGCTGACCGCAACGCCGTCGGCCACCGCGTGAGCGTTGGCAACGCCGCAGGCCGGCACGAACGCTCAGCGTGCGATGGCCAACCCAGATAGTCCACCAGCGCAATGTGCGGCGGTTCTCGGCATGAACAGGTCCGGGCTGGCGTGGAACGCGATCGAGAAAAATTAGCACCGTATCCAGGCATTGCCAGCGGAAATTGGAAGCCGTGAGAATCCTACCATACCTTCATCTACGCAGCCGGTTGAACACGAAGATGTCCATCACCTGCCCGAACGCATAGGCGGCAAGCTGGCAGGTGTCTGAAAGACTAGGGGCTGAAGTCGGCCAGGCTGCCCCAGCTCCGTCAGGTGCGTCTGGAACACCGAGGATCACATGGGACAGCAGCGGACGAGGACATCACCGGAAGATGATCCGGCGCGCCATTGCGCAGATCACCGTCGGGTCGGTGGCCAGAAGATGAACAGAGCTCAGCGCCCCCAGGTGGAGTGCACGCTTGAACCGTTGGGCAGCGTGATGGTGAACGGGAACTGCGCAGGTGGTTGCTGGAGGCGATGACGGCGTGTGAAAGGACCAGCCACCGCAGAACGCGTACTGCTGGGCCGAGGTGAAGGAAGTCGTTTGTGCTCAAGGGGCGGTCGTAGGCAAAACAGCCGCTCAGCGCGCCCAGCTAACGAAGGGGTGCCAGCTGGCGTGGTTGGCAGGCGGATGGATGGCAATGCCGCCACGCGGCGTGAACTGCCGAAGACCTCGATGTACTTGGGCTGCATCGGCTTGATCGGGTCCTTCGCGGTGACGTTGACGGTCCCTCATGGAAGTCGCCATGGTTTGCGGAAGCTGAACAGATAGAGCTTGGAACTTGCTCTCCACCATCTTCTGGCCAGGGATATGGCGAATGACGATGGTGGCGAAGTCAACTGGCGGTGATCGAGCTGGTTGGTGAACTCCGGGCAGACGAACTTCACAGTAGTCGTTGTCGGTGCTTGTTGTCGAAGGCCAGCACTTCGGGCGTGATCGGACCGATACTGGGTCTTCCTGGCTGCCCAGGTGGGTGATGCCTTGCAGGAGTCTTCTGGGGTTCTCATGGGAGGATCGGGAAGGAGGGAGGCCGGATCTTGGCCGCCCGCGCTTCCACGATGGAGGTGATGCGTTGAGGGGATGATGTTGCGGGTGGCGGCGCGCGCAAAGGAAGGTCATGCGCAGGATGGGAGGTGTGCCACGGTATCGGCATAATATGCGAATGCAGGGCATGTGCGCCAGCATGGCGCACCGGCAGCAGGTCTAAGCTGTTTCAGGCCCATCGGAAACTGCGGGAGCAACCCGTTGCCAATAGGATCACCCCATGACCACAGCAGACGGTGCGCCGCCGCCGCGCAGCTGCCATCCATCTCCCACCCGACGCGGGCAAGGTCCGCCTGACCGAGCGCTGCTCTGCGCGGGTACCATCGGATCGCAGGCAGCGTCAAGGCGCGCAAGGCGTCGCTTTCATGCCACGTCCGACTGGACTGGAGATCGAAGCAGCGCGGCATCTCGATGGCCAGCTCCAGTGATGCAGATGGAGTACCGCGACTGCGTCATCAGCCTGCTGGACACCCCGAGCCCTGAGGACTTCTCGGAAGGCACCTATCAGCGGTGCTGACGGCCGTGGATGCAGCCTGATGGTCATCGATGCCGCCAGCGGCGTCGAGCCGCAGACGCTGCGCCTTCTGGAGGTGTGCCGGGCGCAGCCGCCCATCATCACCTTCCATCAGCAAGATATGGACCGCGAGGTGCGAGCCGCTGGAGATCCTCGACGGGGATCGAGGGCGCTGGGCATGCCCGGCGCGCTTCACCTGGCCGGTGGGCATGGGCAGAACTTCGGCGGCGTCATCGACCTGAAGGAACAGATGCGCGTCTTCCGCGGGCAGGAACCGTGCTGGCGCCGGGGACGACGGGGATCCTGGCGGCCTGGATGTCGACGAAGCCGCAAGCGCTACCGGCGTACGAAGCAGGCCAGGGCGAGATCGAGCTGGTCAGCGGTGCTTCCGGCACTTCGACGGACTTCCTGGCACAGCAAGCGGTGCGGTGTTCTTCAGTTCGGCCATCTGCTCTTCAGCGTGCATGATGGTGCTGGACGCCCTGGTGGATCTGGCGCCGCCGCGGGGAGAACCCAACCAGCTGGCGCAGTCGACTCCATCGGAAGAGTTCTCGGGCGTGGTGTTGTTCAAGATCCGTGCTTATGGATCCGGCCACCATTCCATCCTCCTGCGCGTGTCGTCGGTCCTTCGAGCGCGGCATGAAATGAAGGTGGTGCTTGCGGTGGCAGGAGTTTCAGGCCACCAACGTGATGTCCTTCCTGTCCCAGCGCGCGAAGAGCTGGTGGAAGACGCCTGGCGGGCAGGCATCATCGGTCTGCTAACCGCTGGCGTGCTGCAGCTGGGCGACACGCTGACCGAGGCGAGGAGCTGCAGTTCACCGGGCCGCATGCTGCGCGAGCTCTTCAGATCGTCGAGCTGGCTGACCGATGAAGAGCAAGCGGCTGCGTGCCGGCTCCACCGCTGGGCGAAGGGAAGGTGCCATTCGATCTTCCGGCCGCATCTGGGCGGATCGCTGCTGCTGAGCATCGGCAGCTGCAGTTCAGTGTTGGCCACGCTGAAGACCGAATGGCGTGGAGACGCTTCCTGCCAGCCCGCCACCAGATGGCCGCTGGGTCGTCCGAGGACGAACAGGCTGAAGTTCATCGAGATAACGCGGCCCGCATTGCGTGGGACACGGTCAGGGGCCCCACCTTCATGGTGACCTCGCAGCGACGGCGGTGGCCGAGGCGCTGGAAGAAGTCCGCCACGCCGTAGTAAACGCGCGAACTGGTGTTCAGCGTCGGCGTGAGGGCTGCGCGGGTTGTGGCATGGTCTGAAACTGCGCCACAACCGCCGCCATTATGAAACTGCGCGGGCTGCCAGGGCTGCACCAGGGCTTCCGCCAGAACTGCGCCAGAACGCAGAACCGTCGTCAGCGCCACAACGGTGCCAACGGCTCATGGCGCGGAACCTGGCTGCGGCCGGCGCGGGGTCTCCGTCTGCGCTCGGGAGCAAAGCATGACAAGCCGCCGGTGGTATGCCTGAAAAGCAGGCCTGACGCACTATCCTTGCAGCATGAACGACGACTGAGCATGGGTGAACGATGGCTGAAGGCGGCGTGGGCTGAACATCCACAATTACTGTTGGCATTCTTCTGGGGCATTCTGCCGCTGAGTGGTGTCGCGTGTGGGTGGCATGATTGCAGCAGATCATCCAGTACGGCCGGTACGCTGCGGGTGTCGATCGTGGTGGCAATGATCATGCCACCCGCTGGGTGGCCCGGTGTTCTGGTACAGCTTCGCGTCCGGGGCCTGCTGGGCTTTTCGGGCAGATGAATCATTACCATTGAACAAGCCAGATCGGCGTGTCAACGCCATGCCCATTTCGACAACGTAGCTGGTGTCCTCGCTGGTCGGGGTTCTGGTCTTTGGCAGTGGCCGACGCTTTGTGAACAAGGTGCTGGGTTTCTGTGCCATTACGCTGATCGTGCTGGGCATCTATCTCACCACGCATCAGGAGGGCAGGGGCACGGGCGTGGAACATGCGCGGGCGTGATGACGCTACTGATCTCGACGGTGGGCTACGTGGGGTATTCGTATTTCCGCAGGCCGGGCACGTTGACGGGCAGATGCCTTCCTGCACCGCAGGCGGCGGTGGGCATAATGGTGGCCATGTCGCTGGTGACTGCCGCTATTAACCGGGGCGTAAACCCTTCAACCGGAAGACGGTGCAGAACCTGCTGGGCAGTTTCATCTTTGCAGCGCAGCGGCGCTGGCTATCTGCTGTCGGCTGCACCAATGGCATTACAGGGTTCGCTGTCGCAGATGAACGTGGTGCTGGCCACGCTGGGGCGGCATCTACATTCCTGGGCGAGAAGAAGACCCACTGGTATACGTGACGGGGCTTGCGCGCTGGTGGTGGCGGGCGGCATCGCGGTGATCGGTCTGAACGCCTGAACAGCATCAGCCCCAGTCGGAGGCTGACAGCAGCATGGCCAATACTGCTGCCAGCCCAGCCAGTTCGTTCAGGACGATGGCGCCGAGACCATAGCCACCATGGGGTCATGATGGGCGAGTGGGACGCTGCGGCGGCAGCCACTGGACAGGCCACATGCCGAACAGCATGAGCACCAGCGTGATGATGTAGGTGAGGCGGCCGAGGCCGAGGCATGAACCACTGGTGATCGCCCAGCAGCCATGCGCCGATGATGACGGGCACCGGGCCAACAGCGCTGCCAGCCAGTGAGCACGGTGGTGGGCGCAGGAATGGGGCGGTGCTTGAGCAGCACGGTGCTGAGGCCCAACCGGCGCGGAAGCCAGTCCGTAGACAAGGCAAGGGGGCATGGGCGTAGCTGGCAAGCTGGAATCATCAGCACGATGGCACTTCGGCCGTACCCAGCAGCAGTGCAGCCACAGCGGCCGTCAGCGTGTTGAACAAGCAAGCCACCGAGCCAGGTACCGCCCACAGCGGCATGGGCAAGCAACGGGGCGGCTGGCCGGAGGGAATGGGTGAGGAGCCAGCGTGGTGGCGCGTTCAGAACAGAGAGGCCCATGCGGGCACAGCGGCATGGGCCGGTGCTGGCGCAGAGATAGCCAGCAGCAGTTTGCGGCGTGGGCCAGCAGCAAGCAGGAGGCCGGCCACCAGCAGGGCGAGGCGCCGGAAGGTCAGGCGGAGACTTCGCGCACGGCCAGTCACGATAATAGGCCAGTTGGTGCGCCCAGATGAGGTCAGGTGACATCGGCGGGGGCGTAACGCCGTTGGGCGTCCTGGACGTCCACATGCGTGGCGGAGCTGACCTGTCGCTGCAGCGACGAGGTCCGCTTTGCGCGGTTATCGGCGGGTAGGGCTGGGCGCCGCGTTTGATCCTCTTCATGTCAGATCGCGGATCTGGCGGATCAGGTCGTCGAGGCCCCTTGGGCGGGGGCACCGGCCTGCTGGAAGACGATGACGCGCGCTCGGAGACCATCAGCGTGGGATGGGGCGGTTGCCGAAGTGGCCAGCCAGGCTGGTTTCCTCGTCAGTGTTGATCTTGGCGGGAACGTGTCCGTTTCTTTGGAACGCTTTCGAAGACCGGGGCGGAAGCTCTTGCAGTACCGGCTTGAAGTCGAGAGTTCACGATATCGTTGTTGCTGATCGTAATTGTCGAGTCCGGCAGTTTGAGTTCTTTGTGACGGCCATGGGGGTGCCTGTTTGAGAAAGAGGCTGACCGGCTGCGGCTTCGGGCTCCCATCACCGGAACCTGAAGACGGAGTCATACCTTGCGGTTGGCTGGACACAGAGCCCCAGGCGGTTTGCTATGATCGGTGTCATATTCATTCAGCATGCAGACGGTCGGCAAGCGCAGGGCGTTTCAACATGTTAGATCGCGCGACAGAAGACCTATATAATGGCCGTGCATTGTCACCGATGCCGCTGACGTCATGAAATTCGGGCGTGCCGGTGCTTTGCTGGTGCGATGGCATTGGCGCTGTTTCGGTCCGGACGGTATGCAGCTGGACACGGTCGCGTTCCTTCGGCGAGGCGTCAGACCAAATCCGTCAGGTCTTTTTGGGGCAGGCATGCCGCGTTGTATTCCCAACCGAACAGGAGATCGCATCGCCTTTCCGCGGCCGACGCCGTTGCCTGGCTCATTCCTGCTGCCATGGGTGCCGCGATGCTGGTGGATGGACATCGTCGGTCTCTGCATCTCCCGGTTTCTGGGCGATACAGTTTCGCGCGCGATGTTTACTGGGGCACGGTGGTGGGCATCCAGCCCACGCTGCCGCGCGCGGCTGACGGTGCGATTGCGCGGGCGACCACCCGGTCGGGAATGGATGCGGCCGCTGCTGGAGGATGCGGAGGCGCGCCCGTGACGATCCTGTCGCCGCTGAATCGCTCGGGCAGCTGGTGCTGACGCTGGACTGGCAACTGTCGCAGGCGGTTCTGGATCGACCAGGGCTACTGAAGGCAGGATCCTGTTTCTGTCGTGTGGCTGATCGCTGATGATACCGGCAGGGGTGCTGGTGGTATATTGCGCGCCGGATGAACAGGTGCTGGTCAGCTCACGGCCGCCGGTGCCGCGCCCCTGATTTTTGCTTCATGTCCCTGTTTGAATCGCGCATCGCTGCGGCGCCTCGGCGCGATGTGCAATACTCTTTCGATTGCCCGTGCATCCGCGCGGTGGGCATTGTGTCGGTTGTCGGTCTGGCTATGCCAGGCTGGGGGCGGATTCTGACCATCGGAACGGTAGCGGGCGCATTCGTTCTCGCATCGCGCCCAGCCTGCCGGTCTGGGAGGTGGGTGCCGGGCGCCAGGCATCTTTTGATTATCAGGGCTCTTCAGCGGCGGCGGTACCGCTGCCTTCGGTATTTTGTCATATCGCTCGCCGCATCTGCGGGTGGATCGCAACGTGGCATCGGGCGGATCTGGCAGGACTCGATCGCGTCCGGGCTGAGATGTGGCGACGTGGTTTGACGCCGCGGTGCCACCACCACGGGCATCGGGCGGGCGTACCGCAGCTCAAGTCGCTGTTCGAGATCGGGCCCGGCTGCGGGTGCATCTGTGTGGTCGATACCGTCCTGCCGACAGGAGCTGCGGCTGGGGCTGCCGATGGTTACGCCATGCCGCTGCGGTGGCTGCAGAACCGGGCTGGGTGTTCAGCCCCAGTCTGAACCAGCGGGTGAGTGACGACGTGGCCGGTTTCCAGTTGGCAGTTCGGACTGTGGGGCAGGCCGGTGTTCGCCGCGCGCCTATCACCGCTACTACTACGAGATCGATCACCAACATGCCCACGTGGCGTCGACCCTATGCGGCCAAAGGGCAGCTGGCGGGGCGGGCGGCGGCTGCGCTGAACAAGCGCTATCCGCGAACCTGGGTGGCCGGCTTCGTGCGGGCGCATCTGGGCAGGCGGCGGCGCGATTCGCCGCTGGTGGAAACGCCGGACCAACGTCGGTGCCGGTATCGTGCACTGGGATGGCTGTTCGCCCGTTCCAGGCGAAGAGGGATCGGACGGACGGTTGATCCGTCCGATGGCGTTACTGGGGCCGCGCCCATCACGCCGCTGTGCCGACCCGAGCGCCGCCTGGTTCAGGTCGCGGCGGCGTCGAGGCGGTGGGTGATCGTTGCCTGACCCGTCGGGTGTCCGAAGACAGTCGGGCTGTCGGGCGGGCGCACGTTCATCAGGTTGATGGCCTGTTGCTGGCGCAGCTGTTCGCGCAACCGGGCCAATTCGCTTTCGCTGGCGGCCAGAATGCCAGGTCTACTTCAGGTTTCAGGGCGCGTATGGAGTTTGTGACTGACGCGGCGATTCATGGGCCTTGGTGGGCCTGGTGCCAGTATTCGGCATCCTGTTCGTACTGACGCATCAGGCGGGCCTTTCCCGGTTGATGCGCAGCTGCGTGCGCCAGCCACAACCTTCCAGCGCCTCCAGTTCGAAGCCGGCAATGGCCAGACTCATCTCGTTCTGGGCGGCGCGGGTGGCGTCGTACAGAGTGTAGCCGGCCTGGCTGACCCGGGCGCGGCATTGTGCAGCCAGCTGGCTCGGCTGGCCACGAGGAACGTGGGTGGCCGTATCCCACAGGTGCGCACCGCCCGACGGTCAGGGCGTCGGTGAACGCCAGGCTGGGTGGGGGGGCTGCCGCGTGGGGCGTTTGGGCTGGTGCCGGTTGCGGGGCGGTGGGCGCGTTCGGCGCCGCGGCATGGATGGCCGGGCCCGGGCGGCGGCCCGGCGACCAGCTCGGCCGTGTGTTTGGTGCCGGTGCGTGTGTGTTGGAGGCGGACCGGTCGGGTGGTGGGCGCGAGCGAGGACATGGGGCGAGGTTCGATGCCGGATCGGGCTGCGTCGCAACCAGGGTGGTCTGCCAGGTCAGGGTCTCTGTGGCCGGGTTTGTGTCGGGTCTGTGAGGTGGAAGTCCAGGTCAGCCTGCTCAGGATGAAGGCGTGGCCCGGAAAGCGAACGCCCGTCGTGCCTGGCGGGCCGGGCGCGAGGCGAAGCAGCGTGGGGGCGGCGGGGCCTGGTGCCGGGGAGCGACGGCCTCGCCCCGCTCACCGCGCAATGTGGGTGGCGGCGGCACCTTCAGGTGGGCGTGCGGGCCTTCAGGCCAACCGGCTGGCCTGCTCCTGCCGCCAGATCCTCGGCCAGCGACGGAACTCTTCTGCTCGGCGTTCTTCCTGAATGTGGTCTAGTGAGCTGACGCACGACGCTGGCGCCAGCTGGCCTGGATGAGCCAGGCCAGCACAGGCTACCGCCATGACAGAACAAACAGCGTGCCATAGGCGCCGCGCTCCGGCAAGTCAGGAGGTTGCGTGCCTAGATGAGCCGGAAGTAGTCTGACAAAGCCACTCATCAGAGGGTCAGGGTCAGGGGAAGCCCTGAGTTTATCCTGCATGCAAAGGCGAAGGCTGCAGCAGGTCTGTGTCCCAGGCGGTGGGCATAACTTCTAGTGTGCCAAGGCAACACCAAAACACGCTTTAATGTAACACCAAAGACCTGTGCATCATATGTACAACAGCGCACCACAAAATAACCTCATCGAGATAACTGGTAACAACGTTGCTTCTTTTAGACGGTCCTAGCGCCAGGATGCAGCAAAGGCAGCTCCTCTCTTGTTCATTGCATGCTGAATGCAATATTCATGCCTAGTACGGAGACCCGCGACGGTGACGCGGTTGCGTCCTGCCTTGAGCTGGGGCCCGGTCGCTGACGTTGACCAGTCCTTCGGGTCGGAGGCGTGCTCAGGGTGGCAGCCACGCCGATGGAGACGTGACAGGGCGCCGCGGCGTCGACCTTCTCCTGGACCTTGCGACGGATCTCGGCGCGGCGCTTGGCGGAGGTGCCGTGAGGCCCGGAGCATCAGGATCAGGAATTCCTCGCCGCCCCAGCGACGGGCGATGTCGCCAGCGCGGGCGTTCTGGACGAGCACTTCGAGACCTGCGCAGCACGCGGTCGCCAGCTTCGTGACCATGGCGTCGTTGACGCTTGAAGTGGTCGATATCGAAACTAAATCTGCAGGGCTTCAGCGGCGAGCGGCGCGGCTGGCGCGCTCGAATCGATGACCAGCTGCCCGTTAGTAGCGGCGGTTGAACAGGTTGGTGACGGGTGTACCTTGAAGCCTGCTCAACGTCCTGGCGCAGCGTGGTTGGCCAGGAACTGGGCCACGTTGCTGGCGAAGAGACGGCGAATCTTCTGATTGGCGGCGGTGGTAGCGTCGCTTTGCCCACGAAGAACTTCGGGTCGCTGCGCGAGCAGATCAGGCCGGTGGCCACAGCCGTTGGCGGTATCGTACGGCGCTTCATGGCGGTTTGGGGCCGATCGCTGAGGTGGTGGCAGCGGATGCCGATCTGGTTCTCGTTGTGCGGATGAGCCTGGTTCTGGCAGGCCCCAGCAATCCGGGTGAGCTGCGGGGTCTCGGCCGTCTCGTTCTGCAAGCGGTCAGGATCGGAACTTGGCCTGACCGGGCTCGGCAGTAGAGTGGGCCGGAGTCGGCGTGGAAGGAAGCAGTGGCAAACTCGCACCCGCCACCGGGAGGCCTCGTTGGGCGTGGGACAGGTCTGCAGCATGTCGTTCAAGTCTGGATGCCATGGGCTGGAAACTGGGCGCGGCTGAGTCTCCAGCATGGCAGCCAGCTGGTTGGCGGTGTCACGGTAGGCGGGGTGCGGCCATGCACCTGTTCTACAGGTCGGCGGCCTGCTGCGCAGCTCGTCTGCACCTTCATCTGGTCGCTCAGGTCGGTGATGACCGACAGGCTGCTGCCAGTGGCGGCGCCCTGGCTCATGGGCGTGCTGGAATCTGCACGGCCACCAGGCATTGTCCGGTGGCCAGGTGGCACAGTGTGCAGCTTCGCCGCGCTTCTGGCGCACAGCAGGTTGATGACGTCGGGACGTTCGGTCTCGAGCACCAGCTCCGGCAAGTGCGCGGCCCTTCATCTGCTCAGGCGTGGTGCCCAGCATGTTGTGATCGGGGGTTGGCCAGACTGATGGGACACGCGGTCCAGGATCAAGATACCCTCCTGGCAGCCATTGTCCATCAGCAGGCGGTAGCGCGCCTCGGACAGAGCAATGACTGTTTGGGTGTGCTTGATGCGCTCGATCTCGACGCCTGAAGCTGCTGGTTCTTCGTTTCCAGCTGGAGTTGCGCGGTGGCAGCGAAATCAGCCGGCGTCCCCAGGAGACAGCCGGAGCCAGCAGGGCCGTGGTGCCCAGCAACAGGGCGGCCCGTGCCCAGCCAGGCTTGCTGGGGACTTCGGCCGGCAGGAAGGCCGGCGACACCAGCAGGAGAGCGGCGGCATGAGCCGGTGGCACTGCATCCCATGGCACGGCAGCGGGAGCCACGTGGTGCGTGGTGTGCGGCAGCAGGGGCTGTGGCGACCACCAGGACGGTAGCAAACGGCAGGCTGGGCATGGTGGCCAGCAGGACGGTCGGGGAAGGACGAGGCAGGCATGCCGATGCTCTATCGGAGAGCGGGCGGCCTGGATGCGGCGTCTGCATCCGTCTGCCGGATGATCGATGGCGATCATTTGGCGACGGCGTTTCTAGCGCCTTCGGCGTTTAGGCAGCCGATGTTTCGTCGTTTCGTTACGTAGAGCAGCGTCTTTCTGTCGTTCAGGCGTCGTTTGTTTGTTACAAACGGTGCTTATTTATCTGCAGATGAAATAAGCCTGCGATCTATTTTGGTGATATTTCTTTACGTTGACCGGTGGCGCAGACGGCCGGGAACGACAGACGCCAGCCGTGATCTCGACGAAGAGACCTGCGCGAAGAGAACGCGAAAATGGCGGGGATGCATGTTCCGGCGTGGAGAAACGCCTGGAAGGACTCCGCTCGGGAGGGCGGGCGCATGAGCGCCCGGCGAAAACGAACACCCTACGAAAATAGGCAGGGGTGGCGATGGAAAACGGTCAGGCCAGGTTCTCGATGAACACGGCAGCGCGATGCGCGAGCCGTCTTCCAGCAGGTGGCTGGAGCTGGTAGCCAGACGCTTCTGGCTGTGGCTGATGTCGGCCAGCGAGTGGCGCACGTCGCCCGGGCGAAGTCGGCAAACACCGGGTCGGCATCTGCGGGTCTGGGCTTCACTTCCTGGATGAGCTTGCGCAGCATCGGCAGTTCCGGCAGCATTGGTGCGGCGCGAAGCCACGTTGAACGTCGGCCGTGCCGGGTTCGTCATCGGCCAGCGTGTGAGGGCGGCTGGATGTTGGCCTGCACCACGTTGTCGATGCTGCTTGAAGTCGCGGCTGGTCTGGTAAATCACCGTTGATCCTGCACCTTCCTGGCGCGGCAGCGTGGCGATCCAGCGCGGGATGACGGCGGCATAGGCGCCGTTGGCGTCCTGACGGGCACCGAAGACGTTGAAATGGCGCATACCGGCCACGCGCATGCCGTAGCGCGCGCGTAGGAACGCCGACGAACAGTTCGTCCGGCGGCCTTGGTGGCGGCGTGGGGCGGGCTTGCGTTGCCAGTGACGCTTTCCACCTTGGGCGGGCGGGATGGTCACCGTGAACCTGAGCTGGAGGCGTAGACGAGGACTTCACCTCGGCCTGGCAGGCGTCGATGATCTCCATGAAGCCGGGGTGGCCTGGAACGAGACCAGCAGGTCTTCATCAGGCGGGCACGGAGCCCAGGGCGACTGGTGCAGCACATAGTCACGCCCTCGACGACGCAGTTTGCAGAAGGCGCGGTCACAGATGGTTCAACTTCCTCGAACACAGGCCGTTTCTGCCCTGCGGCTCAGGTGGAAGCCAGGATGGCATCGATGTTGCTTCTTGCCGGTCAAGGAGAGTCGTCGATAAGTCTCAAAACTGGCCGGCCAATACCGGCAATTCGGCGGGTGAGCCGATGAAGCCTGCGGCGCCGGTCACGAGCCAGCGCGCCTTGCGCCAGCGATCAGGAGAAACGTCCATGGGGTTCTGGGGATTTATTCGGGTTTGCGGAAAGGTGCCTGCGGCACGTTGCGCGTGCGCAGGGGCCAGCTGAGAACATGGCTGTACAAAGATAAGCGAGGTGAGGCAAAGGGTCATCAATGCCCCTACGGCTATTCTAAAATTGCTCGAAAAGTTTCAAATCGTTGAAGCCATCTGACATCCTCCGGTCATACTTCTCACGTCTTTTTCGGCCGGTGCGATAAGCGCGGCGGTCGTGTCTTGCCAGGGTCGTCAGGCCGTACCAACTTCTGCCTTCGCCTCCTTGCTGAGTGCCTTTGTCGCGGCGGCGGGCGCCGACCGCTGCTGCGTGACACTCCGTGACCGGCCCACCACCGTGCGTTCGGCCGGTGCGGTGGCCGTAACCCTGGGCGTGGCGGTGGCGCCTTCTGTTGACCCTGGCGAAAACTCATCCGACCGAGGCTAATCTTCAACGCAGCTGCCTTGGTGCTGGCCGGACGATGCTGGATGCACGGCTGGCGGTGCCGGCGGTGCCACAATCCGGCGCATCTTCGAGGTGGTGGGCACGCTGGTGGCCGGAGTATCTTCCTGTTCCGTATCTGGAGCGACCAGGTCACCTGGTCGGTGGGCTTCATGATGCTGGCCGCTGTCAGTCTGCCTTCCCATTGCCACGGCAGCCCTGGACGCGTTGCCTTCAGCCACGCCGTCGCGCCACCGGCGGCATGGTGCTGGTGCAACTGCTCTGATGTTCTTCTTCAATTGCGGCCAATGCCGATGGCGGCTCGCGCTATTCGCTGTACGCCGGGTTCGCCATCGTGGCGCTACCGTGATCGGCGCGCTGCTGGGCTGTCTGGTGTGCCTAACTCCGGCGGCAGCCGTGGCGCACTCGGCCTGGCGTCGCCCTGGGCACCGGGCGGGCTGCTGGCGCTGGGTTTGTGATCTCCTGGGGCGCTGCGGCTGGAGGTATCACGGCCGAGGTCCTGGCGGCACACAGCGCTGCTGTGGCTGGTGGCCGTGCCAGTCTTCGGTTGTTCGTGAGTCGGTGGGGCGCCTGGCGGATGGCAGCAGCGCGCTGGCTGCAGCCAGGGTCGAGGCTACTACATTGGTGCAAACGGTCTGCAATGCCCACTATTCGCCAGCCCGCTGCTGTCCATCCGGCCGCACTGGGTCTGTGACATCGCCTGTGCAAACTGGATACCTCAGGCTACTTCACGGCCTTTGGCCCTGCTGGCATCGCGCTGGCGGCCAGCCTACGTATAGTGCGGGTGGCACTCTCACCTGGCGCCGCCCGGCAACCTCCGCAGGGCAAAACGGCGTATTCTCCAGCACGGCGGCGACCGTGCCTGATATCCTGCTGGCCCGTTGGTGGTTTCATCGGGGCTGGCACCTCCGGGAGCTGTCGTACGCTTCGGCACATGCGCGCATTACATCATTACTCCGGTTCGTTTGCGGTCACGCAGTCATCGATGCCCTGGTGCTGGTGGCGCGATGGTGCATTCACCAGATCCGGATGCTGAACGAGGACGGCCTGGTCTTCTCCCGCTGCGTGGCCTGGTGTGCCGCGCTGATGATGCTGACGATGACGACCTTCGGCCTGTTGATCGTCAGCCGGACAGCCCTTCGGCTGGTGGTCAGAAAGGTGTTTCGCAGCGTACATTGACGCTGCTGGGCCAGCTGGTGCTCTTCTATCTTCCCCGAATCGGTGGGGCTTTGGCGTGTTCGCCATTATGATGCTGGGACTGGTGGGCATCCTGTTGATTGCTACCGGCTGGGCTTCCTGCAGCGGCGTGGGCGCCGCGGTGATGGGCGAGGGGAAGAGGCCGACGCGGTGCCAGCCGCTGTGCGACAAGCGTGCATCAGCATGCGGCCCACCTGGTGGCCCAGGTGGCGGTGGACCTGAAGGGCAGTCGCTGCTGGCGGTGGCCAAATCAGCACAAAGGTATACATCGTGGTGGCTGCTCGCCAAACGACGCGGTGGCCACATTCCGCTGGATCAGCTGCTGGCCTGCCGGCTGGCCCAGCATCCAGGTCGCTGGACCCATGCTGAACTACGAGCGGGCTGGGCCCGAATCACGGTACCGCGTACCGGCTAACCAGTTGTATGGGACGGTTTCACGAGGACCAGCGGGCCATCATCAAGCGCCTGTTCGACGTGGCGGTGGCTTCGGCGCTGCTGCGGTGGCGCACCGGTGATGCACTGGTGACGGTGGTGATCCTGCTGGAGACCGGACGTGTTCTTCCGGCGGGGCGGGTCTGCGCGCCGGGGCAGTCATTCGGCTCCTGAAATTCCGCTCGATGGTGCAGGGTGAGAAGGATAGTGCGCTGGGCCAGCATCAGTGACGATCACATACGCGGTGGGGCCTTCATCGAGCCACCCGCATCGACAATTACCGCAGCTGATCAACGTGCTGCGCGGCAGATAAACTTCGTAGGCCCGGCCGGAAGCCTTATTTTGTCGAAACTGAATCAACAGGTACCATATTACGATATTCGGCATTACGTAAGCCAGGCATCACTGGCTGGGCACAGAGTGCAGATAGATTATAGCGCTAATTTGAAAGAGCCATGGAAAAGCTGGGCCAATCTTTTTACATCCAAATCCTCACTGTTCTCAATTTCATAAGTGTATCAGAGACCGACAGTTCTGGTGTTCGGACCGTTCGCTGGGTTTTATGACCGGCGTAATCGTCGTAGCCGTGCCGACGCCGATCGATTCGGCACGCCTGCCGATTCCGCCGCTGGTCTCAGCCAGCGGTCGTCAGTGCCAACATGGAAGCGTGGCGCGACGGTGGTCTGGGTCGACCGTCTACCCGGGCGCCACCGAAGGTGTGCATCCCGTGCGAAGCGCCGCGCGAAGTGGGAAGCAGGACTTCAACGTCGGCTACTCGCGAGCGGATCAACCCGTTGACAAGCAGCACCGCCTGCCACGATCGTCAAGGTGGTTTCGGGTGACCTTCCCGGACAACTGGAGAAGCTGGTAAGCTGTGCAGAAACCGTCATCACGTGGCGTGCATCGATATAACAGCATCAAAGGTGGCAGGCTGCCAGGTGATCGAGAACACCAGCGCGACCTGAACGTCGCGCTGATGAACAACTAGCCATCGCTCTTCGAGCGCCTGGGCATCGACACGCTACGGAAGTGCTGAAGCCGCTGGCGGCTCCGTGGAACTTCCTGCCGTTCAATCCCGGGTGGGTGGGTGGCCACTGCATCGGCGTGGATCCTGCTACCTCTCGCACAAGGCGCCAGATGGTGGGCTACTGCGGTGGTCTGTTGGCGCGCATCAGCGACAGCATGGGTCAGTTCATTGCCGAGCGGACCGGTGGATGCTGGCTCCATTGAGGCCTGCATACCGCTGGCCAGACGGTAGTCGTGCTGGGCCTGACCTTCAAGGAGGATGTACGATCTGCCAGCTCAAAGGTCATCGACGTGGTGCGCGAGCTGGAAGCCTACGGCATCAACGGTGATCCGGTCGATCACTGACAAGGAAGGGCTCCCGAAGAGTACGGCAATGAACCTGAGCGGATGGGACAAACTGCCCAGGCCAATGCATCGTGGCCGCTGTCTCACACAAGAGCATACCAGCAGCAGGGCTGGCGCTGCTCGACAAGCTGGTCGACAAAGGGTGTGCTTCCATCAGCGTGAAGGCGCGCAGGATCCGGCCGAGATCGAGAGAGGCTGTAGGAAACCGTCAGCGCCTGTAAGCAGGACGTGCAGGCCGGGCGGGTGCAACCCGGCGAATCGCCACCAGTGGCCTGACAGCCATCAGGACAGATAGCTGTCGGGCCCTGGGGCAAAACCCGCGAGGAGCTGTCCGTATGGTGGTACTTTCCCGGGAAGGTCTTTCTGGACCAGGGCGCTGGTCTCGCAGCACCGGATGGGGTGGCCAAGGTGGCCCGTCCGGAGTGGGGCAGTTCCGGCGCTTTTAATGAATGGTAGGTGGTATTGGCTTGATGGAGCTGCAAGGTAGGGGCTGACAGCCGACCATGAACATTCCAGCTGGCAGTAACCGCCAGCTGGCTAGCTATATCACCCACCACAGGCGCGGATTATTGGGCGCGGGGTCACTGATCCTCAATACGCACGCTTCTTTGACCCAGGAGGCCGTGCAGGCATCAACTGCTTCAGTGTTGGCCGACGGTTGGCCAGTGGGCGATGCATGTCCTGCGCTTCGATTTCCCATGGCTGCGGCGATTCGTCGGGGGATGACCTGGAGGCGAGATGAAGGCTGGCAGCTGGATGCGCTGGCGGCGCGCCAGGCGCTGCGTCGGCGTTCCGGGTCGTGCGATCGGCTGGCTGGGCGCCGTCTGGGGTTCGCCGTGGGCTGGCAGGCTGCGGCACGTTTTGCCGGTGGGCACGATGCGCGGCTGGCGCTGCTCGCGAAGGGCCGCCTGATCGGCTGATTGGCTGGGATCGGTGGTGCAGGGAATGGGGAGCTATCTGGATTGTGGGAGGACCATCGGGCGGCGTTGCCGTGCCTTCAGTCTGCCAATGCGGATGCGCAACTGCGTCGGCAAAGAGCGAGGCCGATCAGCCGAGGCCATGGTTTGCGCTGTCTGCCAGCTGGTGCGTGTATCCGGGCGCTGGATACCCAGGACGCTGGCAGACGGTGCCGGTGGCGTCTGGCGGCCCTGCAGGTAACGGCGCGCTGCCTGGCCCGGGCAAGCAGCCGGCGTCGCTCACGCTCAATGCCGGTGGATGTAGTTCAGCTGGACATCGGAAGGGCGCTGAACACGCCGCTGGTGCCGGATGCGGCCTAGGCGTCCTTGCCCTGGCTGTCGGAGGAGGTCTTTCTGCCTGAAGCAAGTCATGTACCGCCACGCGCAGGCGGATGCGTACGGGAAAGCCTGGTGCGCTGGGGCGAAGGGCATCTGGTGGGCACGCTGGTGCAGCCTACAGGGGCCTTCTGCAGCGGTCGGCGCATTTCGTGAATGCGGGGTGATTCACGCATCGGGCCATACCCGCATCCATGTGAAACAGCGGGGCGCGCTGGCCCAGGATGGCGTGCCGTCGTTGCGGCTGGACCTGACGGGGCGCGACGACAGTAGCCGGGCGGGACCGACGGCGCATGCTGGCACCAGTGCGGCTTTTACGGTTTATCCGAACCGCCAGTCTGCTGCTGAGAACAGGCCTATGTCGCGCTTTGTCATCATCGGCATCTGTTCCGGGCGCTAGTATGGCTACCGGTATGCGCTGGATGATGAGCGGGTGGCCGGACTGGTGATGGTCGATGGTTACAGTTTCGGCAATCGTCGCGGATGCGCTGTATCTGCTGCGCCTGCGCACGCTGACCCTGGCGGTATTGAAGAATGCCGTGCTGAGACGTCTGGCACGCCTGCGTGCGGGTGGTAGCCAGCCGAGACACCGGTGGACTACAGGCTGCCCACCGTGCTGACAGTGACGGATTTGGCAGGGACTGGCCGAGCGTGCGCGGCGAGCTGCCCTGCTATCTGGTGTTCACCGGCAGTGTGCTGCAACGCTACAACCCGCCAGCCAGTTCGATGACGTGATGCGCGCGCGGCGCCTTGTCGGCCGAGACCGCGATGCTGCGGGATGTACAGAGTGTCTTCTGCCGGACATCGATCACGGCTGACGACGCTGCATGGGCAGCGTGGCTCTACTCATACTGTGCGCCAGTGGCTGGCGAAGCGGCTGGTATGACGACAGGATGTAGGCAATATAGAAAAAGTGGCGTTTCGTGTGCGGGTTTCCGTTGGTGGTATGTTCGACGGCTTGGTTCTCAGGGTTTGGAGGTTCCCTGACTGAAACGCAGGATGCGCCGGGAGAAGCCGTCGATGTTGTTTGCAGGGATGCCTCGGGTGGCTGTTGCCGATGCCGGTGACGCTGGTGGCGGTGATGCTGGTGTTCAGCCTGGCGACGGATCCTGCGCGGCAGCGCGTCTACTTTTCACTGGCGGCCTGGCAGCGGTAGTGGTGGTGGCTTTCGTGCGCAGCTTCCACGCTGGCCATCATCAATATTATCGTGAAGGCGCTGGAAGGGACGCCATAGACGGTGGCAAGGCAGCTGGATGCATTGGGCTTTCCGCCGGATCCCGGGACGGATGTCCTGAATGCGCAGGCGGTGCTGACCGTGCGCGAGAGCAAGGCCAAACGGGAAGGCTCAGCGGAAGGCGGACAGGCAGATCCGTCATCACACGGCAAGGCCGCAGGCCGCGGAAGGACGGATTCATCTTCACGGCGTGACCGCGAACTTCGTCAGGACGGTCGCGGCTCCAGGTGCCGCCGTCCGTCGCCGGCCGGCGCGGTGAAACCGCCGCGTGTGCATCTGGCGTGATCGTGCCTTCCAGTGGTGCCGCGGCGCCCAATGAGCCGCGCCGGCGGATCAGGAGCATGCCATGCGGCTGCGTGCCGGCATCGAGACCTGGCGGCGCACGGGTGGGTGCTGGTGCTGATGGGCGGGCTGGTTGAGCAGCCGGGTATTCGCTGGCCGCCGACATGCGACGCCTGGCGATTGGACTGGGGTTCCGCCCGAGGGCCATGCCGATGCGAAGCAGCTGGACGACGTTCAGGACGTTTCCGGGGCGGCCAGGCTCATCCGTGAAGAGGTGGCCAGGACAGCAGCCGTCAGGCCGTTATTCTGATGACGAGCGCGCGCATGCGGCGTTCACTGTGATGGCGCACCAGGCGGACTGGATCGATCGGTGCGCCAGTGATTATCGACTGGCGTCGCGCCCTCTGGGCCGCCTGGTTCCCAACAATGGCGCCGCCCTGGAATGCGCGTGCCGCTGCACGAGCTGATGGCGTCTGGTGCACCGCCTGCGCGGCCGCGCCTGAGTCAGGGCTTGGGGGTGTGCGGCGCAGGTGCCGCGTCCGACCGGATCTCCACCAGATAGGTGGTCCAGGTCACTGCACGTTCAGGCTGTCCCCGGCGTGGATTGGAACAGCATGCGGGTGAAAGCTGCGGTTGACGGTGCCGTTCGGACGCGGCCAGGTCGTTCTGGTCTGCCGTCCTCGCAGTGGTGTGCAGGTTGGCGATGGACAGCACCTTGGGCGGGTTCTCCGCTGAGGCGGAACATCTTGCGGTGGAACCACTTGCGGTCGGGACTCATCTGGCCGCCGGGTTGTCGACGCCGTCCTTGCGTTCGCCGAAATCCTTTCGAGACCAGCCAGCGCCGCCGCTGCGGGGCGCCGTCTGAGACCCGTGAGGCCGGTGTCGGTGTTCACGCGCCGAAGCTGCGGTCAGCAGCGTGGTCTTCTCGCCGGTCGTCAGGTTCGCTCGCGAACAGGTGGTGCGGGCTCGCTGTACACGTCGAAGCCCACATACATGTCCTGTCCTGGCGTTGCAGGCCCACGTCGCCGTACTTCATATAATTTCTTGAGAAGTTACTGAGCTGTTGCGGAAACCTGTGCACTGTGCAGGGGCCGAGTCGCTTGTACGCGTGAACGCCGTTGGTGGGAACTGCACCACGCAGTATGCCGCTAAGGACTGAATGATGATGTATTCGGTGCGGGCGGCAGACTTTGCGTGCCGATGATCTCCGGTCTGCAGATCCCAGGTGAAACAGGCCGCGCGTGTCCCAGCTGGCTGCCTTCATTTCGTTCGGCCATGAGCACCAGGTGCGGCCGTCATCCGACGGCGTGCCGCCGCGGAGTGCGGGCATGGGTGGCCGTGGAGCCAGTGCTGATGGTGCTCTGCGCGCCCGCGTCGGCCCGAAAGCTACGGCCTTGTCCGTGCCGATCGGTGACAGATCGACGGTCAGACGCGGAAGATCGTCGTATCCCTTTGCCATCGACGTTCAGGTAACCACAGAACGATTCCGGTTCTTCGGATCCCGGTGCAGGTTCGCATCACCAGCACCAATCCCGCTGAGCTTCGGATGGCCTTTCCGGTCTTCGGATCAAGAAGATGATGCCATTCGCCATGGTCGGTGCGCAGCGACTACGGCGCTGTCGTCGGCGTTGAAGGCCTGCTGGGCTGCGTGCGGGTGAGACCAGATGGAGCCGGCTGACGTCTGCGGCAGTTGGTCGAGTCGCACCACGCAGCTGCTGCGGTGGGATCTTCAGTGGCCACGCCGGTCGCGGGGCGCGGTGTGGCGGGCATCTCTCCCACGGCGGTGCCGGCCGTCAGCGCTGGGCTTTGGCCAGAATGGGGCGCAAAGCGGGCTGGTTTCCACGCTGCGACAGTGGCAGAGGCGTGCTATGGAACGACCGGGCGGCACCTTGTTGATTCGGTGGCGTTGCATGGTTGCCCGTCGGAATTCGCGCCTGTTCCTGCGTGCCGTTGGCCGGCGAATCCGCTGGAAGCTCAGTTGAGGCAGGCTGAACCGGCGCGTCACGACGTTTCCGCCGGTGCCCGGCGTGGCGGTTGCGCCACCCGTCGTTCCACCGCCGCTGCGCCAGTGTCGGGTTTTGACGGCGGGCGGTTCGTTGTTCGCGAGGCTGGGCTGCATGGGATTGGCCCGCCATTTCCCAATGTGCAGGCCGCTGGCGTTGCTGGCATCGCGTGCTACGCTACCGTTTCCGGTGTTCGTGTCTGCCGGACTGGCCGGCGTTCCCGCTCGTGCTGGCATCACTGGGTCGACCTGCGCTGCCGGCATTGGCGCGTGGCACCAGCCGACGGCTGTCGGGCTGCTGCCGGGTTCGTGGCGGGTGCCGGGAAACATGCCGTTGCGCTGCCATCGCAGAGGGGCCTGGCCGTACGCTGCGGCGTGCCCGACCCGCCGGCACCGAAATCTGCTGGGTGTTGCTGGCACTGTTGATGGCGTTGCACCATCTGCAGTGGTGCCGCAGCCGTTGCTGGCAGCGTTGCCGGGTTGGAGACGTCTGGCACGTTGTCGGCCGGCAGGTCATGGCGGCCGGCAGCCGAGACCGCGCCGCCATGTCACAGGCGGTCGAGGCACAACGTCGTCAGCAGGGGCGCTGCCGAAAGGCGCATGCCAGGAGTGGGTCAGCGGCGGTATGTCGAAGGGCGAACGGCGCAATTTTCATGGCGAATGAACGGTGCCTGGGAAAAAGGCCGTGGTATATCCGCGGGAAAAGAGACAGCACCGTGTCGCTGGAAAGCCACGTCCGCGCGTCACCTGGTGTGCCCGTCCGGACTGCGCGGTGATGATGCCGAGGTTGTCGCTGTTTGCACTCCGAGGTGACAACGACATCAGGGTTGGGCAGAGTCAACGGGAGCCAGGGCCTGGGCGTGATGGCGGTCAGAGAACGCCCTGGTCAGCCTTCTGCTGCTGCTGCGTTCAGGTGGATGCGTACGCCGGGTGAAGCTCCGATTGACGGTGGCTTGTGGTTCGGCTTCGTACTTAGAATGCATCGCTGCGATGCCAGGCAGCGATGGAGCGGATGTCCGGGCTTTTCGGTCAGGCTGACGGCGGAGCATGCTTGCGATGCAGCCATTGCCGGCGTTCGTCGTGCGAGGCCCCTGCACGCTGCTGTCATCGGCTGGGTGCTCGGCACGTTGAAACAACGGCAGCCGGGTCTGTTGCGAGCCTTGCCGGAAATGGCGACGCGTTTCGGTTAAACCGGATGGGTGGAGAACGAGGGGCGATGCGCTGCGGTTCCAGGTCCTGCATGAACACGTCGCCCCCGTTGCTCTGGTAGTCACCGAGGACGGCGTGCATCCGTCCACGCGGGTCGAGGCGATGTCAGGTGTTCCGGACGTGGTGATGCAGCTGCAGCCGCGTCCGGCGTGCTGTCACTGTAGCGCCTGGAAAGTCGCGTCGGTACGAACGGGTGCCCAGGCGCGGTGGCGATTGGTGTGCGAGACCACGCAGTACTTGCCGCTGGGACTCATGCTCCGTGGTCGGGTGTGCGCGAAATCCTGGTTCAGGGTGCCGACGATGCTGCGCTGTTCCTGCAGGTCAGGTGAGAGACACCGCGCATGGGCCAGCTGCCGATGTCGACCATGGCGCGGGCCATGGGCTGCAGCTAGCGACCATCGGCCGAGGGCAGACTCTTCGGGCGATGTGTGGGCGACGCTGGCATCGGGCGCAGTGCTGCCGGATCTGCGGGGCCCATGTCCGCTCGACGCGGCCTGCGGGTTTCGTGCCGGAGTCCAGCTGGTAGATCTGCGTGCCGATGCCGTCGCGCGGCAGGAAGCCACAACGGAGTCCGGATCGGTGGGATGCCATTGCGGTTTCCGGCGTCGCGCACCAGCCGGTCGGTGGCTGCCATTCAGGTTGTTCAGCACGCGGATGGAAGCGGCGCGTGGCATCGATGCGAGGTGCCAGTGGCCGTCGCTGGCGGCCATGCAGAAAGTAAGGTGTGTCGTTGGCGATTGAAGGCCACTGCCGGCGGGAATGATCTCGTTGCGCCGTGCAGTGCCTCAGGGTGCTCGGCAGTGCTCGGTCGCGCGATCCCGTTTTAGCTACCATGGATGGGGTCTGTGCTTGCTCAGAGGTGACGTTGTCAAGACGGCAGGCCGTTCGACGCAGGCAGGGCATATGGCGTAGTTCGTGCCAGGGGTACCGGGTGATAACCTTGTCAGGTTTGCGGGGGCGTTTGGCGCCCGGTCGGCAGGCGTGCGGCCTGTCGTATGAGGTGGTAGGTGCGCTGGGCGTATTGCCGTCTTCGAGACTTCTGGCTGGCGCGTGTCGGTGGCCGATGGGGCTTTCCTGCATGGATCGCGGCGGGTTTAGCCTGTCCACCACTGAGCGACAAGGCCAAACCCAGCAAACTGGCCATGGCCAGGTGGGCGCGCGCGTAACCTGTCTGCCGGTGGCGCGAAAAGGGCGTCCCGGTGTATCCTCGACGCGATACACGGCGCAATTTGGCGGCGATGGGCGAAAGGTGGGCCGGTCGGCGTTCTTCATCGGACGGTTTCTGCAGGAAAGCCGACCGATATGGTCATTCTATTGGCGAGGTGTGGTGCAGAAGGGCCCGCAGTGAGCAAATAAATGAATCGACGCTCTGGCGCCGGGTGCGTCTTGGACCGCGGTGCGACCTCGCCCGTTGCTCGGTCATATGGACAGCAGGTTTTACTTGTCCGAGCCCCCTTCGGCGGTGCAACTGTTGGTTTCATCCACTGGATGCGGCTGCTGTGAGCAATGAGTTGAAACGCAGGTGAAATCGCTGTTGACGGTGGCTTGCGGCTCGGCTGGTGGGCGTCGGGCTTCGCTGGTTTCAGGAGTCATATCGGCTGAGCCAGCAGGCGGATCTGCGCGGTTTCTCTCCGGGCTCACCGCAAGGTCTTTGCAGGTGTCCCTACTGCATGGCGGTGTGCAGGCTGCTGGCTGGTTGCTGGCGTCGTGGGTGAGACTAAGCGCCCAAGCCGAGCTTGCTTGTCGTTGCCGGAGTGGATGGCCGTGGCGGTGCCCAGGGCAGGTGGGTCAGGAAGGGAGGCGAGGTGCGCTTGCCGGGTCCTTCAGGTTCACCATGAGGGCATATGCAGGTCGGCGCAGTGGTCGATGGCGTAGACGTCGCACCCTGCTTGTTCAGCGCCAGATCCGGTGTTCGGACTGCTCGTGCAGCTTCACGTAGGGCTGGCGGCGGCGAAGGCAGCGTGCAGAGATGGTGAAGTCACGGTGTGAGCACGGGTGCCCAGTTCGGTTGTGCGCCCACGGGACGACGCAAAATTTTGGCCAGGGCTCCTGCTGACGTGGTCGGTGGTGAGGCGATTCATGACCCAGGATCGGTCTTCCTTCATGTGGTGACGACATTTACCACTGGTTGTTCACCATCAGGCACCAGTGGCGGCCGTCGGCCGAGAACGCGGACTTATGGTCAGGCGGTGGCGGCGGTGGGCCAGAAGCTCTTCAGGCGTGCACGAGTCACCACCACGCGCTGGTCGCTGGGCGACCAGCGCTCGATGGTCATGCCCCAGTGGTGGGACGTAGTACAGCACGTCAGGATTGGTGGGGTGCCATTGCGGTTCGGCATCGCCCGCCGGGCCCCTGGCGGCTATTTCAGGTACTTGCGGGTGGCCGTCATTTTGAGTGCCAGTAGCGTTGGGCATACATCGGGATGCGGCTGTTGTCGGCGTTGAAGGCCTGACGGCGCGAGTAGTCGCTGCGATGGCTCTTCGTCGCCGGCTTTCTGCCGTTAATGGGTCGGGCGTTGGCGGAATTACCATGGGTGGGTTCCTGCAGCCACGCCGGTGGCAGGAATCTGGCGGTCCGGCGCGGCGCGCTGGCACTGCAGCGAGTTGTTGCGCAGCAGGATGTCGCGGCACGTCGTTGGCAGCAATACTGGCGTTGCTGGCCGGACGGGCGCCAGGCATGGCAGGCATGTTCTGGTCATTTGCTGCCCAGGTTCCGGGCCAGCGTGGCAGAACCGTTGCCGCCGGCGACGGGTGTGGCTTGACCGAGACGCAGGCTGGGACGATGCGGATTGGATGCGGAGCTGCGGAAGCGGCGGCGACCACCTTGATGGCCGGAGCCGACAGCTGAACAGGCATCGCCGCTGTCACCGCGATCTCTTCGGTGTGGGCGGCGTCTTGCAGGTCGGCAGCGGTGACGGACGCAGCTGTCACCGCCAGCGATCAGCGTGTTCCACCATCCAGAAGAGGCCTGGCGCACCCGGCCCCACGGTAGACGCCCGGTGCCACGGACCATCTGGCCGCTTCGGCGGTCTGAGGCGACCGAGTTCAAGACATAGTGTGGATGGACGGGTAGTTGTCGGCGACCACGGAGACAGTGCCGAGCTGGACCTGGACAGGTCGGTGTAGCCGGATGCTGAGGGGTCTCGACATCAGCCCAACAACACCGTCGGCGGGTGGGGTGTGGAGTCTCGTGGCGCGCGGCGATGGCTGGCGACTTAACGATTGACCGTTCTGGTAGACGCCGGCGGTGACGATGGCGTCCGGCGCGGATGCGGTGTTACCGGCGATCAGCAGGCGCGGCGAGACAGGCTTGCGCGCGGTTGTCCATCTGACAAGTGTCAGCGGCACGACGGTGACAGGGCTGCTGTGAGCGAATGTGATTCGCCGGTGCGCTGGTTGATCACGCGCCGCGGTAGACAGGCGCTTGCCGATGTCGGCAGTGGTGGGGTGTGTAGCTGGCTGGCGGCGCTTCGAAGTCACGGCCGTCGCGGCTCTGCGGAAGCCGCGCCGCACGACACCGTTGCGATGAACGCCGGTCACGCGGACGATGGTACCACGCGCAGTCTGGCCGGCCAGGCCGAAGGCGAGGCGCGCACGTGACGGGCTGCGTGTGGCCTTGGTGGTGACGCCTTCCTTGGCGTCGGTGGCGGACTGCCCTTCGGGTTGAGCGGCTTCATCCAGGAACCAGATCGTCTTCCGGCGAGAGGGGCCGGTACCTGATCCCAGCGACAGGGGTTGGCGTCGGCCGGGGCACTGGCCGGGGTGCCGAACCCGGGTTGAGAGGCTTCGGCATCGCCACCGCCGCCGCCACAGGCTGACCAGCATTCAGCGCTCAGGAACAGGGCCGTCAGGGTGGTGAAGGAGGGGCGGTGCAGCGGAGCCAAGCGCGGCGTGCCAGGTGAAATCAGATGGGCCAGTCGTTCAAGGGTCATGATCCAGCAGTTCGTGAGAGTTGCCTTCGTGAACCTGGCGCAAGGTGAATCAGGGCCCACAAGCCGGACGCCGGTGGCACCAGTGTGAAAAAGTCTACACGAACTCTCTAGAGACTGGCGTTGCGTCTGGAAACGCCGGCAGACAGGTGACGCCTTTCGACCAGGAATGTGCCCAGGAGATGACGCGATTTATGCTGTGGGGAGTCGTCGAAGAAGCCTACGTTTTCGACGCGAAAAAATAAACCAAGGTGGTCGGCTGCCGATGGGTGGGGAGGGTGGGAGGTGTGGTAGCTGCCCGGAGAGGATGGACAGCCGGGTTGCAGCATGTTGTCGCGCCCCTGGCTCTACGCCGATGAGGGCTGGCGGGCACGGAGGATCAGGCTGGGTTGGTAGCCGAAACTGAACCGGTTCAGCCGCAGGGATCAAACGACCGTCAGCGTCGCACGGGAGGGACGATCCGGGCGGGTGGCCAGCCCCTGGATGGGGGGCGGGTTGTCATCGGTGCCGTCGCGGAGGTTGTCGCGGGCCTGGGCACGGGTCGATCAGGGCGCCGGTCTCGTCACGGGTGCCATTCTGGGAGCAGCCAGTAACGGGCCGACAGGCCGGCCAGAGATCCAGTAGTTGCCGGTGACGGCGCCGTCCAACAGGCGGCTGCCATTACGATTTTAACATGACGGCGATGGTGGCGCCAAAGGCCAGCTACCATGACCTGGTCGGGTGTTCAGACTGGTTCCAGAAGCGCCAGGCCAGGGTACCAGGACATACAGGATCAGGGTCATGATGCCGCCAGACGGGCCGGCTTCGGTGGTGATCGGCACCAGGGGAAGTTGTGGGCGTCGGTAACCGGCCAGCGAGGCTCTTCGGGCCGATCTCGCGCTTGAAGTGGTTCAGTCCGATACCCCAGGGCGACATCGCCAGCAGCCTACCAGCCCAGAGGATGAAGCGGCTCTCGGTACTCGTCGACTGCTCCTCGCCGGTCTCTTCCGAGTCTGTTCGGTCATGGCCAGCCAGGTGACGACGCCTTCGGCACCAGGAGCCTGGTAGTTGACGACAGCCCGCAGAATGAGGATGCCCAACGGCGTTGCGCTTCAGGGTCATCCAGCAGCAGCATGGCGGCCACGATCAGGTAGGCCTGGCGCGGTAGGTGCAGAAAGATGCGCAGCAGGATCACGACGCCGGCGATGGCGCCCAGCTGCGGACGGTGGGCACCCTTCTGAGCAGAGGCCACGGCGGCGTTACCGGCATGAACATCGAAGAAGACGGCCGCCAGGTTTGGAGGCCTTGGTTGGAGCCGAAGGGGCCGGCAGCGCGCTTGGTCTCGCCATAGACGCCGAAGCCGTGATCACGATGCCTTCGCGGATGGCTTCTATGCCGGCCACGGCCGCCACGACAACGACGTAGAAATTGAGCGCTGGTCTCGTCACGTGCGCATGGGCGGAAGTACGGGCACGCGAAGATGGGTTCTTCATGGCCGTGAGGTCTTCATCATCAGCGACCAGTGACTGACCGTGGGAAACTGAACAACATGCAGAAGTACGCGATGGGAACGCCCTTGGTGGCTTCGGACGGGGCAACTTCTTGTTGCGCTGGTGGACGGCGTAGTAGATGATGGCCAGAGACAGCAGTTGATGCTGTTGGCCTTGACGTCGGTCGGCCGGCAGGTGCAGCTGGTTGGGCACCGAAAAGATCGAGTGCTACGAGCAGGATGTTGAGGTACTGGGTCTGCTTCTTCAATGCGTCGCGTCGATGGTGGTGAATTGCGGATCGCCGCGTAAGTCGCCGACTGGTGTCGGCATGCCGACCCGTGCGATGGTAAAGCGGGCGTCCGGCGCCTTGTTGATGCCACGCCGGGTGTCGACCGCGTGGTGAAAGGTGTATCAGAAGGTCATGGACGAAGACCGGCCACCGGGATAGGCGAAGTGTCGATCGGCGCTGGCGGATGTTCCTGCAGCCGGCGGCGCGAGGCCAGCAGGTCGGCGTGCTGTTCGCGGTTGAAGAGCTTCGGGTCGATGTGGCGGCTTGTGTGCGCTGATCGAAAGCTGCGCGGCCATCTCTGGTATTCGAAGTTCATGGGGGTGCGCGGGCGGGGATGGTGCTGGGGCGCAGCACCTTGCGCATCTGGTCCAGGCGCGGCGGATGTGGTGAGTTGTTCCCTGGCGCGTTCAGGATGTGCGGATGGAGGCCGGGCATGGCGATGCAGCGATGCTCGTGCGGCGTTCGGGCGGGCCCGCGCGCGGGTCAGGCTCTGCATTGGTCAGCATGTATTGCCTGTCCCTACATGGGCGTGCCTTTTCAGCCGCCGGTGATGATGTTGAAGGTGGCGGGTAGTCGGTATTTTCCAGCAGTGGGGCGGCGCAGGTCAGGTTGTCAACGGGCCGTCATCGGTGATAGCCACGCTGGGGCGGCAGCGGCTCGTTGTCGAGCAGGCGTTGCGTACCGTCAGGCGCACTGGGTGTTGGCTGCCAGTGAGGCCAGCTTCCTCAATGCGGTAGTGCACATACAAGCGTAAAGGGATCGGAAGCCAGATCATCGATGGCGCGGTGATACATCAGCACCGGCAGCGGTTGGTGGAGCCAACGGGTTTCACCTTGTGGTCGTACGCCGTGCAGTCGGCCGTGGGCGAGACGATCTGGTTGATGATTTGCTTTCAGATGCCTGCATCGGTGCGCATCGGCGAGGGAGAGGGTCTGATTCGGGGAGTTCGCATCAGGTCTCCAAACCATCACTGTCATGGTTTGCCCTGGTCCTGCAGGCCCTGGTGTCGTCCACCAGGCGCTGGATGCCGGCCTGGTCGAAATTTCGCGTCCTTGAATGCGCGGCTGTCGATGTCGATATATGGGCGGGGGTCGTGGAGAACCACGTGGCCAGCGGGATGGCAGGTTCTGTTTGCGCGGTTGCACCTTGGCGGCAGCAGCTGGGCGGCGACTCGGAACAGATGTTGCCATTCTGGCCGCGCAGCTTCAGGTCGGGCGTGCGGGCGGGCGATCGGCTGGTTGAGCAGGGGCACGGGCTCGAGCGGGTTGGCCATGGTGGTGCGATCACTTGACAGGATGTCGTCGATGGTACGTGTCATGTCGCGGACAATATCTGTTCCGCGTGAGTCGATGTCGGACCTGACGGACCGTTGCCGGACGCTGCGAACGGGTCGGGTGTGCCTTCGCCAAAGAGCAGGCGCAGGTCGGCCGGGTTGGTCGCGCACGGGTGCCAGGTAGTCGTCGGGCAGGGTCGGGCAGGCGTGCCTGATGTGCGAGATGCCGGCTGGGCGCGCCGGGCAGCAGCGCCGCCAGCTTGTTTCCGAGGCCATGCCTGCGTGGTGCGGCGGATGCGCTGCAGCGTGGCGTAGCGCCGATAGCGTGAATAGCCGGTGGCAGCTCGTCGCCGCCATGGCCCGACACCATCTTCGCATGGCGGGCGCCGGCTGCGCACCAGGAAGGTGGGGATGGTCGATGAGTCGCCGAGGGTCGTCGGTGATGGACCAGCGTCTCAGCAGGTTGGTTGCGTCAGGGGGCACCACTATCTCGGTGGTGCTCAGGTGCCCAGGTGCTTGGCCACGCTTGGCGCATCGTGCGTCGTCGTGAGCTGGCCTCGTCGCCGATGGAAGGTCTTGAGCGGCTGGGAGGTGGAGGGTCATCAGCGCGCAGACCACGGAATCCAGCCGCCGTCAGGGAAGCGCAGGGCGTCGATGACCGCACGCGCACGGCATCGTCCAGCTCGGAGAGCGTTCCTGCAGGTGTCCTCGTTGTCATTCGCGTGTGGAAGTCCACGTGGCTGTAGCGGGTCTGGACGATGTTGTGGGCGCGCATCCTGGCCGGGCTCGGTGCTCATCCAGTGGCCGGGCGGCAGCTTGGATGCCTCGAAGATGAATGGTCGGGCGCGGGGATGTGGCCAGGCTGAGGGTCTCACCGCGTCCGTGAATGCGCGGTGCCAGCTGGGATGGCCAGCAGCGTTTCAGCTCGGGCCGAAGCCGCACGCCCGGGCAGGTGGCGGTGGTTCTTGCCGATGCGGTCGCGAGCCAGTACCAGCGCCGCCTGTCCTGGTCGATGATGGCGATGGCGAACATGCGCGCAGCATCTGGTCGATTGGTATTCGGCGGCGTGGCGTCGGGCGATGCACTCTGGTCGGAGTGGTTTGGAACAGTAGCCGCGTGCTTCGGGATCTGGCGCGGCTCGCGGAAGTTGTGATCTCGGTGTTGAAGATAAGCTGGATGGGCGCCGGCGCTGGTGACAATGGCCGCCCGCCGTCGATGATGGCGCCGGCGCGTGCCGGTCGCGCCAGTCTGTGTGGGGTGCACGGTCATCGGGGCGTGATGGTGATGGTCCTGCATCGTCAGCGTCTGTGGATTGGGCAGTGGGCAGGCTTCTGGAGGTCTGTCGGCTGCGACGCGCGGTTCAGTGCATCGGTCGTGGGGAAAGGAATGCGGTCAAGTTCGCTCAGGGGGGTGAGCGTCAGGTGTCGCCTTCATGATGGTGCGCAGCTGGTTGCCACTGTGGGAATGGGCGTTGCCTGCACGGTGGGCAGCGCGACCCATCTCGGCGTCTTGGGCGGCAGATTGTGGGCCTGGCGCGGGCATCGGGCAGCTTCCGGTCGCCGGTCGGAACAGCTACCCGGTGACATGGGCTGGATGAGTCCTGTTGCCGCTGACGTGGATCGTCGGCGAGCCGACGCCATCGATTCCAGCAGCGTGTTGGACAGCCCCTCTCCGGTACGCAGGAGGTGAGCACGCCCAGGTCGGCAGCTGGGCCAGCTGCTCGGCCACGTTGTCGCTGCTGGGTGGGCCCAGGAGGCGGATCTGCTCTTCGCGTCCGTGAGTGCTCATACTTTCGCTGTGGCGTTTGTCGGCTGTCCGCTGCCCGCAGCAGCAACCGGACAGTCTGTTCGGGCGTGAAGGCGGCCATCCAGGCGTCCATCAGCGCGTCGACCCTTCGCTCCCAGTCGGCCCACGTACAGCACCACGTCGCTGTCAACGCGCGCGCGCGGCCCTGGGCACGCAGGGCCTGCATGTGGGAGCTGCAGGATCGAAGCGGTCGAGGTCGACAACGCTGGGAATGCGGTAGACCTGAGCGCGCGAGAAGCCCGATCCAGCAGCGCCGGCTGCCCAGGGTGTGACTGATGGCCTGGATCATCGTCTGCTCGAGAATGATGCGTGCAGGGCGCATCGACAGCGACGGGTTGGGATCCGTGATGCCACCATTGAGCTCGGTCATGCCGGTGAGCTTGACGATCAGCGGCTTGCTGGAGCTCTGGGTTGATGATGGCGCTGGCAACAGCCATGTTCTGGGCAATGTGGCAGTGGATGGCCCGATCTCCTCGACGGCGACGACGCAGCAGCATCATCTAGCCGGGCCTGCAGCGCAGGCCGCCCACCAGGGGCAGGCGCGGGTAAGCGCAGCCGGATGATCTCCACCAGACCAGCACTGTTCGCCCGCGAAGCGACCGACTCCCAGGGCACCATCGGCACCACGATGGGTGCTGGGCACGCCCTGACGCTCGGCCAGCCAGCCTGTCAGCGTGCCGACCTGCCAGATTCCGGCGCCGCGCCCGCCCGGGGACGGATAGACGCGTCAGCGACCGGCGAAGACCCGCCTGGTGGGTTCAGCTGCGTCGTGGGCATGAAGCGCCGCAGCTTCAGAGTTCGAGCACCGGCAGCTGGTACAGCTCGCTGGCGTGATCACGCGCCACGCTGGTGGCGCTCGCGAGGCCGCGCACCGTGTCCATGCGGACAAAGTCGCAGCCAGTGCGTGCGATTCGAGCGTGTCGTTGAGAAGTTGCCGGAACCGCCCGTTGCCACGCATCCACAGACCGACAGGCGGTCCAAAGCCCTGTTTCTTCTTGGGCGGCGATCTCCTCCGGCAAGACCGACATCATCGCCTCGTTTTGAAGAGCGCACGTTTTTGCGTTCCGTGCGGTTTGTACGAGCTGGTAAATGTATGCCGTGTATTCGACGAGATGGCGGTCCAGGTACGGGAAGCGGACCAGACACGCCGGCACTGCGGCAGGCGCCCGTCACCTTTGATGATGTCGTTGTCGGCAATCGCCATCGTCAGGTCCAGGTGCATCAGCCGGTGCAGCTCGCTGGGGCCGTCAGCGACCGCCGAGACGGCGCGCTGCAGGTCCAGCGACGTCGTCGCGCTTTCACCTTGATCGGAAGTCGGCCGCCGCGCTCAGCGTGACGTGGTCTGAGGCTGAACGAGGTCATCGGTGTAGAAGCGGTCCGCTGATGCTGCCGCGCTCGATGAAGTTGCGGATGCGGGTTGGCCCAGCGCTGGTCTGTACAGGCTGTTGGCCAGCAGCTGCGGCCGCGCAGCGTGGAAGGCGGCCCGTAGTACGGGCTGAAGATGCGGTCCTTCAGGTACCGCTCGCTGCCGCCGAAGATCTCGTCGCCGCCGTCGCCGGCCACCAGCAGGTCCTTGCCGGAATCAGCCGCCATGCGGGCGCAGTGGTAGGTGGGAATGGCCGAGGCGTTGCCAGCAGAAGGCTCGTCGAAGGCGCGGATGAGCATCGGCAGCGCTTCGGCCGCCTCCTGTTCACTGACCCGGCGCTGGTGGGAATCGTCCGAAGGCCTTGCTGGCGATGCTGGCAAAGCCCAGCTCGTCGTCAGCCTTCGGTGAAAGCCGATGGAGAAGCTCGATACCTTTTGGGAGCTGCTGCGGCCAGGATGCCTGCAGATGCTGGAGCAAGTCGGTGCCGCCCGGCGAGGAATGCACGTGCTGCTCGATCGCCCGGACGGTGGCTGCGCACCGTCTCGATGATCCGTTCACGCAGCTCGACGGTGGCAGCCAGCCTCGCGCGGATCGTGGTCTCTCGGGGTGGCGCAGCTGCCGCAGTTGTCCTGCTGCAAGCGCCCGCCTTCCTGAAGCGCGGCCGCTGGCCGCCCGAGAGCTTGCGCACGCCCGGTAGATGGCGCTGTGCGCCGGCACGCGAAGTTCAGGTGGTGGTGGAGCGCCTCGTCGGACGGCGCGAGCTGTCGAAGAGGCGGGTGGCCACCAGCGGTCGCATGTCGCTGGCGCAGCCAGGCGGTCCTGCTCATGGGCATAGCAGACCGGCCAGGTCTTGAAGGCGTCGTGACGATGGTCACTAACCCCAGCATCATCCCACACACCAGCACGAAGCGGCCCAGGCGGCAGTTCCACCGAGGTCTTGCGATCCTGCATCCAGGCGTGCAGCACGCACTCAGGTCATCGCCATGCGGCCTGCGTGGATGCCCATGGCGACCTGTTCGTTGCCGATGTATCGCCACCCGGCGCCCTGCCACTGCAGGTCGAAGCGATGGCCGTCGGGCATCGTGCCCTGCAGGCGGTGGGCGGCACGCGCGTTCTCGGGACCAGGCCAGCCAGCGGTGACTGTGGGCAGGGGCAGGTATCGGATGATCCGGCTGCTGATTGTCGGCTGGGGGCTGGATGACCAGCAGAAATTACGCTGACTGACACGCGAATACTCCCTTGAGGCATGGCGCTGACCATGGCGGGGGACTGTATTGTTCAAGAACCTTCTGCCGACCGGCCTGGCCAATGGCCTGACGCCGGACGGGATCATCGATCAGCTGCAGCATGGCATCGCCCAGGGCCTGGGTGTCGGTGGGATCGACCAGGCACGCCGTGCCGGCCGTCCCTCGATGACTTCCGTGCGCGCCACCCACCCGGGTGGCTAGGACCGGCAGGCCCAGCGCCATCGCTTCCAGGATCACGTTGGACATGCCCCGCGCAGTGACGGGCGACTAGCAGGTCGGCGGCCTTCATCAGGCGGCCACGTCCGAGCGTTCGCCCAGCAGCAGGGGCACGATCGTCCAGCTTCAGTTCGCGGATGCGCCTGCCAGCGTGTCAAGTGCAGCGGGGCCGCCGCCCACCAGCAGCAGCCGCACAGCTGCGTTCCGCGGCCACGCGGGCGAAGGCATCCAGCAGCCGCGGCAGGTTCTTGTGTTCCACCAGGCGACCGACGAAGAGCAGCAGGGGTCTCGAAGGGCGCGTCTGCCTGCCCGTTAGGGGTAGTCGCGGTGTATTCCTTGCGGAGGGTGTGGCCAAGCAGCGTCAGCGGGGGCTCAGGCACTTCCACGCCATTGTGATAAATGGAAAAGCGCGACATCGGCAGTCCCATCTGGCGTGCTGTATTCGGCCCCTTCACGGAATTGGAGATGATGCCCTGCGAGCGCTGGCTGGCCCAGTGCTTCATCCGCCATTGATTGGCGCTGTACCACTCATAGGTGCCGCGCACCGAGGTGATGAGCGTGGGGCGCTCGGAAGCCGGCAACAGGCGGGTGGCAATGGCGCCCCACAGTTCGGTCGTGAACGAATAGCAGTGCAGCACGTCCGGTGCCCACTGCCGGATGGCCTGTCGCAGCTTCCAGACGAACTCGGGGTCCACACGCCGACGCTTGTCCACGCGCAGGTCTGGATGCCGGCTGCATGCAGTCGGTCCACCAGGAACGAGGGCTTGATGAAAATGCAGCACCACGCATTCGATGCCGCGCTCCTTCAGGCCCATCGCCAGCTGCACGATCTCCGCCGCTGGCTGCTGCCCTACTCCATCTCGTCGGTCATCAGCATCACGCGCAGGGGCGATGATGCGCTTCCCTGCCCCGCCAGCGGCCCGTGTCAGGGCCGAACGGCCTGATTCGACCCAGCAGCTTCGCTGCCTCGATGTCGGCATCGAAGTCGTGAATGATGCTGCGGGCCGCCTGCGCCAGGCGGTGCAGCGGCGCATCGGGCTAGTAGTCTGGCCATGGCATCGGCCAGTTCCGTGGCCCGGGCCGGGCGTCACCAGCAGGCCGTTCTCGTCATGGCTGGATCAGTTCGGAATGCCTGAGACCCGCGTGGAGATGGCGGTGGCTCCGCAGGCCATGAGCTCCATCAGCGCCACCGGAATGCTATCGGCATTGCCGTCGGCCAGCAGCACTCGAGGGCACGAGGTATCGTGGCCCGATTGATTCGCTGGCGAACATCCTGTTGGGGCAGGGCGCCGGTCGTCGTACCCGCCCGACAGCCTGGCCTGGTTGATCGCCCGCCGCAGCTCGTCGCGCAGGGGCCGTCGCCGATGATGTCGCAACGGAAATCGATGCACGCGCGTTCTGAGAGCATCGCGCGGTCCAGATGCACGCGTGTCGCGTCGCTTCCCAGAAAGGTGGCCGGCTGGGCATTGCGGATGACGGCAGGTCGCGCAGCACGCTGGATGACGGGCCGCGCTGGCAGCGGCGAGGCCCGGATGGCGGCGCTGGATGGTGACGCTGACGGTCCGGTCGCCGAAAGGTCCGCCGGTGAAGTTCGCGCAGCCGGCGAAGCCCGGGCAGCCGCGTGGGCGCAGGTGGCCCAGTGCGTGCGGCGTTGCGGGGCAAAGCGCTGCACCGCTGACGGCCAGCGCGCGCACCAGCTGATGACGGATTTGCCAGTTCGGCCGGCCGACCAGAGACTACGCACGAGGGCCACAGCCGGCTGCGCTTTTCAGCGGATGCTTCAGCACCTCGGGGCAGTGCAGCGCAGGCTGCCGGCCAGGCTGTTGGGCGGGTAGATCACCCGGTCCCAGCACCTGCGCATCGGGCTGCACCATCGGCTCGCTGTGCGGCTTGAGCGACACGATGCGGATGTCCACGCCTGACGTGCCAGTGCATGGATCTCGCGCACGATGAAGGTCTCGGACCAGCAGGGGACAGCAGACCAGGTACAGGACCCGAAGGGGAGGCTGCGCGGCGCGTCCTGCTGCGGGCAGGCTGCCGTGCCGGTGTGTCGGATGCAGCGGTGCAGCGCTAGATGCGGATGGTTTTTCCGTGGAAGATGGCTGTTGCAGGCTCATCGGATCAGCCTCCCCAGCGATGCAGGTTGCGGTTTCCGCAGGAACTCGAGAAAAACCGTACACGATGAACAGGTGCATCTCGTGATGAAGTGGACAGTCGCACCGGCAGCCAGCGGCGGTTCCAGGCACCCAGCGGGCCAAAGGCGAAAGACCGATGATCAGCAGCGACATGCCAGACTGCGCGGGGAAAAAGAGCGACACCGGGGCCAGCACCGCACTGGCCACCAGCATCACCAGCAGTGCCACCGGCGGAGCAGGCGGCAGACCTTGTGCGAGAAGAACCCCAGGAAGGCCGGGTTACGACGTGGATCGATGAGCGCCGGGCACAGCTGGATGAGCTGGAAGTTTCCGGCCAGCGTGCGGATCTTGCGGCGCTTTTCCTGCTGCATCGAGGTCGACGGCAGGTCGTAGGCGATGGCGCGGGCATCGAAAGCTGGCGCGATATCCATCCAGCACCGCCTGCATCGGAATCAGCACATCGTCCAGGATGGTCTCGGACGGAATGGGACGGAAGCCGCACGGCGCAGCGCGTAGAGCGCCCCCGTCATGCCGATGGTGGTGCCACCTGACCTTCGGTACGGCGCAGCCATTTGCTGTAACGCCAGTAGGCGTCCAGCCCTGGCCGACGAAATCTCCTTCGGGCACCTCGAAACTCAGCCGCCGCCGCTGACAGCGGCTAGGAGGATCCGCTGCAGCGATTGCACGAGATACGCAATGGCATCCGGATCGAGCTGCTGGCGGCGTCGGTGAGATCAGGATCTGCGAGCACTGCGCGATGGCGTCGTTCAGGCAGGCCGCCTGCCGCGATGCTGGGCATGGCGCAGCACCGTCACGCGCGATCCTGCAGGGCCTGGGCGGCGCGCGCCGTGTCCTCGTCATCGCCGTCGATGGCCAGCAGCACGCGGATCCGGTCGGCGGGATAGTGGCTCTGCAGGCAGCTCCGATCTCGGCCCGATCTGGTGGGCAGCAGTGCAGGGCCACGATGACCACGGCGATGTCACGCTCTGAGGCGTTCAGGCTGCTTCCGTCTGATCAGGCCGCCGCTTCTTCCAGTTGCCGGCAGCAGCCACGGATAGCCTGCATACGCGTACACCACCCACCCTGCAGCGGTGATGTAGGCCAGCGAAACGAGTGTTCATCGGGATTCCGCTGCGGTTTTGCTGTTCTGTCTCTGGGGCTGCGCAACAGCAGGGCACGAAGCTTTTTCGTCCGCCATTGCTCAGCAGTTGCTTGGAAAGCCGGGTACGCGATAGCGTGTCTGCTGCTTCAGCATTTTCCAGCGGCTGCTGCGTGATCCAGGCCAGAAAAACGGGCCTCGCTGGTACCGCGCAGCATGCGCCAGCCGCGGCAGCTCCAGCGCCGGTCCATTCGCCATTGCAGCAGAATTCGATACACACTGTTGTGATTCGCCCCTGATTCGTCGGCGAATCCGCAACATTCTCGGGATGCGAGGTGCCGGAGAGGGGGCAGCGGCCTGGATGCCGGCCGGGGCATCGCAGTCAGGCAGGCCCGATGGCGCATTTGTTGTCCGGCCGAAGCCACGGCGTGCCGGTGGCGACAGTCGGCAAAGCCGTCGAGCGCACGCCAGACGCCCACCCGTGACGAGCAGACGGCGTGGTAGCCCAGGCTGCCGGCCAGTGACAGGAAGTTTTTCGGGCATGCGGCTGCCCGCGGGCGCGTAGACCAGCGACGGGCTGCCGATGGCATCCCTCGATGGCTGCCTCGGAGTTGGCCAGTTCGGCGCGCACTTGGCAGGAGACTGATCCAGATAGCGATGGTTCATGCCGTGCGACTGGATCGCCATGCGCCCATGGCCGCCATCTCGCGCAGCGCCGGCCAGTCCAGAAAGCCCGGCTTGCCCACCATGGACGGATTCACGAAGAACTCCGCCCGGCCCTCTTCACGGGCGATGGCCTCGGCCGCCGCCGTCAGCTGGTCAGGCCGTCATCGAAGGTCAGGCACACGGGCCAGGGCTCGCCGCTGGCCGGCAGTCCCTCGTACAGCAGCTGGTGCACGCTGCAGATGCGCCGGCCATGTGCGCAGATCAGCTGCAGCTGTCGGGCAGGTGGCGGGCGGCACGCTGCAGTGGGAATCGGCCCTTCCATCTCGCCATCGACAATGGCGTGGTACATCAATACGGTGACAGCTTTCGCCTTGCCCTCGAACAGACCGAAATGGCCCAGCGCCTGCGTGCCAGCGCGCGGGTCTCACCATCAGCAGCACGGTGCCCACGGCGTAGATGGCTCGCGCCGGCCACCATGCGCACCAGCAGCGTGGTGAGTTGCTGCGGGAACTCGATCTGCATCAGCACCCGTACATCAGCGCTGCGACGGCCACGAACACGGCGATGCGCCGGTATTCGGGCTCGTACCGGCACGGTGCCGCGCCCCATCCAGGCGGCCAGGCCGTCATCAGCCCGTAGGCCAGCAGGGTGGCGATGGCCGCGCCCTCGATGCCCAGCGACGGGATCAGCAGCAGGTTCAGCAGCACGTTCAGGCCGGCAGCCGACAGGATGGCCAGCAGGATGCGGCCCGGAGCGTTCTGGATCTGCAGCCCGGCCGATGCCACCGGAGAGTCTCCTGCAGGGCCACGCCACCAATCACCCAGGGGATGATGGCTGCGCCGGCGCGGTATTTCTCGGAGGCCACCAGCAGCGCTAGGGTTCGGCCACGGCCGAGACGCCCGCCACCATCGGGATGGCAAACAGCAGGTACAGGTGAAAAGACCCGCTGCAGGAAGTGCTGCAGTAACGGCTTCGCCCTTCGTCGGCCCACAGCCGAAGCATCATGGGGTCACGGCGCCGGTGAACGCCGTCACCAGCACGGCGCCGATGTAGTCGCACAGGTTGTACGGTGCCGAATAGACGCCCAGCCAGGCCGAGCCCAGCATGCGCTGGATCAGCACCCGGTCGCCCAGGCTCAGCATCACCGACGACAGCTCCGCGGCCACCAGCGGCAGGCCGAAGCGCAGCAGCGTCTTCAGGAAGGGGGCGGAGAAATCGCGGACCGACCAGGGCTCGCGCCGGAAGAACCAGCGTGCCAGCACCACCAGGCACAGCGTCTCGGCCACGATCTGTGCGCCGTAGAAGCCCCGACAGCGTGGTGGAGACGTGAGCAGCGTCAGCAGCATCAGCGCCAGGCCCAGGTAGCGCTGGAGGACCGAATACAGGGACAGCACGCCGCCTCAGCTCGCGGGCGCGCAGCTGGCTGACCACGGCGCTGGACGGGCACCGCAGCAGCGCCAGCGGTGCCACCAGGTACAGCAGGTTGCGACCCTGGGGACCGGAGGTGAAGAGGAGTCGGGCAGCAGGGTGATGCCCAGGCTCCAGAGGAGGGCAGCCAGCGTGCCGAAGCCCGCCAGTCCCACGTGACGGTGGCCTCGCACTGCGGCAGCGTCCAGGCGGACTGGCCGGCGCGCACCTCGCTTAGAAGCGCAGCGCTGCCTGTTGCAGGCCCAGCTTGCCCACGGCGGCGGTGGCGGTCACCAGCACGCCAATCAGGCTCATCATCCCGTAGTCGGCGACCGAAGATGCGCGTGAGAAACGGAAACGACGATGCTTGCCAGCGTGACGAGCAGGCTGGCAAGCGAGTAGCGCGAGAAGTGGGCAGCCAGCCAGCTCAGCATGGCCGGCACCCCGTAGTCCATCGTCATCCCTGCCGCAGTCCGTCCAGTCGTACCAGAATGGTGTTGGTCACCTGCGAGATCTGGTCCAGCGAGGCGTCCAGCGAGGCCATCCGGCGTTCCATGTCCTGCAGCCGGGCGGATTTTCGAGGCGCTGGGGTTGTCGGCCACGGTGACCGAGGTGCGCCATTCGTCTTCCATGTCCCTGCAGCGTGTTGTCCACGTCGGTCAGGGTCACGCGTCTTCTCTCTCCACGTAGGCCTGCGTCAGCAGCCGCTCGCACAGGATGTTCACCCTGGCGGGGTTGCCGTCGGTGGCCTGCTGGATGCGCTCGATCGCTTCGGCGTCGAACGGGGTGTCACCCTGCCAGCCGGCCTGCTGCATCCGTTTCTGGATGTCACTGGGGCACTTCCTCGGGACGTCAGGCCGTCAATGTGATCGGTGACGAGGAAGCGCTGGCGCAGGGCGTCCAGACGGGGCGTGGCCAGGCGTGCACGCAGCACCGGCTGCGCCACCAGAGAAGATCTGCAGCAGCAGGTTGCCGTTGAGCTGCATGTCCGACAGCAGCCGCACCGCCTCCAGCGCATCGTCCTCGAGGTTGTGGGCCTCGTCGATGACCAGCAGCAGCGGCGGTTGGCCTGGACTTCACCCAGCAGGTACTTTCTGCAGCGTGCGCAGCGAGCTGTAGCCGTATCGGCGTCGGCTGGCACGTCCAGCCCAGGGCGGCAAGATCTGCAGCAGCAGCGAATGGCCGTTGGCGCGCGGCGTGGCGATGGTGAAGACCTGGATGCCGGCGTCAGGCAGGCGGCGGCTGACGTTCTGCACCAGCATCGTCCCTGCCGCAGCCCAGGGGCACCGGTCAGCAGCACCAGCCCCTCACGCTGATACAGCCCGTACTTCAGCGTGTTGACTGCGCGCTGGATGGCCTCGCTGTTGAAGAGGAAGCGCAGGTGCGGATTCAGTCGGAACGGCTTGGACTTCAATCCGAAAAATGATTTGTACATGCTCAGTATCCGTAGTAAGCGGGTGCTTTGGGCTGTACGAGGGCCTGTTGAACAGCAGGCCGACAGCCTCGCAATTCTCAAGCTGAAGCAACGACTCGTTGACGGCACTGCGCGGCGTCTCGCCGGCAGCGACCACCAGCATCACCTGTCCCCACCAGGGCCGACAGCGAGCGGGTCTCGGTGACGGGCAGCAGCGGGGGCGTATCGAAGATGATCACATGGTGCGGCAGCATGGTCTTGAGCCGCCTCGACCAGCTGCGCCACAGTTGTTCGAGGCCAGCAGGGTCCACCGGACGATGGTTCAGGTGGCGGCCGTCATCAGCGACAGCCCGGGCACGAGGTCTCGTGCTGCAGCTCGCTGATGGGGATCGTGGGGTCTTCCAGGTAATCGGTCAGGCCGACTTCGTCGGGGATGTCCAGCTGCAGCGTGTTGGAGACGCTGGGACGTGCGATGTCGGCATCGATCAGCAGCACCGGGTGTTCACCCCGATGGCGATGCTGATGGCCAGGTTGATGGCCGAGAAGGTCTTGCCCTCGCTGGGCAGCGAACTGGTGACCACGATCAGCCGGCCGTTGCCCACCACGGGGCGCAGGCGGCCAAAGGCGTTGTCCAGCAGGCGCCGCTTCGCAGACGGAACTCCTGGTGAATCTTGGAGGTCTTGTCGTCCGGTACCAGGAAAGCCACGTCCCTTCAGGTAATCGAAACCAGCTGAATGACGGGGCGGCCGGACGAGAGGATATGTCCGGTCGCGGAATGGCCATTGCTGCCGTGTGCTTCGCCCGCGGAGGACGCGCTGTTGGCCGTGCCGTCCTGCCGGTCTGCCGGGCCCTGGCCCTGTGCGGCCGGGAAGGGGCGCCGGCCGAAGCCTGCGTGTCGATCCTGGCACCACCCGCTGCCGTGTCCATGCCGTTGACCTGCTCGCCGCGCTCGCGGGCCTGCCGCAGCGCTTCGGCACGGGCGATGTCGGCGGATGCCGGCGGCCATCGCTTCCTCGGCCTCGGCCGAGGAAGCCATCAGCGCGGCATTGCCCTGGCTCAGTGTCCGCGGCGTGGTCGTGCTGGGGGTGATGGTGGTTGTGGTGGGCGTGATGGTGGTGTGCTGGTGCAGCGGCCGGGACGGATTCTGGTCCACCAGCTTCCGCATCGCCCGCTGAACGAGTCGCTTGTTCATGACATCACCTTCTGCTGGGTGTGTTGTGCGGTGGGTGCCGGTGCTGCTTCGCTGGATTGGCCTGCATCAATCACGTAGATGAGGATCAGCACCACGAACACCAGCGTGTAGCCGACGAGGGTGGCGGTGAAGCGGAACGACCGCTTGCGGGCCAGCTTCTGGGCGGCTTCATCACGATAGCGGGTGATGGCACCGAAGAGCGGCACCTTGCGGCGGCCTTCAGCGCGTTGGGCTCGTAGAAGGCCGGATTGGCCAGCTCGCGCACCAGCGCCACGGCCGAGGCCCAGCACCAGCGACACCACGAAGAAGATGCCCAGCGGCAGCGGACGGTTGGGCGAGACCGGGCGCGGGCTCACGCGCGGGGGATCGACCACGCGGAACTCGCGTGCCGGTGTTTTTCCTCGATGCTGCCGGCCAGACGGGCGGCATCACGACGCTGCAGCAGCTTCTCGTAGTTCTGCTTTGTTGGAGTCGTAGTCGCGGTTGAGCTGGATGTACTCGGCCTCGACCTTCGGGATGGCCAGCGCGATCTCGCGGGCACGCTTGAGCCTGCGCCTCGGCCTCGGCCACACGGGCGGCCAGCGAGGGCGACCTTGGCGTCGGCCTCGGCCGTGGCGATGGACATCTCCTGGTACAGCCGGTTGGGGATCTTGCCCCGACCCGGGCGCGAATCCACCGGCCGCTGCGCTTCCTTCTGCAACTGGACTTCCAGCTCGCGGATGGAGTGGCGGGTGTTGATCACGTCCGGGTGTGCGTCGGTGTAGCGGGTCAGCAGGTCGTCCAGGCGCTTGCGGGCCGATTCCAGCCGGCGCTCGGTCTGCTGCCGCCACCGTCGGCCTGGCCACCGCCCACCGGCACGTACTCGGGAACGGCTTCCAGGCGGGTGCGGATGGCGGTGCGCGAGTTGACGGCCTGACGGTATTCGAGGCGGGCCGTCTGCAGTTCACGCTGGATGTCGGCCGAGCGGGCCACGTAGTCCTGCGCGAGGTTGGGCATCACCTCGATGTGCTTGATCTTGAATTCCTTGAGCGCGGTCTCGGTCTGCAGCAGCAGGGTCCCGGGCCTTGGCGATCTCCTGGTCGATGAACTGCACCGCCTGCTGGGTGTCAGCGGTCTTTGCCCGGTGCGAGTGGACTTGACGAACAGGTCCAGCAGCATCGTCACCACCTTCAGCGCCGTTTCCCGGGACTGGTTGCGGTATCTCGATGCTGTAGAAGTTGGTGCCGCCCGCCAGCCGAACTGGATGTTCTTCTCCAGCGTCTGCATCAGCGCCTCACGCCCCTTCTGGGTCTGTACATCGTGGTCCATGCCGTGGCCTGGACGATGGCTTCCAGGTTGGGGCGGCTGACCAGCGTGCGGGCCATCATCTGGATCTGGCCCCTGCATGTCGGGCTGCACGGTCATGCCCTGCATCAGCGGGCTGCAGGATCGACTTGGTGTCGACATGACGTGCCGTGGCCTCGTAGCTGCCGGGCAGCACCACCGTGATGATGATGCCGAGCACGCCGGTGATGAGCATGGCCACCAGACCCGAGACCCGATACTTCCACAGGCCGGACAGGTAGGTTTTGTAGGACTTCAGGAGGTCAAGCATGGAATTCTGTGCAGAAGATGCTTTGTCGCTTCGGACAGTATGCGCGTTCGGGGCGGCCGGGCGCCATGCGGGGGCTGCCCGGCGGCCAGCCGGACGTTACAGCAGGCTTTCCGGGATCATGATCGAGTCGCCCGGGGCGATCTCGACGTTGGCGCTGGGGTCGCCGCGCTTTGAGCAGGTCCTCCAGCCGGGACACGGTACTGCTTGTTGTTCTCGATGGCGCGGATCAGGATGGCCTGGTTGCCGGCCGCCTTTGCGGGTGAGGCCGTTGGCCTTGGTCATCACGTCCAGCAGCGTGGTGCCGTTCTGATAGGGCACGGCGCCCGGGGCTCTGCGCCTGGCCGATGACCCGGACCACCGACAGCGGGTCACCCACGATCTTGGTCACGACCACCGACACGCTGGGGTCGCGGATGTAGGTGGACAGCTTTTCCTCGATCTCGCGGCCCAGCACCTGGGGCGTCTTGCCCACGGCCACGATGTCCTTGATCAGCGGCGCGGTGATCTTGCCGTCGGGGCGCACGGGCACTTCACCGACAGGTCGGGGTTGCGCCAGACCTTCAGGTCCAGCTCGTCACCAGCCGATCTGGTAGACGTAGCTTGCGCTTTGCGGGTGCCGGCGGCAGGGAACTCATGTTGGCGCAGGCGCAGGAAGCTGGCCAGTACCAGGCTGACAGGAACGTATCGTGGTCATGGCGAAAAGGGCGGTTGTGTTACAGAAAACCTGTGCCGGTCTGGCGGGGTGCCTGGGGCGCTGCCGGTCGAAGGGCCGGCCACGCATACGGGAAACGACAGCCGGACTGTTACTCTAGCGTGGACCCGGGGCGCCATTCCATCAGAATGATCGGCTCAATGTGATCTATAGCCGTAACTTTTTGATTCAAACTCGTATCCATTTGTGAATGAGTCGTCAGTCTCCTTGTCTGGCGACAGGTGCCGCGCGGGCTGCGGGCGTGCGTCGACGCCTTACTAGCTATTGTGCAAGGAAATGTAGATTCGATTTACACATGTCGTTGAATCGCATCACTGTCGATAATAATTACTAAAATGGCGTGGCATCGTGGCCGAAAGCGGCCCGGGGATACCCGAATGAGCATGCAAGAGCCTGCTTTCATGTGCCCTCGGCCCAGTATCATCGGCATCTTGCCGAAGGTGAAAGCCAGCTGCCCGGTCATCGCCAGGCCGATCCGGATTGATCGTCTGGTCCCTGATGTTTCGGGTAGGTCGCGTTGGTAACACAGGGGGCTGCTGCAGGCAGGTGTCGTTTTGTGCAGACAGTCGACAGGGCGTCCGTTCGGGCCGAGCAAGGTCGCCCGGCCGTTGCCCGGCAGGCTGCTGCTCCCTGGGACCGATGCCCAGGGCCGGGCCAGACAGGGTGATCGAGGAGAGCATCGCGTGACCATGGACAGCATCGAGAAGCTCGCGGCGCAATCTCAGGCCGTGGTGCCGGGGAAGGCCGGGCGATGGCTTTTTCCGCCTACCAGCGTTTCAGCCGCGCGGAATGGGCTGGCCTGCGCTCCAGCACGCCGCTGACGTTGTCCGAGTCCGAGCTGATCGCCCCTGCGTGGCGTCAACGACCAGGTCTCGCTGCCTGAGGTGGTGGAGATCTACCTGCCGCTGTCACGGCTTGAACCTGCACCTCCGTTCGGCCAAGGCGCCTCGGGCGTGTGTGACGACTTCCTGGGCCGACCGGTCGGGGGCGCGCCCCTACGTGATCGGCATCGCCGGGCAGTGTGGCGGTGGGCAAGAGCACCTTCGCGCGCGTGCTGCAGGCGCTGCTGGCTCGCTGGCCCGATCACCCCCGGGTGGCGCTGGTCACCACGGACGGCTTCGCATCCCAACCGGTGCTGCAGGCGCGTGGCCTGATGAAGCGCAAGGGCTTCCGGAGAGCTACGACCGCAAGCGGATGATCTCCTTCCTGGGGCGCTGAAGGCCGGTGAGCCGGTGGTGGAAGCGCCGGTGTATTCCCATCAGGCCCTATGACATCGTGCCCGGTGAGATGCAACGGGTCGAGCAGCCCGACATCCTCATCTTTCGAGGGCTGAACGTGCTGCAGACCTGGGGCGGAGCAGCGCCGGAACGCCCCAGGCCAGCGTGGTGGTTTCCGACTTCTTCGACTTCCATCTATGTGGATGCTGCTGAGGCCGACATCGAGCGCTGGTATGCATCGCTTCCCTGTCGCTGCAGCAGACGGCGTTCCGCCGGTCGGACTCCTATTTCCACCATTACCAGCACCCGTCGCAGGACGAGGCAGCTGAAGGTGGCCAGCGACATCTGGCGCGAGATCAATCTGCGCAACCTGCGCGAGAACATCGCCCCACGCGGGCGGGCCAATCTGGTGGCGGGGCAAGCAGGCCGACCACCGTGTCGGCGAGATCCTGCTGCGGATGATCTAGGGGTTCAGGCCATTTCCACCGCGATGGCGGTGGCTTCCCGCCGCCGATGCACAGCGAGGCAACGCCACGCTGCCGCCCGTCTTCTTCAGGGCGCCCAGCAGCGTGACTCAGCACGCGGGCGCCGGAGGCGCCGATGGTGGCCCAGGGCGACGGCGCCGCCATGGATGTTGACCCTTGTCGTGCGGGATGCCGTGTTCCTTCATGGCGGCCATCGTCACCACGGCGAAGGCTTCGTTGATCCTGTAGAGGTCCACGGAAGGAGCCTGCCAGCCGGCCTTGGCCAGCACTCTTCCCGATGGCGCCTACCGGTGCGACGGGTGAACCACTCGGGTTCACGCGAGAAGGTGGCATGGGCCACCAGGGTGGCGCGATGGGGGCTGAGGCCGCGCTTTTCAGGGCTTCGCTCTGGCGCATCAGCACCAGTGCGGCCGCACCGTCGGAGATCGACGACGAGGTGGCGGCAGTGACGGTCCGTCCTTCACGAAGGCCGGGCGCAGGGTGGGGATCTTCGACGGGTCGACCTTGAACGGGCCTCGTCGCGTCTCCACTACCACGTCGCCCTTGCGGCCAGGGATGGTGACGGTACCGTTTCCCAGGCAAAGCTGCCGTCTTCATTGGCAGGGTGCGGCGCGGCGCGAGGACTCCAGGGCGTAGGCGTCCCTGTGCTTCGCGGGTGAAGTGATACTTGCTGGCGCAGTCTTCGGCAAACAGGCCCATCGACTTTGCCGCCGCCATTGGGCGTCCTGCTGTAGGCGTCTTCCAGGCCGTCGTAGGCCATGCTGGTCCAGCAGCGTGCCGTGGCCATAGCGGTAGCCGGTGCGGCCCTTGGGCACCAGGTAAGGGGCGTTGGACATGCTCTCCATGCCGCCGGCCACCACCACATCCTGGCTGCCGGCCCTGATCAGGTCATGGGCCAGCATCACGGCCTTCATGCCGGAGCCGCACACCTTGTTGAGCGTGGTGGCCTCGGTGGATGGCGGAAGCCCCTGCTCAGCGTGGCCTGCCGGGCCGGTGCCTGACCCCTGGCCGGCGGCAGCACGCAGCCCATCAGCACTTCCCGCACCTGGTCGGGGCGATGCCGGCGCGCTCGACCGCAGCCTTGATGACAACGGCCCCCAGGTCGGTGGCTTCCAGCCCCGAGAGCGCGCCCAGCATGGCGCCGATGGGGGTGCGGACAGCGGATACGATGACGATCGGGTCGGATTCCATGATGTGTGCCTTTGTCTCCTGTGTCGGGCGTCCCTGGATCTTCAGCGTCCGCTCGGGGTGATGCAGGGCGTCCGGGATCCTCGTCGACCCGGGAAAAGCGCAGCCGTCGGGGATAGGGAAAGACATCGTCCAGGATGCCCTGCCGGATGCGGGCCTGCTGGTTCTGCCACCAGACGGGGTCCAGCAGCTCGGCATGGTGTCTTCAGGAAGGGTTGGCGCACGCGGGGGTTGCCAGCAGGAAGGTGCTGAACTCTTCCGGAAAACACGTCATTGGGTGCTACCGGATACCACGGCTCGGACGCCATCTCGTCCTCGGGTGTGCGCGGCTCGGGCACCTTGCGGAAGTTGCAGTCGGTGAGGTACTGCACTTCGTCGTAGTCGTAGAAGACCACCCGGTTCTGGCGGGTGACGCCAAAAGTTCTTGTAGAGCATGTCGCCCGGGAAGATGTTGGCCGCCACCATGTCGTGGATGCCATGCCGTACTGATAGACGGCATATTCGCGCGCGGCCTCGTCGGTCTGCTGTTCCAGGTAAAGTTCAGCGGGGTCATCCGCCGTTCGATGTACAGGTGGCGGATGACGATGCAGCGTCCCTCCTCGACCATCAGTGAGGGGCGGTGGCCTCTCAGCTCGGCCAGCAGCTCGGGGGACAGCCGTTTCTCGGGGAAGGCACGTCCGAGTATTCCACGAATCAGCCATCCGGCCGGCGCGGTCGTGGTTCTTCACCAGGTGGTAGCGGTCCTCGATGTACTCGCGGCTGATGTCCTTGCGGCGCACGTCCTTGATGTACTTGAAGACATACGGGAACGAGGGCAGCGTGACACGCCCATCACCAGACCCTGATGCCGGGCGCCGACGATGAAATGGTCGGTGGATTCGTGCAGGTGCTGAAGCAGGGTCGCGGTAGAAGAGCGTCTTGCCCTGCTTGTGCAGGCCCAGCATGGTGTAGAGCTCGGCTGGCGGCTTGGTGGGCATCAGCGACCGCAGGAAGCGCACGTGAGGCGGACGGCACCGCCATGTCCACCGCTGAAGTAGGCCCGCGAAAAGTTGAAGAGCCCCTCGATGTGCTCTGGGGCGAACAGCACCGTGTCGATGAATACGCGGCCTTGGCCGTTGCGCAGCAGGGGCAGCGAGAAGGGCTGCACCTCGCCGTCATTGACGATGCGGCCGGATGAGGTCAGCGCCCTTGTTGCGGTAGAAGAGCGAGCGCAGCACGTACCTGGCAACCATGGCCCGCGGTGCCTGCTCGCCGAACAGGGTGGGGGCGGCGTCGATCACCTTCTGCAGGTCATCCTCGATGTCCCGGTAGCCGCAGGCCAGCCCCATGTCGATGAGGACCTGGCGCAGGACCTCCTTCCAGGGCCGGTTCTCCGGGCTATCGAGACCCGGAATGAGGGCGGCGTGCCGTCCAGGTGCTCGGTGAGACCGCCGGCGCACGAAGATGAAGTCGTTGTGGAGATACTGGCGCTGCAGCAGCAGCGGGTGCTGACGGTATTGAAGAAGGACTCGGCCAGTTCGCTGTTGGTGCTCGGCCAGCAGCAGCACGTCGTACTGCTTCGCACCGGCCCAGACGTCGTCGGCCAGACTGTCGGTGTTGAAACTGGGCGCGCAGCTTCGACCGCCCTCGCTCACGCGCTGGTCGTAGAAGGTGATGCGCTCGCTGGCCACGCCGTCGCATCCGGTGCCCAGGCGGCATTCTCGAAACAGGTCTTGGCCTGCTGCGCGTTGTAGCGGAACAGGCCGTAGTGCCGATTGAAGCCGGCCAGCATGGTGCGGGCCAGGGTGGCCGGCAGAGCTGTCACCGTCCAGCATGCTGGACGGCGGCGGAAGGGGTGGGGGATGGCGTGCTTGGGCATCGGACAATCTTAACGGTGCTCTGCAGCACGGGCGTCGCCCTACTGGTGAAAACCCGGGGCTGGCCCTGGCGATTGTGGCGGTGCACCATGCCGAGCCGCCGGTACGGACGGGTGGCTGCATATCGGCCAGGGGAATGCAGCCTGCCCGAGAGGGAAGATACTGCCCAATTGGTGGTGCACGTTGCTGCACCGTGAGCAGAAGCAGGTTTTTCCCCATGCGTACCGAACCCTACCGCCTGATTACCCGTTCCGACTTCGATGGTCTGGTCAGCGCCGCCATGCTGCGAGACATCGGCGTGGTCGATGCCGTCATGTCTCGTGCATCCGAAGGATGTGCAGGACGGCAAGGTACGTGGACAAGGACGACATGCTGGTGAACCTGCCCTACGTGGCCACGGCTGGTCAGGTGTTCGACTACCAGGCCCTGGGGTCGCGGGTGCTGCCCAGGGTGGGCTACAGCAACCTGGGCTCATGCGGGGGTGGGCGAGGGCCTCGGTCTCCCGCGTGATCTACGACCACTTCGGAGGTGAGAGCCGTTTCCGCACTTCTCGCCGGCGCTAATGGCGGCCGTCGACAAGGCGCAGGCAGCGCCTCGTACACGCTGGCCGACGTGCTGCATCCGCGTGACTGGACGCTGCTCGGGTTCCTTGCCGACCCGCGTACCGGTCTGGGGCGCTTCCACGACTTCCGCATCTCCAACCTGCAGCTGATGATGATGCTGGTCGATGCCTGCCGCTCCACTGGACATCGGTCGCATCCTGGCGCTGCCGGACGTGGCCGAACGCGTGCTGCTACCACGAGCATGAATCGAAGGCCATCGAGCAGCTGCGCCGCTGCGCCCACGTGCAGGGCAACACGGTGGTGCTGGACATGCGCAACGAGTCGATCATCCACGCGGCCAACCGCTTCCCTGGTCTATGCGCTGTTCCCCAACCGCACGATGTCGCTGCATGTGATGTGGGGGCCGCGAGAAGGCCAACACGGTGTTTGCCCTGGGCCGCTCCATCTTCAACACGGCCTCGACGATCGACATCGGCGACCTGTGCACGCGCTTCTGGCGGTGGTGGCCACCAGTATGCCGGTACCTGCCAGATCGGCAACGAATGGGCCGAGCAGCGACTGGCCGAGGTGCTGGCCCGCATCGAGAGCGAGAACGCATCGCCCAGGACGTCGAAGGTGAGTCCGACGGCCTGATGCTTAGGATCCTCTGAACAGTTTCCGCGGTCGTCACATCCCTCGTAACGGGCGCATGACTGCGCGTTGCCATTTGCCGTCAACTAGCGCCGCTGGCTGACGGCAAATGTCGCCTGTCCTGCATTCCGTCTCCGTGGCGCGCCGGTTCGCGGGACTTATTCAGAGGATCCTTAATTTGCCGCGTTATCAATTTAGAAGGCACAAAATCGATCGACAGCCGTGGAGGCATCCGATGGCCCGTTCCGAAAAGGATCGGGCCTTGCTTTTTCTGGTTCACGCGTCCGTGACGGAATATGTCCGAGCGGACGCTTTTTATTTTGTGCGCTCTCTTCCGGGGAGGGCGTTCAGGCCTGTCCTGCAAGGGGTTTTGGGTGCGAAGCTTACGGGTTTACCCTGATGATCGATAGGGTGTCGATCCGTTTTTCATTGACAGGATTTTTCGTGACATTCTTCGGGTGTTTTCTGTCGCCCGACCCGAAACGGATGTCATTATGAATGGCGGGCTGGTGCAAGTTCATAAGCTGTATATAATCTTTCGCATCAGAAGGCTGATATGTTGTATCCAGCTTTCGTCCAAGGAGGCTCATGAAAGCTGTCATGCCACGTCAAGGGTCTTGACGCATGGCCGCGTCACATGGCTTGGCAGGCAGTGCATCGTTCAGGGTATTGCAGGCTGGCCGGGCGCCTGCGTCCCGCGCCGTTTCCATCGGCATCATCGGCATGAACCGTTTCGGCTTTTGTCATCGTGGGCTGGTCTGGCTACCCTGTGGGTCTTCGGGTTGGCCCTGCTCGCGCCTACGGTGTCGCGCGCCCCTGGCAGCCCATGAAGCCAGTCAGGCCTGTCCCATCGGCACGTCGTGCAGGCCGCGTGGATGGATCACCGCATGCTGCACGAAGCATCCGGGCAGCTCTGCCGAACCGCCGGATGCTCACTCCCATCATCGGGCCGCACATGGCCCGGTAAAGCCCGTTTCCCAGGGTTCGCATGAGGGCGGGCTGCATCTGATCACTGCGCGCTGTGCGTGGTCCTGGTTCATCTTCTGGCGCCGCCCATGCCGGTGGCTGCCTTCGACGCCGTCATGGCACCCTGCCATGGTGCAAGTGCCTGCCGCCCGGGTGACGCCTCGTTGCCCGTCAGATTGCGCCCGCGCACCCGCGTGGGCCTCCCGCTGGGCAGCCTGCTGCGGCTGCCTGGAAGCATTGGCACCTTTTCCGGGCAAGCACCCAGTCCCGGGCGTGCCTTTTGATCGCTTGTCTGTTGTTTGGTCGACTCCGGATTCGCAAGCGCGAAACGGATCGTCCGCTGGCTGTCGCCATTCTCGCTCGCATCGTTTCCATCCATTCTCATCCTTCCAAGGAAAGGAGTCATTTCATGAAACGTTTCGCCAAGACCCCCATCTACGCCCGGCTCTGCTGGCCTGCGCCGTCGGCCTGACCGCCTGCGGCAGCGATGACAACAACAACAGCACCGCTACCAGCAACAGCGGCACGACGGGTACGACCGGTACCACGGGCACCACTGGCACCACGGGTGGTAGCTGGCAGACCGGCACCACGGGTGACGTGAGCATCAAGTTCGCGGCCCTACAACGGTGCCGAGAAGATCGATTGCACCAGTACGACGAAGCTGGGCACGAAGCAGCGAGCCGTGCAGATCGAGGACTTCCGCTTCTACATCTCCAACGTCAGCCTGATCGCGCCGACGGCACCCGTGAGGCCCTCAAGCTCAAGCAGGCCAATGACTACAACTATCACCAGCAACGACGGCAAGAACACCGTCAGCCTGATCGACCCTGGAGCAGAAGGGCGTGGGTGAGTGCGACGGTTCCGCCGCCACCAATGCCGTCATCGAAGGCACGGTGCCGGCAGGCAGCTATACCGGCGTGGAGATGACGCTGGGCGTGCCCTTCGAGCTGAACCACCTGAATGCGGCTGACGCGACCACGCCGCGCGTGCTGCAGAACGCCGCATCCGTCCATGTCCTGGAACTGGCGCGGTGGCCGCAAGTTCACCAACATCCAGTTCGACCAGAACGAGAACGTTGATCCCTCGGCCTGGGAATCGGCCGAGGTGAAGGACGGCAAGGCTGAAGAGGGTTCCGTGCGCCTGCACCTGGGTTCCACCGGCTGCGTGGGCAATCCGGCCGAAGGCACGCCGATCTCCAGCTGCAAGGCCCCAACCGGGTCACCGTCACGCTGGCAGGCTTCAACCCCGCCAGCCAGGTCGTGGCCTTCGATGCCGGCGCGCTGTTCGACTATGACATTGCCAGCAAGGCCGAAGGCGCTGGCGGTTGCATGTCCGGTGCGACCGATGCGGCCTGCGCCAAGCCCTTCGATGCCCTGGCGCTCGACTGGAAAGTCGATGGCAGCGGCACCGGTGTGGCCGTGGCCGGCAAGACGCAGAAGGTGCTGAAGGCCGTCACGCCCTGAGCGTCGCTGTCACTTCATGCGGGCATGCCGACCTCGGTGAGCATGCCGCATAGGGGAAAAGAGGGAAGCGAAGTGGGTCGCTTCCCCTGTCCGGGCTGCCTGCGGGTGGCCCGTGTCACTGCAGGAGGTCTCTCATGAATTCTCTGCCCGTCCGTTTGCCATTGCACGACGGTCGCCGATGTCGGCGTGAGGTGTCCCGACGTGCAGCGGGTGCCATGCTGGTGCTGCTGCTGAGCTGCGGGGGATGTGGAGGAGGCGGCTCCTCGGACAGCGGCACGACACAGGATGCAGGTGCGAGTCAGGGGAAGGCGGCCACGCCCACCGTGCTGGACTGGACCTATCCGGCCTACAGCCCGCCTGACGCCCTGGGAATGGAAGCTTCTTCGCACATGCCAGCCCCCGCGTGCCGGCGAACAACCCCATGAATGCCGCCAAGGTGGCGCTGGGGCGCTACCTGTTCCATGAGCGGCGCCTCTCGGGTGACGGCACCATGTCGTGTGCCTCGTGTCATGAACAGGCGCGTGCCTTTGCCGACGGCAAGGACCGTCCGCGTGGCATCACCAATGTGCAGCATCCCCGCAATTCCATGGGGCTGGGCAACGTGGCCTGGCATGCCACACAGACGTGGTCCAATCCGGTGCTGATGTCGCTGGAGGCCCAGATCCCGAACCCCTGTGTTTGGTACCGAACCCGTGGAGATGGGCGTGAACGACAGTTCCGTTCAGGAGGTGCTGAAGCGCCTGGCCAGTGCCAAGGATGTGGATTATCCGGCCCGCTTTCAGCAGGCGTTTCCCGATGCCAAGGGCGACCCGCTGACCTGGGAGAACATCTTCAAGGCCATCAGCGCCTTCGAGCGCACCATGGTCACGGCCGACAGCCGCTATGACCGCTACCCTGCAGGGCAAGGCCACGCTGTCGGAGCAGGAATTGCGCGGCCGGCAGCTGTTCGAGAAGGCCGAATGCACGCAGTGCCATCAACCCCCAATTTCGATGACCAGTTCGTCAGCGTCGAGACGACGACGCTGAAGGTCCAGTACCACAACATCGGGCTCTATAACCTGAATGGTCGGGCGACTACCCGGCCGACAACACCGGCGCCGAGGAAATCACCGCCAATCCGGCCGACATGGGGCATTCCGGGTGCCCAGCCTGCGCAACGTGGCCGTGACCGGGCCCTACATGCACGATGGTTCGGTGGCTACGCTTGAAGAGGCAGTAGCCATCATGGCCGGCGGCGGACGCAACATCACCAGCGGCCCGCGGGCCGGTGATGGACGTGCCAATCCGCACAAGAGTCCGCTTGTTCGCGACCGGGGCCTGTCGGCGCAGGATCGCGCAGACATTGTGGCCTTTCTGAAGACGCTGACGGATGAATGTTCCCTGAGCGATCCGGCATTCTCCGATCCTTTCCGGAAAGACGCCGCATCCCGCCCATGAAGGACAGACGAGGAATCGACCGATGACGATGAACAAGAAGAAAGCCGCCAGACGCAGGGGCGATGCGGGCTACAGGTTTTCCGTGGCCCGGGTGCCTGCCTTGCTGGCCGCGGCGCTGGGTGCAATCGCACTGCCGGCCTGGGCGCAGGACGCCGGGCAAGCGGGCGACACGCCCCAGACCCAGTACGAAACCGTGCAGTTGCCGCAGGTGCGCGTTCGTGCGCTGCGCCTTTTTCGAGGTGCAGCCCCCAACATGTCGCCGCCCGGATCGGGCGTGACGGATTCGGGCAAGATCTCGCGCCGTCGTGCCACCACGCCGGACACCACGGGCCTGCTGAAGGACATGCCCGGCGTGGACGTGCAGGGGGCGGGTGGCGTGTCGGGACTGCCGGTGATCCATGGCCTGGCCGACGAGCGGCTGCGCCTCGACGGTGGATGACATGGACCTGATGGCGGCCTGTGCCAACCACATGAACCCTGCGCTGTCCTACATCGATCCGGCCAAGGTGGAGAGCATCCGTGTCTATGCAGGCATCTCGCCGGTCAGCGCAGGGGGCGACAGCATTGGCGGCAGCATCCAGGTGGAGTCCGCTCCGCCAAGCTTTGCCGATCCTGACGGCAAGCCCTGTTGGGCGGCTACGTGGGCACCCACTACCGCAGCAATGGCCGCTGGGGTGGATGTGAGCCTGGGCGCGCACTACGCCACGGAGCGGCTGCATCTGGAGTATGAAGGTTCTACGCGCGGGCACGCAACTCACCGTGCGGGCAAGGACTTTCGCCGGCCGAGACCGGCCGCGAACAGGGGCGCGCGCTGCCGGGTGATGAAGTGGGCTCCAGCGGCTTCCGGGTGCAGAACCACCGGATGGCGGCGGCCTGGCGCAGTGGCATGCACCTGCTGGAGACCGATTTCAGCTGGCAGAACATGCCTTTCCAGGGATTCCCGAACCAGCGCATGGACATGACGGAGAACCGCGCCACGCTGGCCGGTCTGCGCTATCGGGGGCAGTTCTCCTGGGGAGACCTGAAGGTGCGTCTGTGGAACCAGCGCATCCGCCACCGCATGGACATGGGTGAGGACCGTTACAGCTACGGTACCGGCATGCCCATGCGCACCCGTGCCAGTACCGATGGCGCCACGGCCCAGGCCAGCTGGATGCTGAACGAACGGGACACCGTGCGTCTGGGGCTGGAGGCCCTGTACTACCAGCTGTGATGACTGGTGGCCGCCGGTCGGGGCCAGCGGTGGCATGGCGCCGAACGACTTCTGGAACATCGACGACGGGCGTCGCAACCGGCTGAGCGCCTATGCCGAATGGGAGCGCAGCTGGGATGCTCGCTGGAGCAGCGTCATCGGGCTGCGGCACACGCAGGTACGTACCGACGCCGGTCCGGTGCGGGGCTACAACGGCCTGCCCACCTGGTCGGATGATGCGTCGGCCTTCAATTCGATCAGTCGCCGTCGGCATGACCGTCACTGGGACTTCAGCGCGCTGGCCAGCTATGAACCGGCCAAGGGCCATCGCTACGAAATGGGCGTGGCCCGCAAGACCCGTCTCGCCCAGCCTGTACGAGCGCTATCCATGGTCCACCAACACCATGGCCGCGGGCATGAACAACTTCCCGCGATGGCAACGGCTACCTGGGCAATCCGGACCTGAAGCCGGAAGTGGCCCACACGCTGAGTGTCAGCGGCAACTGGCATCATCCTGAGGACGAGCAGCGCTGGGGGCTGACGGTGAGTGCACACCTGACCCGCATCTCGGACTACGTGGATGCCGAACGCTGCTCGGCCAGCCAGTGCCGCAGCGGCAACACCACGGCCGGCAACGAGTTCGTGCTGCTGCGCTACGTGAACCAGGATGCACGCCTGCTGGTACCGACGTGTCCGGCCACTGGCTGCTGGCCCAGAGTCCGCATGCCGGCAGCCTCACGCTGAGCGGCAAGCTGGCCTGGCTGCATGGCAAGAACCTGGATACTGGCGGTGGCCTCTACAACACCATGCCGGCCAATCTGCGGATGGGGCTGGAGCATCGGCGCACCGTGGGTGAGGGTGAATGGAGCGGCACGCTGGAATGGGAAGGCGTGCGTTCCAAGACGCGGCGCTCTGCCGTGCGCAACGAGATCCGCACGGCCGGCTACGGCCTGCTGCATCTGCGCACGCGCTACGAGATCGGGCAGCTCGGCATCGATCTGGGTATCGAGAACCTGCTGGACCGCGGCTACGCACTGCCGTTGGGCGGGGCCTACGTGGGCCAGGGCAGTTCGATGATGCTCAACACCGTGCCGTGGGGCGTGGCGGTGCCCGGACATGGGCGTTCCGTCTACGTCGGCTTCAACTACAAGTTCTGAGGGACAGACATGACGGATTCATATCGTTCCGGTAGCAGCATCCAGACAGTGCATGACGATGGTGTCGGCGTGTCTTCGGGGGCGCACTTGGCAATCCATGAAACCGGAAGTCGGTCGAAGGGCCTCACGGTCGGCACGTTCTCCCTGGCCGGAGCTTCCGTGGTGATGCTGGCCGTTCTGGCCGCCTGCGGGGGCGCAGAAGGGCCTGGCGGAGAGCGGGGCCGGTCATCGGCTCGCGTCCGCAATCCTTGCAGTTTGCCGAAGCGCCTGCCCTGCAGCCTGGCGGAACGGCTAAGGTGTCGGCCACGGCCAGCTCAGGTCTGGCCGTGCGCTACAACAGCTCGACCACCGGCATCTGCACGGTGGATGCCGACAGCGGGGAGGTGACAGCACGTGCCGCAGGCAATTGCGTCATCGCGGCCAGCCAGGCGGGCGACACCACCTGGGCGTCTGCCAGCGCACAGCAGCAGATCACCGTGCAGTCCAATGTACAGTTCGGCGCCGTACCATCGCTGACCGTGGGTGACAGTGCCGCCGTCACGGTCTCGGCCAGCAGCGATCGGCCGATGCGTTACAGCAGCCTGACCGAAACCGTGTGCCGCGCCGATGCCGACAGTGGCCTGGTGACAGCGCTGGCGGCAGGAACCTGCACCGTGGCGGTCGAACCGCGTGATGCGGCATCGGGCCAGACGGGTACGCGCCTGACGCAGAGCTTCGAGATTGCCGCAGCCGGTGCCGTGACGGTGCCTGTGGCGCCAGAAAAGGTGACGGCCCGTCGTGGCACGCAGGATGGTACCGTGCTGGTGACGGCTGGCCATGTCCGGGGCGGTGGCGCGGTGGTGTCGGGCTATACCGTGACATCGGTACCGGCCGGCATCACGGTGCAGGCGCAGACCCTGCCCGTGACGGTTCCGTGTCCGGCCAGTGGCTGTGCGGGACATGCCTTTGCGCTGTCGGTCACCAATGCAGCAGGTACGGGCCCCGCTTCGGAACCGGCTGATGTCATCAGTCGCTACACGGTGGTGGCGAAGTTCCGTGAACCCGACTATGCGCATGACATGACCGAGTTCCACGGCAGCTTCCGCTACAACGCCACCCGCATGACCGTTTCCGACCTGTCGGGTGAGCTGAGCGAGGTGATGGCCGGTAACAACCAGCCGAACCAGCCCTGGCCGGATGGCATGCCGCTGCTGTCGCTTCGGCATCAGCTCTCCAGCATCGCCGCGCCGGCGGGTGATGGCCTGCTGGTGACGAGCTTCCTGCTGGAGCATACCAACACGCTGTCGGGTGATCCGCGTGATGCCGGTACCGATGGCTGGACGCCTGGCACCGGAGGTTGGAAATACTGGGGCTATCGTCACGGCGAGCGTCGTGCCAGCAATCCGGGCAATGCCTATGCCCGCATCTTCGTCAACACGAAGGATCCGCTGCTGCCGCTGACGCAGGCCCAGATCGACATGCTGGCCTATGCCGACTGCCATGCCGAGGGCATGATGGGCGACGACTGCATGACGGGCACTTCGGTGGCCGGCTACGGCACGCGCGGCTCCATGCGCGGCTATCCGGTGTCGCAGGAAGTGAAGCTGGCCGATATGCCGTGACTTTCGGTGCGCGGAAGGAGGCCTGCCGCGGTGCGTGATTGATGAGGGGCTGCATGCCATGATGCATGTGGCTGGGCGCATGGAGCCCCGCGGCATTGTCGTGTGCAAAATGCAGGTGAGGTGGTCACGACGCCGCCGTCCATGAAGGAGAACGACCATGAGCGCGACCGTTCAAGTCCCGCAGATCCTGAACATCAGCCAATACCTGAAGGACCGGCCGACAGAGGCAGTCCGTACCGTGCTGCATCAGAGTACGGACATGAATCTCGTGCTGTGGCAGATTCCGCCGCAGGGCAACCTTCCGCCGCATCGGCACCCGAGCGGTGAGGACATCTGGCTGGTGCTGCGCGGCGAGGCCGATCTGATAGATGATGCGGCTGGCAGTCGGCGCACCATCCATGCCGGTGAAAGCGTGGTGGTCGGCATTGAGCAGACGCACGGTGCCATCAATGTCGGCCATGAGGACTGCGTGCTGTTGTCGGTGATCCGCCCTTCGGCTGGTTTCCAGCCAGCCTGATGGTGCGGCCTCGGTCGCATCTTCTGTTGGCACGATTGATGACCGCCCGGTCATAAACCCTGTCGGGGTGCAGGCCCTGCCATGGGCCGGTTCCGATGCAGTACCTTGGCAGGAAAGGCACCGGCGATCCCGGTGCCATCCGGCCTGCCTGCTGATGGGCAGGGACCGTCATTCACACAAGAAGGAGCGCGACGAATGGAACACGTACTGGCAACCCTGTTCGAGGTACCCAGCGAGGCCTACCAGGCCTTCGTGGAGCTGAAGGCCTTCCCGCAGAATGACGACACGCGCATTGCCCAGGCGGCACTGGTGAAGAAGGAGAATGGTGTCATCACGCCGGTGGACGCCTTCGACCCGCTGCAGAAGGTGGGTGACGACACCATCACCGGCACGCTGATCGGCTCGGTGCTGGGCATCCTGGGCGGCCCGCTGGGCATGCTCTTTGGCGCCGGTGTGGGCGCCTGGGTGGGCAGTACGGGCAGCACCGACCAGGCGCTGGCACAGGCCACGCTGGTCGAGACGGTGGCGGCCAAGCTCAATGACGGCGATGTGGCGATCATTGCGCTGGTGCAGGAAAAATCCGAGGCACCGCTGGACCAGTTCTTTGGCAGGTTCAAGTCGCTGGTGGTGCGCTGGGACGCATCCACCATCCAGCACCAGATGGAGGATGCGCTGGAGGTGCAGGCTGACTTGCACGCCCGTGCGGCTGCCGAGCTGAAGGCGCGGCACACCAAGGCGCGCAAGGAAAAAGCTGGAAGAGTTCGCGCAGTCCATCCGGCAGAAGTTCGAGGAGCTGGCGCAGAAGTTCAAGTAAGCGGCTGCGAACCGAGCCCGGCGGGTTTTCCGGCGGGGCAGGGGCTGCTTTCGTTCAAGGGCTGTCTCATTCACCCAGGTGCGGGTGGGCGAGGCGGCCCTGTTCGTTTTTGGGGCTCTGCCCTTGGCCACGGTCTACGCCTGTCAGGGGCCTGGAGACATCGGCGTGAGGGGCTGTTCAGGTATCACGGTGCTGTCCGTGGGCAGCGAGGGCCGTGCGGAGCCCCCGCGGCGTCTTCCGTGGGCTCGTCCGGCGTGCTCGATTATCCGGATCAATCCATTTCATAAAAGAATTAAATAATCATTCTCGTTACTGCTTTTTGGCATGCCGTTCAGGGGCGAATGGCTGCCGACTGGCGGATGGTGCGGGTTTTCAGGGATATAGGGGAAAACCATTTGCTGTCCATGCTACGCCTTGGTGCGGTGCGGCGAGTACAATTTCAGCACTTGCAGAAATAACAGGGCTGCAGGCTGGTCCAGGCCTCGGGCGCTCCCGAGGCAGGGCGCAACCGCCCGGAAAGTCCCCGGACATGGCGCACGGCGCGCCATCTGGCTCCCGGCGGGTGACGACCCCTGTCTGGTCGGGCCAGGGCGATTTCCCTGCTGTACGGGGCCATCGTGCGCCCCGGTTCCGTCGACCGGACGGACAGCAGTTGCCGCAGGTGGGGCGCTCTCCGTACTTGGACAGGGCGGAGCATGGCATCCCGGCTTGCGCGGAATCATCCCCATATACCCGTTACGGATTGATGATGGCCTTTAGGAGAAGTCCATGCTGAATGAGTATCGCCAACATGTTGCCGAGCGCGCGGCGCTGGGCATTCCTCCCTGGCACTGGATGCCAAACAGACCGCCGAGCTGATCGAGCTGGATCAAGAATCCACCTGCCGGCGAAGAAGAATTCCTGATGGATCTGCTCACCTACCGGGTGCCACCGGGGGTGGACGATGCCGCCAAGGTCAAGGCCAGCTTCCTGGCTGCCGTCGCCCATGGTGACATCAAGGTCGGGCTGATCTCCAGAGCCAAGGCCACCGAGCTGCTGGGCACGATGGTCGGGGCTACAACGTCCACCCGCTGATCGAGCTGCTGGACGATCCCGAGGTGGCCGGTGTGGCCGCCGACGCCCTGAAGAAGACGCTGCTGATGTTCGACTTCTTCAACGACGTGGCCGCCAAGGCCAAGGCCGGCAATGCCAAGGCTCAGGAAGTGATGCAGAGCTGGGCGGACGCCGAATGGTTCACCAGCCGTCCCAAGGTGCCCGAGAAGATCACCGTCACGGTCTTCAAGGTGCCAGGCGAGACCAACACCGACGACCTCTCGCCCGCGCCCGATGCCTGGAGCCGTCCGGACATCCCGCTGCACTACCTGGCCATGCTGAAGAACACCCGCCCCGACGCGGCCTTCAAGCCCGAGGAAGACGGCAAGCGTGGGCCCATCCAGTTCATCGAGGACCTGAAGAAGAAGGGGCACCTGGTGGCCTACGTGGGTGACGTGGTGGGTACCGGCTCCAGTCGCAAGTCGGCCACCAACAGCGTGATCTGGGCCACCGGCCAGGACATCCCCTACGTGCCCAACAAGCGCTTCGGCGGTGTCACGCTGGGCGGCAAGATTGCCCCATCTTCTTCAACACGCAGGAAGACTCCGGCTCGCTGCCCATCGAGGTGGATGTCTCGAAGATGGAGATGGGCGACGTGCTCGACATCTTCCCCTACGAGGGCCGTATCGAGAAGAACGGCGAGAAGATTGCCGACTTCACCCTGAAGAGCCAGGTGCTGCTGGACGAGGTGCAGGCTGGCGGCCGCATCAACCTGATCATCGGCCGCTCGCTCACGGCCAAGGCCCGCGAGGCCCTGGGCCTGCCGGCGTCCACCGCGTTCCGCCTGCCCAAGGCACCGGTCGATACCGGCAAGGGCTTCACGCTGGCGCAGAAGATGGTCGGTCGTGCCTGTGGCCCTGCCCGAGGGCAGGGCATCCGTCCGGCACCTACTGCGAGCCGCGCATGACGACCGTGGGCAGCCAGGACACCACTGGCCCCATGACCCGCGACGAGCTGAAGGATCTGGCCTGCCTGGGCTTCTCGGCCGACATGGTGATGCAGTCGTTCTGTCACACCGCCGCCTATCCCAAGCCGGTGGACGTGAAGACGCACCGCGAGCTGCCTGCCTTCATCAGCAACCGCGGTGGCGTGGCGCTGCGTCCGGGTGACGGCGTCATCCACTCGTGGCTCAACCGTCTGCTGCTGCCCGACACCGTGGGTACCGGCGGCGACAGCCACACGCGCTTCCCGATCGGCATCAGCTTCCCGGCAGGTTCGGGTCTGGTGGCCTTCGGCGCCGCCACCGGCGTGATGCCGCTGGACATGCCGGAAAGCGTGCTGGTGCGCTTCAAGGGGCGAGCTGCAGCCCGGGTGTCACGCTGCGTGACCTGGTGCATGCCATTCCGCTCTATGCCATCAAGGCGGGGTTGCTCACCGTGGCCAAGGCCGGCAAGAAGAACATCTTCGGGCCGCATCCTGAGATCGAGGGGCTGCCCAAGCTGAAGGTGGAGCAGGCGTTCGAGCTGTCCGACGCCTCGGCCGAGCGCTCGGCCGCCAGCTGTACGATCAGCTCGACAAGGAGCCGATCATCGAGTACCTCAAGTCGAACATCGTTCTGATGAAGAACATGATCGCCGACGGGTACCAGGACGCCAAGACGCTGGCACGCCGCATCGAGAAGGTCGAGCAGTGGCTGGCCGATCCGCAGCTGCTGGAAGCGGATGGCGATGCCGAATACGCGGCCGTGATCGAGATCGACATGAACGAGATCAAGGAGCCCATCGTCTGCTGTCCGAACGACCCGGACGACGCCAAGCTGCCGTCCGACGTGGCCGGCACCAAGATTGATGAGGCCTTCATCGGCTCGTGCATGACCAACATCGGTCACTTCCGTGCGGCAGCCCGCCTGCTGGGCGGCCAGCGTGACATCCCCGTCAAGCTGTGGGTGGCACCGCCCACCAAGATGGACCAGAACGAGCTGATCAAGGGAAGGTCACTACGCTGCCTTTCGGTACTGCCGGTGCGCGCACCGAGATGCCGGGCTGCTCGCTGTGCATGGGCAACCAGGCCCAGGTGCGAGAAGGGGCTACCGTCATTTCCACCAGCACCCGCAACTTCCCCAACCGGCTGGGCAAGAACTCCAACGTGTTCCTGGGTTCTGCCGAGCTGGCGGCCATTGCGTCGCGGTTGGGCAAGCTGCCCACCCGCAGGAGTACCTGAAGGAGATGGGCGTGGTGGATTCCGACAAGGACAGCATCTACCGCTACATGAACTTCGACCAGATTCCCGAGTACGTGGAAGTGGCAGAAGGTCAGAAGAACGCGCTGGAACAGCATCCCTGAGATGCCTGCCTAGTACGCGGGCAGGGTCCCGGCGTCATGCCGGGGCCTGACGGCGTACCGGGCCTCGGCAGCCGTTGATGCAAGAAGAACGGCCTCCCTCGGGAGGCCGTTCTGCTGTTCAGGTACCTGGTTCAGGCACTCGCTTCAGGTACTGGCACCGCTTCTGGACCAAGGGTCAGGAGCCAGCGTTCAGAAGCCAGGGCTCAGGTGCCAGGCACCAGGGGGCAGGTGCCGGAGTTCAGGAACGGTTTGGGCGCCCGGGGCAGGCACTTGGGCGGCTGCCCTCAGTGACAGGACATCAGGCAGCGGACCAGGGCCGGATCTGCACCAGCGCATCGTCATCGGCATGGTCGATGAGGGATGGCGCGGACACGCTCCCTGCCACACTTCCCCGAAACGCTGCATTTCAGCCGGGGTGGCATAGCCGCTGACGGCCTTGGGGCAACAGCGCCTTCATGTCGGGATGGAAGGGGATGATGCCGGCGTTCAGTTCCACCTGCACGGCGGCGCCCGTGTCGCGGCGCTTCAGCACCAGCGTGCCGTCAATGGATGCAGCACCGTACTGCAGCAGATCCTGGCGCTGAGCGGTGCGCCGGGCCAATGCCGTGGAAGCCTGTCTCGGCGGCGGCGCCCGTCAGCAGCGTGGCGATGGAAGCAATCACGCCGGTGGTGCCTTCGTGGCGCTCTGTCGCGCATCAGCACGTCGATGTTGCCGCGCTCGGGAATGTCGTCACCGTACAGGGCTTTCAGGCTGCGGATGACCATCAGCCAGCTGCCGGCCACGGTGGGGCAGGGAGTGGCCGGCCAGCCGCACGGCATCCAGGTAGCGATAGGTGAGGATGCCGTCGCGCGTGGCGCCCAGAAAGCGGGCCAGACCGTCCTGCACCGTCAGCGTGGGGGCCTGATCGAAGAAGGCCGGGTAGCCTGCCGCGTTGAAGGCCAGCGGGTTGGACGCCGGCGTCAGGTGGCCGTTGGTCCGGGATGGCTGTGCAGGCCGAAAGGTAGGGGCATCAGGGGGCAGTCGGAGGTCAGGGTAGCGGGCATCGTGTCATCTCTTGTAAGCAGGGCCGTCATGGGCCGCCTATAGAAATAACACGCAGTGCCGCACACAGACTTGACAACCGGCAATTGCCGGGGCGGATGTTCCGCTCATGCTTGATGCCGCTGAAGGTCTCCTCGCCCCGTCGGGGAAGGATGCCGCCCGTCACACGAAGCAGAACGACTGGCCCCTGCAGGGGCTGGAAGCCGGGTTGCAGGCCCCGCTTCCAGACAGCCGGACAGTGCCGTCAGAACGCCATCCGGAACGTGGCGCTGAAGAAGCGCGGCTGGCCATAGTTGGCGTAGTCCAGGTTGGCCCAGTATTTCTTGTCCAGGGCGTTCGTGACGGCCAGCGTGAGGCGGTAGGCCTCGGTGAAGTCCCAGCTGGCGTACAGATCCAGCAACGGCTTGCTCCTTTCGGTCACGTATACGCGGCCGCTGGGCGAGGGGACGTTGTACGCTTCAAGCTTGCTCTGCCAGGTCAGGAATCCGCCCAGCTGCAGCGGGCGCAGCTCGCCACTGAAACGGTAATCGCTGCCCAGCTGCAGCTGCCAGGTGGGAAGTTTGCCCACAGCTTGTCGCTTTCCTGACGGGTGACCTTGGCCCGGGTCAGCGCCGCCTTCAGGTTCCAGTCGGGCTGTACCTTGCCGATCAGCTCCACATCGAAACCCTTGCCCTTGGTGCCGTCGACCGTGCGGTAAGGGGTGGATCCGTCAGGCAGGCTGTTGGGCGCAGCGTCGGCATTGACCACAGCAAAATTGTCCTGCTTGGTCTCGAAGATCGCCAGGTTCAGGTCCAGTTCGTGGGCCAGTGCCATCTTCAGGCCCACTTCGCTGTTGCTGCCCACGGCGGGCTTGAGTGGAACGTTGTTCACGTCGCGGTGATTCTGCGGATTGAAGATGCGCGTGTGGCTGGCGTAGGCAGCGAGCGACGGCGTGATGTCGTAGACCACGCCCAGGTAGGGGGATACCTTGTGCTTCACTTCCCTGCCGCGCCGAGACACCGGAGAGTGCGCCGCGGGTGTCGTAGTTCTTCTGCTTGCTGGTCCAGCGCGTGACGCGAGCGCCGGTCAGCAGCGACAGTGGTTCGGTCAGCCGCCAGCGGGCTGGAGGGCATACAGGCCGGTCTGCTGCACCAGGGTGTCGTTGCGGGCGCCAGTCTTGCTGACAGCAGGCTTGGGGGCGGTGCCGTCCCAGGTATGGACGTTGGCAATGTCGTGGCGCCAGTTGGACGTGCTGGCAAAGGCATCGCTCTTGCTGGTGGTGCGGGTGCTGCTTACGCCTACGGTCAGGTCGTGTTCCCGCCCGCCCAGATGCAGCTTGCCGGCCAGATAGGCGTCCAGACTGTTGCGGGTCTCGCGCGCTTCCCCGGGATAGGCATACAGGGTGACGCCGCTGCCGGTAGCCTTGTCGATGAAGGGCGCATCGGAAGGTGTGGCTCCCATAGCCGTAGGGTGATCAGCCTGTGGGTCTTGCCGGTGGTATGGTCCAGGTTGGCCTTGAACGTCCAGTCGTCATTGATCTGGTGGCTGATTGAAGCGAATGCCGTGCCCGAGCTGCGCTCCCATCGTGTCCAGGATGGCGAGAAGCTGGTGGAAACCGGCAGGTTGGCCAGCGTGCCGTCGGTATTGAAGCGAGGAATGGCCCCTCAGACGGGCGCCTTGGGCGCGTTCTTCTGGCGCTGGTAGCCTACGGAGACTTCGGTGGCTGGGCCCAGGTCGGCTTCCACCACGCCCAGGAAAGCCAGCTTGTTCTCTTCATGGCGCTTGTAGAAGCTGTGCTTTTCTGCGGCGCCAGCACGAAGCGGCTGCGCACCGAGCCATCTGCGGTGATGGGTACGTTCACGTCGGCCACTGCCCGGTAGTAGTCCCAGCGTCCGGCGCTCACGTCCACGGTGCCACCCAACTCGCGGGAGGGACGCTTGCGGATCAGGTTGACCGTGGCCGATGGCGTGCCCACCCCGGTGAGGATGCCGTTGGCGCCGCGTACCAGGTCCACTCGTTCGTAGAGTGCGGTGTCGTATTCTTGGTTGGTTTCGCCGCTGTAGCTGGGCATGCCGTCGACCTGGAAATCCTTGATCACGAAGCCTCGGGTGTAATAGAGCGGTCGCTGGGTGTCGTAGAGCGAGGTCATCACACCCGTCATGTGCCGCATCACGGCATCCACGCTGGTCAGCGATTCATCGTCCATCTGCTTGCGGGTGGTGACGCTGACCGACTGCGGCGTTTCCCGGGCTTTCAGCGGCAGCCGAACGCTGGCATTCTCGCGCGTGCCAGTGACGGTCAGGCTCTCCAGCGTGGCGTGGTATGAGGTGACAGTGCTTTTCTGTGGTGGTCGTGGCCGCGGGGTACTCATGCCGTCGCTGGTGCTTTGGGTCTGCTGTGCCAGTGCTGGCATGGCAAACAGACTGGCGACCATGATGGCCAGGCCGTGGCGGGCGAAGGGAAGGGGCAGGGTGAAGGAGGTCATGATGCATGTTCCGCCCTGAGTGCGGGCGATGGAGCAAGAGCGATAAGGGCGTTGAAGGCGAAAAAAGGGTGTCTTGCAACACCCTTGAAAAGTGAGTGTCCCCGCAACAGGGCGGACGACACGGACGGAGATTGATTGCGCGCCTGTCAGGAGCAGGTCCGCGGGATGGGACGGGGCTGCATGGTCCGAAGCGCACCTTCAACGGGCAGAGGGTGCCTGTCTCTGGATCATGAGCGGATGAAAGGGTGCTGCCGTGAGATCTTCCGGATGTCTTTGCCTGTAACGTCTGTGAAAAACGTCCGGAGTGTCCGTCATCCCCGGATTGCTTCTGGTCGGGTTGCGGCGGTAAGTCTATCAATTGTGATAATCATTATCAATATGTAGGTATGAAAAAGCCTTCATGGGGAAGGCTCTGGGTGACTCATGGTTCAGGCAGATCCGACAGATCCCGCAGGGCCGGCATGCCTGCGCTGTCCGGAACATGCCGGCTGTCCGGCCGTGTGGAGGGTACGCATACGGCCGGAGACCTTGAACGCAGCCTACGGCTTGGCAGCTGCCGGGGCGGCCAGCGCCTTGACGGGCGTCATGCCCAGCACGCCTGCCGAGGACGGCCCCTGCACTTCGCCGACATAGAGCTGGATGCGGGCGCGGAAGCGCTCGACGGCATCACGGTCGGCCATGAAGCGCTCGGAAATTGCTGAGGTTGGCGCTGCTGTATTCCCAGATGGGCCGGTAGCCGTCCGGGGGCGGAACGTCATTGCGCACCGACCACATGTACCAGACATTCTTCTGGGTGTCCTTGTCCAGCAGCCAGCTCAGGTACAGGCGGGCGGACTCGGGATGGCGCGTGCCCTTGATGATGGCGGCGCGCTGGGCCCAGGCCACGAAGCCGTCGTTGGTGGGAATGGAAAAGCGCACCGGGCTGTCGGCATCAGGCTTCAGGCTGCCGTCGGTCGTGAAGGTGACGGGGTACTTGCCGCTGGCGACGGCATCAGCGGGGGCCTGGGTGCCGCGCACGAAGTGCGGCTCCTGCTCCATGAATTTTTCCATCCATTCCCAGCCGTGGCGGTCGATGGTCTGCTTGTACCAGAAGAGCACGGCATCGTCGTCGTTGGGATAGGTGGAGATGATCTTGCCCTTCAGGGGTCGGGTCCAGGTAGTCATGGGCGTTGCTGGGGGCCGGGATGCTGCCCAGGGCCTTGGTGTTGGCCAGGTTGCTGAAGGCATCCACGAAGACGCCGGTCCAGGCGCCGGTCTGATCCTTGAAGCTGCTGTAGATGTGATCCCAGCCGCGCGGCTTGTAGGCCAGAAGACGGCCTTCACGGCGCCAGCGCGGAAAGTCCTGCAGCGTCTGCAGCTGCACCACGTCGGCCACCACCTTGCCATCGGCAAACTGCTGGTCCAGCCGGGCGTTGTGCACCTTGCTGTAGTCCACCACCACTTCCAGGGTCATGCCCGGGAAGCGTTTCTCGAAGGCGGTCTTGATGCCGTCGAGCTGGTTGGGCGTATCGCCGCCCGCATAGACCACCAGCGTGCCGCCTTCCTTCAGGGCTTCCTTGTGGATCTGATCGAGCGATCGGCTTTTCAATCTCGGCGGCGCGGACCGACTGGCCGAACAGGGCCAGCGTGACGGCGACGAGGGCAAGATATTTCTTCATGGGTGGGTATGGCTTACGGCCCGATCCCGGCATGTTGGCGGCACCGGCGGGGTCACGAGGTTGGGTACAGGGGCGGAATGGCCGGGTGCTGGGTGTGACGACAAGGACTGTCCAGCCACGCGGCAACTGCATCACGATGACCGTTTTTGAACGGAATGATGCACTTCTGAAATTTTTAGTCAGAACTGTAAGAAAATACCTACAAAACCTGTTGCATCCAGGTATTCCCGTCAGTTCTGCTGCCCAACTGCGTACCCCGCAGCCCTGCCCTGTCAGCCTTTGAGCAGGTTTTCCAGGGGCTGCGTCCAGCGTGGGGTAGTGGAAGCTGTAGCCCTCGGCCAGCAGTCTGGCCGGTTCCACGTACTGGCCATCCAGCACCAGGTCGGCCTGCTCGCCCATGGCGGTGCGCATCAGACCGGCCGGCAGCGACAGCCACAGCTTGCGGTGCAGCAGCCGGGCGGCTGTCTGCAAAAGTCCTGCTGGGTGGTGGCCTGCGGCGCCGTGAGGTTGAAGACGCGCCACGGCTGCTCGACCGGCTGCTGGGCGATGAACTGAATGGCGGCTACCACGTCGTCCATGTGGATCCAGCACACCGGTTGCTGGCCACTGCCGATACGCCCGATGCCGAGGCGCACGGGTTTGAGCAGCTGGGGCAGGATGCCGCCCCCTTGCCCAGCACCACGCCCAGTCGGCAGATGGCCACGGGCACGCCGCTTTCACGGTGCAGTTCCTGGGCGCTGGCCTCCCACAGCTGGCACAGTCGCGAGACGAAGACGTCTTGCGGTGCCGAGCTTTCGTTGCAGCGCGCCTGCCACTGCTGGCGGCTGCCGTTGCCGTAGAAGCCCACAGCCGAGGCCTGGATGATGAGGCGTGGCTTGTGCGCATGGCGCTTGAGCCACTGGGTGATCTGCTGGGTAGGGCCCTGACGGCTGGCCAGCAGCGTGCGCTTGCGGGCGGTGTTCCAGCGGCCTTCGCCCACCGAGGCGCCGAGCCAGGTTGATGAGCAGGTCGGGCTGGACGCTGGGGTCGAGGTGGGGCCAGTGCGGCCAGGGTCTCGATGCCGGGGCCGAGCTTGTCGCGGGTCTGGTCAGGGAAGCGGGTGACGACAATGACGCGCCAGTTCTTCTGCGCGAAATCACGGGCCAGATGGCTGCCGATGAAACCGCTGCCGCCCAGAAGGATGACGACGGGCTTTTTGTTCCATGAGAGCTTCCTTGCGTGGACAGATCGTCCGCTTCCCAGTATCAATGTGTCAATACTGTCACCAAATATGGTGGACGTCCAGCGCGAGGCGCCTGGCCGGCCGATGTCGGCCGGCCAGGCGGGCAGGGTGTGCGATTTGGCCTGTGCGCGGACCCGGGCTCTCGTGCCGGGTCCGGGCTTTGGGTGTCAGCCGGCGTCGGCCCTCGAAGAGGCCGCGCGAGGGAACACCGCGAACAGGGGAATGACCATGATGATGTGGGCCTCGATCATGATCCACTTGCGGATGCGGCGGATGTCCGACTCGGTGGGCAGCGTGCCCTTTTCTTCCCAGGTCTGGAACCAGGACTGCAGGGGCCATGGACACGCGCGCCGACATCACGCCGACGACGAGGAACAGGAGCACCTTGATGTGCAGCATGGGCTGGGCGATGTACCAGTCGGTGCCCTTAAAGCCCAGGATGATGCGGGTGATGCCGCTGGTGGCCACCATGGCGCCGCAGATCATGTAGATGATGTCCACGCGCTGCAGGCGCTGAGCACGGCCTCGTTGAACCATTCGGGGCGGCAGAGTGCGCCTTCGCTGGTGAGGAAGACGACCATGGCCAGGATGCTGGCCAGATGGAAGTAGGAAAGGAGGGCTTCAGAAAGCATGTCGGTTTCTTGGGTTGTAGACTGCGCCCCAACAGGGGCGGCGGTGCGGGGACGATTCTAGAGCGCGCGGCTGCCGGTTTTCTTGCCCTTGGTCATTTCCGTGGGGCCGCTGCACGACGGTCGGATGGGCGGAGCTGGCCGGCATGTCCGGGAGAAAGAGGCGACTGCTGGTGCCGGGGCTGACAGGCATGCCGGAGGTGAAGCGACGGCCGGGCCAGGGGCTACGCTCTATGGGGAGACGGGCAGCAGCCCGTATTCCTGCATCTGCCGGTCCACCACCTCGTCCCAGCCACGGTTGGCGGCAGGGCTGGCCGGGCTGGGATGCAGCACGTGCCCGATGTGCAGGCGGCGGGCCAGGGGGCCGGTCGTCCAGCACTTCCGAGACCACGTGCTTGAGGCGCTTCTCGGCAAAGCCGCCGATGCCGATCAGCCACTGTGGCTGCAGCGCCTCGATGACGGCCGCCAGGTGACGGTCGCAGGGGAGCCTCCAGTGCGCGCTGCTCGGCTGCTGGCAGCTGCACCGGGTGCGGTTCTTGCCCGAGGCTTCCAGGAACACCAGCGGGCAGTAGTTGATGACGATGGCCTGCGCAAAGAAAATCGTCGGCATGGCCAAAGCGGCGACCGATCCATCCCCAAAGTCGGCGACCACTCACTTCCGAGCGAGTGCACGCAAAACCGTCAATCGGACGCTTGGGGTGCTGATGGGTGGTGCCTGGAACTGGGGCCTCGATACCCATCCAGTCGCGCACGGCCGAGACCTCGCCGAAGGGCACGCCGGTCTGCATCATGCCGAAGGGACCGGGGTTCATGCCCAGGAACATGATCTTCTTGTGCCCCTGGCCATAGCGGCTCAGATAGGCGGCGTGGGCCTCCCAGGCGTACTGCAGCGGGTTATAGACGTGCGCCACCGGCGGGCAAAACGCAGCGCTTCCAGGTCGTCGCGCAGCCGGGCGGCCGCATCGATCAGGCGCTGGCTGGTGGCATCGGTGGGGTGGGAAGTGCTGGCGGGGGCGTCAGGAGTTTCAGCGTGGGACACGGGTCTGGATAAGGGTCTGGAATAAAGGGCAGTGGCAACCATCCTACCCCAACTGCCCGATCAGGCGCATGCATGCGAAACGCACGCGCTGGGAGCGGCCCCGAATGTGGGGGAGTCTGGTCGCAAGGCTGGTCGTGGGGGCCAGGCCAGATCAGGTCATAAGGAAGCTCAGTCCAGGACAAGGGCGGCTGCCATGGCCGTGAAGCAGCTTGTCCTGGACAGGACCCGCCATGAGAGGCAGTCGCCCGCTCGGTAGAATCGTGCCGATGATAAAAACCAGGTGCGTGTCCGGATCGCCCCCAAGGGCGGGTTGGCTTCCGGATCTGCCCAGTATCCAGGGATATCTTTCATGAAATACATCGATCATGGCCGGGGCGGCGATGCCGACGTGCTGCAGCTGGCCGAGCGCGACATGCCCGAAGTGGGGGCTGGCGAGGTGCTGATCCGCGTGGCCTATGCGGGCGTGAACCGCCCGGACGTGCTGCAGCGCATGGGCAGCTATCCGCCGCCGCGCGGAGCATCGCCCTGGCTGGGCCTGGAAGTGTCCGGGGTGGTGGCCGCCGTGGGGCAGGGCGTGCCCGAGTGGAAGCAGGGCGACCGGGTGTGTGCGCTGGTCGATGGCGGTGGCTATGCCGAATACGTGACGGCGCCGGCCGGACAGGTGCTGCCGGTGCCGGCCGGTTTCTCCATGGCGCAGGCCGCCTCGCTGCCCGAGACCGCCTTCACGGTCTGGGCCAACGTGGTCGAGCGTGGCCGTCTGGCGGAGGGCGAGACGCTGCTGGTGCATGGCGGCACGTCGGGCATCGGCGTGATGGCCATCCAGGTGGCCAAGGCGCTGGGGGCGCGTGTTCTGCACCGTGGGCACGCCCGAGAAGGCCGAGGCCGCGCTGAAGCTGGGGGCCGATGCCGCCATCGACTACCGGCGGCGTGACTTCATGGTGGAGGTCTCGCGCCTGACCGAAGGTCAGGGTGTGGACGTGATCCTGGACATGGTGGGCGGCCCGTACATCGAGCGCAACCTGAAGAGCCTGGCCGTGGAAGGCCGGCTGGTGCAGATCGCCTTCCTGCAGGCCTCGAAGGTGGAGGTGGACTGGATGCGCCTGATGCTCAAGCGCCTGACCTTCACCGGCTCCACGCTGCGCGCCCGCTCGCCGGAAGAGAAGCGAGCGGCTGTCACGTGCCCTGCAGGACAACCTCTGGCCGCTGCTGGAAGCCGGCAAGGTGAAGCCTGTCATCGACCGTGCCTTCCCCCTGGAAAAAGGCCGCCGAGGCCCATCGCCGCATGGAAAGCTCCGAGCACGTGGGCAAGATCCCTGCTGGCGGTGAAGCCGGGTATCGAGTGATTACCCAAAGATAAATTGTCGCCCCGCCCGATGCCGCTGCATGGCGTTCTCGTGGGCGATGCATCAGCATGCCGCAGCTCACGCCCAGCGTCACCAGGGCGGTGCCGCCGTAGGACATGAAGGGCAGCGGCACGCCCACCACGGGCAGGATGCCGATCACCATGCCGATGTTCACGAAGGCGTAGGTGAAGACGATCATCGTCATGGAGGCGGCCAGCAGGCGTGAGAACAGGCTTTGCGCCTGGCTGGCGATCATCAGGCCGCGGGCGATGAAGACGGTGTAGAGCGCCAGCAGGATGCCGGTGCCCACCAGGCCGAATTCCTCGGCGTAGACCGAGAAGATGAAGTCGGTGGTGCGTTCGGGCACGAAGTCCAGGTGGGCCTGGGTGCCTCGCAGCCAGCCCTTGCCCTGCAGCCCGCCCGAGCCCACGGCAATGGTGGACTGGATGATGTGAAAGCCCTTGCCCAGCGGATCGTTGGTGGGATCGATCATCGTGAGCACGCGCTCTTTCTGGTAGGGCTTCATGTTGAGCCACAGCAGCGGCATGGCGGCCAGGCCCACCACCAGACTGCCCAGAATGACCCGCCAGCTCAGACCCTGCAAAATAGATGACGAAGGCGCCGGCCGACCCGATGAGAATGGCGGTGCCCAGGTCGGGCTGGCGACCCACCAGCGCCACCGGCAGCACCAGCAGCATGATGGCCATCAGGTGCACGTAGCGGCTGCGCAGCCGGTTCTGGCTGATGTGGAAGAACCAGGCCAGCATCAGCGGAATGGCGATCTTCATCAGCTCGGCCGGCTGGATGCGGGTGAAGCCCAGGTCCAGCCAGCGCTTGGCGCCCCTTGGCCGTGATGCCCATCAGTTCGACGCCGAACAACAGTGCCAGCCCCACCAGATAGATGGGAATGGCCACGGCCCGCAGGTGACGTGGGTCCAGACTGGCCACCAGCCAGGGTGATCAGCACCGCCATGCCCAGATTGCGGGCATGCACCACCAGACGTTCACCGCCTCGCCGGCTGCCGAATACATGGTGACGAGGCTGATGAGCGAGATGGCCAGCAGCACCGTCGACAGCCAGGGGTCGAAGATGAAGACGCGATGGCGCAGGAAGCGCCACAGGGCGGCAGCGTTCATGGGGTGGCCTCCGCAGGGCAGGCGGTGTCGGCGTACGCTCGCCCAGCAGGTAGAAGTCGAAGATCCTGCGGGCCATGGGGGCTGCCGTGCGGGCGCCGAAGCCGCCATTCTCCACCACCAGCGCCAGCGCGATGCGCGGGTTCTGCGCGGGGCGTAACCGATGTAGAGCGAGTGGTCGCGGAAATGGTGCGCCACTTTTCGCCTCGTCGTATTTCTCGTTCTGGCGGATGCCGATGACCTGGGCCGTGCCGGTCTTGCCGGCCGATTCGTATTCGGCCTCCAGGAAGGCGGTGCGCGCCGTGCCCTTGCGGGTGACATCGGTCATCGCACGCCGCACCAGCTTCAGGTTCTGGGATGAGACGCGGATCGGCTTGCCGTCGGGGGCTTCACCGTTGTCAGGCATGACGGAGCCGACGTGGGTGACCAGATGCGGGCGGTGCGCCACGGCATCGTTGGCCAGCGTGGCGGTGGCGTGTGCCAGCTGCAGGATGGTGAAGGCGTTGTAGCCCTGGCCGATGCCGACCGAAGGCGTCTCGCCCGGGAACCACGGCTGCTTGAATCGCTGCTGCTTCCAGGCAGACGAGGGGCAGCAGACCGGGCTGCTCGTCAGGCAAGTCGATGCCGGTGAGGTGGCCAAAGCCCCAGGGCACCATGAAGTCGTGAATGCGGTCCACGCCCAGATCGTAGGCGGCGCCGTAGTAATAGGTGTCGGACGAGACCACGATGGACTTGTGACAGGTCCACGCGGCCGTGTCCTTGCGGCCTGGAGTCGCGGAAGCGGTGCTTGCCCAGCATCCAGTAGCCCGGGTCCTGGATCGTCTCCTCGGGCTTGCGGACCTTGTTTTCCAGCACGGCCAGCGCCATGAAGGGCTTGTAGGTGGAGCCGGGGGGATAGGTGCCGCGCAGCGGCCGGTTGAGCAGTGGTCGATCGGGATCGCCGTTCAGGGCCCTGCCAGTTGCGGTGGTCGATGCCATCGACGAACAGGTTGGGGTCGAAGCTGGGTACCGACACGAATGCCAGAATCTCGCCGGTGCGCGGTTCAATGGCCACCAGCGCGCCCCGATAGCCGGCCAGCAGTTCTTCGGCCAGCTGCTGCAGCGGAATGTCCAGTGCCAGCCGGATGTCCTGGCCGGGCGTGGCCGGCTGCCGTGACAACGAGCGTACCGGCCGGCCGCTGGCGGTGATCTCCACTTCCTCCAGACCCACCTTGCCGTGCAGCTGGGTCTCGTAGCTCTGCTCCAGCCCCAGCTTGCCGATGTGGGTGCTGCCGGCATAGTCGGAGGTCCGCTCGGTCCGCGCCAGCATGTCGTTGTCGGCGTTGGAGATGCGCCCGATGTGGCCGATGACGTGCGCAGCCGTGGTGCCCAGCGGGTAATGGCGGTGCGGACGCGCCTTGATCTCCAGGCCATCGAAGCGGAAGCGCACCGCGGCCAGGCGGGCGGCCTCCTCGTCGGTCAGGCGGGTCTTGAGCGGAATGGTGCCGTCGGTGTTCTTGTTGCCGGCGGCCAGCCGCTTGAAGCGGCGCACCTCCAGCGGGCTGATCGGGACGATCTTCGAGAGCTGCTGCACCAGCCGGTCAACGTTGCGTGCCTGGCTGGTGGCGATTTCCAGGGCCGGCGTGTAGACGTCCTCGGCCAGCACGATGCCGTTGCGGTCCAGGATGCGACCGCGCTGCGGGGCCAGCGGCAGCATGGTGATGCGGTTGTCCTCGGCCAGCGCGTGGTACTGGTCGTAGCTGGCCACCTGCAGATTCCAGGCCTGGGCGGCCAGCAGCCCGAAGCACGCCAGGCTGCCTGCCATGGCAATCAGCAGCCGGCGATTGAAGCGGGCCGGACTGGGGGCTGGGGCGGACGACGCATGGCCACGATGCTCTGCGCTCAGCGGCCGTGATCGTCTGGCGCGTAATGCCAGTAGGCCGGCCGCCGGCGCGCCGCGTGTTGAGGCTGGGGCGAGGCCGTACCCCGCATGACCAGCTCTTCCGGATCGATCCAGGTCGGGGAAGTGTTCTGGACCTGCGGCGCGGGTGCGGCCGGGGTGGCGTGGCTGTCGCGGGCTGCAACCGGCTCGTCGGCGTGTACGTAGATCGGTGCGCCGACAGGGGGCTGCGGCGTCCCTGTCGGCCTCCTCGCCCGCCACCCGCTCCGGATCGACAAAGGGGCGGTGCGCGGGCCGTACGCCGCCGCACCGTTTGTCTTGCGGCGGGTGGTGTGGCGCGCCGGCAGCAGCAGGTCGACCAGCGGCCACAGCAGCGCGGTGCCCAGCCAGGGCAGGAACTGCCCGGTCCCAGGAAGGGCAGCCCCAGCAGGAAGCGGGCGCCGGCCAGCACGGCCTGCGCCATCGAGGAAGGCGCCCAGCATGTGCAGCATCTGCCCGCCCAGCCGGAACCAGGCAATGCGCCGCTGGAACTGCAGCGTCATCCAGACAATCAGGGTGTAGAGCAGCGCGTGTTCACCCAGCGTGCTTGCGGTGTGCGTGTCCATCAGCACGCCCAGCATGAAAACCGGCAGCCAGCAGGCCACGCTGCGGGCGATGCAGCGTCCACCAGGCCAGCACCAGCGCCAGCACATCCGGAATGATCGGGCTCTGCCCCCAGGGGGCCAGCGCCACCAGCGTGGCCAGCAGCAGTGAACCGATCATTCGGGGCCAGTCGGCCACACCGTGGGGCGATGGAGGGGCGTTCATGGCAGTGCAGCGCCTGGCGTGGACGCAGTGGGGTCGGCATCGTTCGGGTCGGCGGCGTCCGTCGCGTGGTTCGATGCAGGCGACATGCCGGCCGGCGCATTCGGGGAGACCAACTCTGGAACGGATGTTTTCGGTGTCGGTCGGCCGGGCGGGACGGGATCGTCCTGGTCCGGGATGGCCGAC
>BNJT01000420.1_pt1 | contig 77272 bp, 95 predicted proteins | sample 8540491 | NCBI WGS metagenome assembly BNJT01 (sample SAMD00202455, study PRJDB9452) | human saliva metagenome | host: Homo sapiens | reverse complement strand
ATCTCTATTATTAATCTAGTAATATAGTAGATAGGTATATGGACCTGTTATAAACGAGGTAATTATGAAAGCAAGACCTATGATGGATCGCTTAGAGGCGGTATTTGATATCGTTCCAAAGGCAGACGCCATTGCTGATATTGGAACGGATCATGGTTATTTAGCGGTAGAGCTAATCACGCGGGGGAAAGCAAAGCGTGTTATAGCTGGCGATGTGAATAAGGGCCCTCTTGAATCAGCAAAATCATACATTCAATCTCGAGGTTTTAAGTGATGTAATTGACTGTCGCCTTGGAGATGGATTACAGATGACGAAACAGGGAGAGCTAAATGGTGCCATTTGTTGTGGCATGGGTGGTTTCTTGATGCGAGATATCGTTAAAAGCAGGACCGGAGCCTCTAGAGTTTTATGTATTGCAACCGCAAAATGGTCAAGCAGAATTGCGCCAATACATGGTGAAAAAAGGATACCAGATTATTAAAGAAATTATCATGAAAGATATGGGGAAAATGTACACCGCATTTTTAGCAATTCGTCATGATATGAATAGTCACAATCCTAGTCACAATGATGCTGAAGTTACTATTTCAAGTGATAATCCCTATATAGATTTACCCACTACTTCCATTCTTTGGTCTGTAGGGGCTTTATTAGCTCAAGAAAAACCTGCGTTGTGGAATGAATACGTAGATTATTTAATTTATCAACGTCAATGCGCCTTAGACGGCATGACAGAGGCACTTTCACATACGGAAAAGTATAAAGAATTACAAGGTGAAATCGATGAATTAGCGAGATTACGCTGATTTTTAGAGACGTTAGGAGTGATACTATGGTTACAGCAAAACAAATTATTGAATCAATGGAACGATGGGCTCCACCTCATTATGCTGAATCTTGGGATAATGTAGGTCTTATGGTTGGGTCGAAACAACGTGAGGTTTCTAAGATTATAACTAGCCTTGATATTACACCTGAAGTGGTTGATTATGCTATTTCAGAGCAAGCGCAAATGATTATTAGCCATCATCCCTTTATTTTTAAGGGCATTAAATCCCTAAATCTAGATAGCCCTCAAGGCCGTGTGATTGAGAAACTTATAAAAAACGATATTGTTGTATATAGTGCTCATACGAACCTCGATATTGCTGAGGGGGGGCTCAATGATATGTTGGCGAGCCGTTTAGGGCTAGTTAATGTGAAAGGATTTGTTCCTACAGGGGCTGATACGCTATATAAAATTACCACCTTTGTGCCTGTTGATGCGGCTGATGCGGTGCGCGACGCAATGGCTAAGGCTGGGGCTGGTCGCATTGGCAATTACGAGGCTTGTAGCTTTAGTTTTACCGGAGAAGGTCGATTCAGAGGTAATGATGAATCCCATCCTGTAGTAGGCGAAGCTGGTTCATTAACGGTAGTGCCTGAGGTAGCTATCAATGTTATTGTGGACGGCAATCATAAACAAGCTGTTATTGAGGCTATGAAAGCAGCGCATCCTTATGAAGAGGTGGCTTATGAGGTATTTGCCATGCATGAGCCGAATATGAATCGCACCTTGGGGCGAGTTGGTGAATTGCCTGAATCTATGGATTTTGAAAGCTTCCGCGAGCATATACAAGAGTCTTTGCCTCATGCTAATGTAAGATTTGGGGGCATAAAAAAAGAGACCGTTAAAACTGTGGCACTTTGCTCCGGTGGTGGTGCAGAGTTTATTAAGAATGCAATCAAGGCTGATGCATATGTCACCGGTGATTTGAAATATCACGATGCTCAATTAGCAAAAGAATTAGGTGTACTCGTTGTTGATGCAGGACATTTTGGTACGGAAGAAATCGTAGCGGATGGAATTCGTGATTATTTAATGAATCAATCAGCAGAAAGTAACTGGGGCATTACTATACAGTCCTTTGAAAATCAATGTGATTTTTTCTTTGATTAGAGACTTTCATAATCCTAACAGAAAAATTCGATATTCTTGCATAGTGCATAGAGCTATGATAAACTGAATTGAAGCAAGTATGAAAGACGGTTGCGAGTCCATTGGATTCGAGGAAAGTCCGAGCTCCATAGGGCAGGATGCCAGATAACGTCTGGCGAGGGTGACCTTAGGGAAAGTGCCATAGAAAAGGAAACCGCCACGTAAGTGGTAAGGGTGGAAAGGTGAGGTAAGAGCTCACCAGCAGTCTGGTAACAGGCTGGCTCGGTAAACCCCATCCGGAGCAAGACCGAATAGGGAAGGGTTAACGGTGGTCCCGCCTACCTTCCGGGTTGTGTCGCTCGAGCGTGCAGGCGACTGTACGCCTAGAAAGATAATCGTCACCGCGCAAGCGGAACAGAACTCGGCTTAATGATTGCTTGCTTCTTACATGATATTTATATTGAACTATAAAAAGGAGGCCTTTCGATGGCTATCACTGCTATTACTAGCGTAGAACAATTTGATGAATTAGTATTAGGGTTCTAAAGAGCTCGTTATTGTAGATTTCTGGGCTGGTTGGTGTGAACCTTGCATAGTTATGCGTCCGGAAGTAGAAGCAGTAGCAGAAAAAAATTGGACGGCCGTGTTAAATTCTTCACAGTAGATGCAGAAGATAAAGCTTTGCGGCCTATCTTGTTAAAAAGAAGATGTAGAAGGTATTCCTTCCATGGTATTCTTTAAAGATGGCAAATTATTGGATCGCATTGCTGGCTATAAAAAAAGCAAATGTATTAGAAGCTTTTGATTAATGAAGTGATAAAATAATTTATACATGAATAACACCTGGCTAGGTAATTATAATAATTACTTAGCTGGGCATTTTTGATAAACATATAGAGAACTGAGTATTATGTCATAGTTTTATAATTATTAAAAATGTTATAATAAATTAATTAAGAGATGATATTTCTCGATAGTAATAGTTAATTAGGTAATATAGAAATATTGCTTCAAAGTTGTTGTGAGGAGGCTGCATTCCATGAAAAATCGTGTGAACAGTTTATGGACTCTCTTTCAAGAGAGACGTCTCAGTCGACGTACATTTATGAAGTCTTGCGTGGCACTGACTGCTATTTTAGGTTTGCCACCTACCATGCTTAATACGGTGGTAAAAGCTGCGGAAACGACAGAATTACCTACAGTAATCTGGCTTCATGGTCATGAATGTACAGGTTGTAGTGAATCCTTTATTCGTTCTTCTTCACCGTTTACATCCGATGTAATTTTTAAATATGATTTCTTTGGAATATGATGATACATTGGCTGCAGCATCTGGGGAACCATTAGAGGAACACCTCAAAAAAATCATTGCTGAGAAAAATGGCAAATATATCCTTGCTGTTGAAGGTGGCGTTCCGTTAGATGAAAACGGTGTGTACTGTACAGTAGGGGGCCGTACATTTAAGGAGTCCTTATTAGAAGCTGCTAAAGGTGCAGCGGCCATTATCGAGTATGGCTCCTGTGCATCTTGGGGTGGTATTCAACAGCAAAACCAAATCCAACAAATACGGTATCCGTATCCTCTGTTGTATCTGGTAAACCTATTATCAAGGTTCCTGGCTGTCCTCCAATCCCAGAGGTTATGACTGGTGTAGTTATGCACTATGCATTATTCGGTCAAATTCCGCCTCTAGATTCTCAAGGTCGTCCTAAACAATTCTATGGCAATCGTATTCACGATACTTGCTATCGTCGTGCCTTCTTTGACTCCGGTCTTTTCGTTGAAAAATTTGACGATGATGCATCTAAATCAGGTTGGTGCCTGTACAAAGTAGGTTGTCGTGGACCTCAAACATATAATTCTTGTGGTAATTTGCGTTGGTGGAATGGTTTATCCTACCCAATCCAATCCGGCCACGGCTGTATTGGTTGCTCTGAAAAAGGTTTTTGGGATAATGACGTATTCTACAAACGATTACCTGATATTCCATTGGCAAACACCATTACTACGGCTGATACAATCGGCACAGTAGCAGCTGTTGGCGCTACTGCGGCGGTTATCGTCCATGGTGCTGCAACCCTTGCTCGCAATAAATACATTGATATTCAAGAGGAAAAACGCTTGAAAGAACAAGGTTTGTGGGATGAGAAGAAACATAATAATTGAGGAGGTCGCTAATGAAACGCGTAGTAGTAGATCCGATTTCCCGTATTGAAGGTCATTTACGGGTAGAAATAAAAGTTGATGAAGCAAGTGGTAAAGTAGAGGACGCATTATCCTCTGGTACTGCTTGGCGTGGTATTGAGCTCGTTGCAAAGGACCGCGACCCTCGCGACCTTTGGGCTTTTGTACAACGTATTTGTGGCGTATGTACTACAACACATGCACTAGCGTCTTTGCGTGCTGTAGAAGATGCGTTGGGTATTACCATACCTAGAAATGCAAACTACATTCGTAATATCATGCACAGCTGCTTTAGATGTACATGACCATATTGTACATTTCTATCACTTGCATGCGCTTGACTGGGTGAGCCCTGTAGCTGCTCTCAGTGCTGATCCAGCAAAAACAGCTCAATTACAAAATGATGTATTAGCAACCTACAATGTAAGTGGTTTAGCACCTGCTGAAACAGCATCCAAGGATTCTGCATATCCTAAAGAATTCCCTAAGGCTACCACTGCATACTTTACAGCGGTACAACAAAAAGGTTAAGAAAAATCGTTGAGTCTGGCCAATTGGGGATTTTCTCCGCCCAATGGTGGGATCACCCTGATTATAATTTGTTGCCACCAGAGGTTCATTTAATGGCTGTATCCCATTACTTGAATATTCTTGACCGTCAACGTGACATCGTAATTCCTCACGTTGTATTCGGTGGTAAAAACCCTCATCCACATTACATCATTGGTGGCATGCCATGTTCCATTTCTATGAATGACATGAATGCACCTATTAATACACAACGTCTTGCTGCAGTAGAGCAATCTATTGCATTGGCTAAAGATTTAGTAGACAACTTCTATGTACCAGACTTATTAGCAATTGGTAAGATGTACGTTGAAAAAGGCATGATCGATGGTGGTGGCCTTGCGAAAAAACGCGTTATGTCTTATGGTGACTATCCTGATGAGTCTTATACAGGCATTTCTGATGGCGATTACCACAAAAAATGTATCGTTCGCTCTAATGGTGTTGTAGAGAACTTTGCCCTTGGCGTAGATAAAGCAACATTTATTCCGTTAGAAGGTAAGGATTTCATGGATCCACAATACCTTAGCGAAGAGGTTGATCATTCCTGGTTTACGTATCCAAATGGTACAAGCACACTTCATCCCATTGATGGTGTGACTGAACCAAAATTCACAGGCCCTAAATCTGGTACAAAAGAAAAATGGGAATTCCTTGATGAAGATAAAAAATACTCTTGGATTAAATCTCCGACTTTCAAAGGTAAAACTGCAGAGGTCGGCCCATTAGCAAAATACATTGTAGTCTATACAAAGGTAAAACAGGGTATCATTAAAGACCCAACTTGGGCAGAAGCGATGATTGTTCGCCAAATCGATACAGTATCTCAAGTATTGGGTGTACCAGCTCATGTGTGGATGACAACAATGGTTGGTCGTACAGCATGTCGTGGCCTTGATGCACAAGTGGCAGCAAATATTAGCCAATATTTCTATAATAAACTTGTTACTAATATTAAAAAAATGGTGATACTGCCGTTGCGGATATGACTAAATTTGAACCCTAACACATGGTCTAAAAGATGCAAAAAGGTGTTGGTCTTGTAGATGCACCTCGCGGTGGTTTGGGACACTGGATTCACATCAAAGATGGTCGTTCTGCAAACTATCAATGTATCGTACCATCCACGTGGAATGCATGTCCTAAGACAGTTGCCAATGAACATGGCGCATACGAAGATTCCATGATTGATACACATGTTAAAAATTGCGGATAAACCACTTGAAATCTTGAAGGTAATTCACTCCTTCGACCCATGTCTCGCATGTGCAACCCATTTATACAATAAAAAAGGCGAAAAGATTGTTTCCGTCAATACCGATGCATTGTGTAAATAAAGGGTGGTGGGCTTATGTTAATACATACTGACAAAAAAGCGTATGTCGTATTTAGTTTATGGCTGCGTATATTCCACTGGACTATGGTGCTTAGCGTAACTGCATTGTTCTGGACTGGTCTATATATCGGTGACCCAGGCTTTGCGGCGATTACAGGAAATCCTGAACCAACCTTTGCAATAGATGGTTGGTTCTCTATGGAGACTATGCGCCGTATTCACTTCACTGCTGGAGCTATTTTTAACATTCTCCTTTATCTTCCGTGTGGCGGGTGGTTTCTATAATCGCGGCGATAGATTATTACCCTAAATTCCGTCAAAAAAACGATATTGGTACGGTCTTCGAGAAACTACATTGCACTATTTGATGATTCCTCAAAAACATGAACATCACTGGCTTCGTAACTCCTTGGCGAGAACGGCGTATTTGATGGTGTATATCATGTTCTTCTTTGAAATCATCACCGGTATTACAATGTATTCCATGATTAATCCAAATGGTATTTTTAGGTTCTATATTTGCACCATTGGTTACAATGTTCGGTGGTGAATATAAGGTTCATTTAATCCATCACTATATTGCATGGGGATTCTTGTTCTTTACTATCGTTCACGTATACATGGCATTCCGAGAAGACGTTATGGAAGAATCTGGCGAAGTATCTGCCATGGTTTCTGGCATGAAGTATTATGCTCATGATCCAATTGATTTAGAGGACCTCAATGGTAAACGCCGGCGTGGTGAACGTATCGAAAAAAACCATCTGGCACAACATATCGTCCAAGCAATCCTGACGATCCAAGAGAAAGAGAATTACAAGAAGATGATTGATACAAGTACTGAAAACATCAGTGGCTTGAAAGAATACGCGGGCTCTGAGAGCCCGCGTATTGATTTACAAGCCATTTATGATGATTATGATAACTCCATAGTGGTTCTAGGGGTAGGAAATATCTTACTTACCGATGAGGGCCTTGGCGTTCATGTCGTAGAAGATTTAAAAGCTAATTATACTTTCACGCCTCAAGTCACCTTGATTGATGGTGGTACGATGGGCATGGAACTGCTGACCTATATGAGGGGCATGAAAAAAATTCTATTAATCGATGCTATCAATGGTGGAAAAAATCCTGGGACTGTATATGAATTTCCACATCGGGAATTGGAACAATATTTTTACGGACCATATTTCCGTTCACGAAGTAGGTATGCAGGATATATTGCGTATTCGTGCCATTCAGGAAAATCCTTTAGAGGATGCTATCGTCATTGGCGTAGAGCCAGAATCCTTAGAAATTGGATTTGAACCCAGTGCAGCTGTGCAACAGGCCTTACCAGAGGTGAAGGCTCGTGTGCTTTCTGTGCTTCGCGGCTGGGGCATACAAATAGAACCTAAATAAAATCTGATAGATAAACGTATTTATAGATTAAATAAGTTAAAAAATACTAACAAGAGAGGAGGGATGGCATGATAGAGAATTATAATAATGTGCGTGCTATATTGAATGAATTACGTCAAGCATTAAAGCAATTACGTGAAACAGGTGAAACTTATTCCATATATATTGAGAAAACCGGTCTTACTGAAGAAGAACAGGTAGAGGTACTAGAAACATTAGGTCGTGGACATATTACGATTAACTTTAATGAAACAGACCAACCAGTAGAGTGGTACGAGTCCCAGTTTTCTGGAATTTGGATTGGTACCTACAAAAATGGCCGTGATGACTCAATTCTTCACACTGTAGAAGTATCTCGGTACCCTGAGGTTGTAGGAGCATATGATGAGGATATCATAACTGCGGAAGAGGATCTTACTACATGGATTGATGCGGCAGGGCTATAAAATCAGGGTTTAACACCTATTTATATAGTATGTATAAAACTGTATAAATATAACTTTTTAATAAATATATGTATTATTGATAAGCTGTCATAATGACAAATAAAAATGAAGAGAATAAACCTCAAAATTCAATAAAACAGCTTATTTACTGGATTTATGGGGTTCATCTTCGCTATTGTTAACCTTTTGGATTTGCCTATATTGACTATTTGACTGTAAAATATAAAGGTAATCGACGGAGGATATATGTTAATTTCAATTGTTGTGCCTGTATATAATGAAGAAGAAAATATAGCTATTTTTTACAATGCCGTAACAAAGGTTATGTCAGGCCTATCATATGAATATGAACTTATCTATGTTGATGATGGATCTACAGATTCATCGATCGTTATTTTGCGAGAAATTGCAAAATTAGATGCTCGTGTTAAAGTCGTTTTATTAGCGCGAAACTTTGGACATCAAACTGCTTTGACTTGTGGTCTTGATTACGCCAAAGGGGATGCGGTAATTACGATGGACGGTGATATGCAACATCCACCAGCATTAATTCCAGAGCTCATACGGTTGTGGGAGAATGGGTATGATGTAGTGCGCACCATTCGAGACTCTACAGAGGATGCCAGCTGGGCAAAATCCTTTACTTCTAAATATTATTATAAGCTGATGAATAAAATGGCAGATGTTCCCATCGTAGAAGGGGGATCTGATTTCCGTTTAATGAATCGTAAGTCGCTAGAAACATTGAAACATTTCCGTGAACATGGACGTTTCTTGCGTGGCATCGTGGGGGCTCTTGGTTATCGCCAAGCAGAACTTCACTTTGTAGCGCCACCTCGCTTTGCAGGGGTTTCGAAATTCAGTGTACGTAAAATGATTCGCTTTGCTCTTGATGGGGTTACAGCGTTTTCTCGCGTACCATTGCGTGCGGCTTTGTACGTAGGTGTATTATGTGGTGGCTTGAGTTTTCTCTTGATTCTACATTTACTCTATGTGTACTTAACGGGGCAAGCATTAAATGGGTGGACCACCTTGGGCGTGTCCATATTGTTTATCGGTGGAATCCAATTAGTAGGACTTGGTATCATTGGTGAATACGTAGGACGCGTATTCGAAGAGGTAAAAACAACGTCCTTTATATTGGGTGAAAGCTGCTATAAATTTTGATGGTGAAAAATCCAGAAATAGCTTATGAACCATCAAAAAGCTGATGTATTTATAGCCAATCAAGTACCTGGCCCTGAAGAGAATAAAGACTAGCTGTATTTGTTGGATATGCAAATAATGAGACGGTTAGTATATTTTGAATAAATAAACTCACTTTAAAGTATAGGAAGGAAGAATATGAAGTCAAAATATAGTAAGAGTAAAATTGCGGCATTAACATTAACGTTTGTGTGCGCTACCACTGCGATGGCAAGTGCCACAACATTACAATATGGTGATAAAGGTAAAAACGTAATTGCTGTACAACAACAATTAATTAAACACGGTTACAATGCAACCGATAAAAATGGTGTGTATGGTAAGGAAACAAAATGGGCTGTACGCCTGTTCCAACAAGATCGTGGTTTACCTGTAGATGGTATTATTGGACCAGCAACGTACAATGCGTTGATGGGTGCTCCTCGTACAACTAAGGCAGTATTGTCTAATAATGCAGCTACAAAAGCAGTAGCAACAAAATCTGCTTTCACAAATCAAAATGCACAATCTAAACGTCTTGCAGGCCAAAACGTTAAATTGAATAACTTGAAAAAGGTGCAAACACCAAACAACATTCACGCTATTTTAGCGGAAGCTGACAAATATCGTGGCGTTCCTTATGTGTTTGGCGGTACTACACCTAGCGGTTTCGACTGCTCCGGTTATGTTAAATACGTATTCGCGAAACAAGGCATTGCTTTGCCACGTCTAGCGGATGAGCAATACAATGTAGGTACATCTGTATCTCGTGCAAACCTTAAGGCTGGCGACCTTGTATTCTTTGAAACATATGAACCAGGTCCATCTCATTCCGGCATTTACATCGGTAATGGTCAATTTATCAGTGCTACATCCAGTCGTGGCGTAGCAGTTGCTGATCTTGATACAGGCTATTGGGGTGAACGTTATATCGGCGCTAAACGCGTTATATAATATCTTGGTATTCCCATAATGGAATCTATTGGCGAACTATATAAGCCATAAGAGGGGTTATACGAATCAATTAAGTTTTGTTGATTTGTATAACCTCTTTTCTGTTTGTTATATTGCTAATTTTCTATATGTATCACTATATCTATCTTAAACTATAATCGTAAAGAATATTCATGGCTAATGATAGTCAATTATATAAGGATAAATAGAGGTTATAATAGATTTTTCTCTGTATTTTACGTTATAATTAAGAGTAAATTATTTTTAGGAGGAATATACACATGAAAGGTAATGAACTGCGTCAAGCATACTTGCAGTTTTTTTGAAAGCAAAGGACATTTAAAAATTAGAAAGTTTTTTTCTCTTATCCCAGAAAACGATCCGTCTCTATTATTGATTGGGGCAGGTATGGCGCCATTAAAGCCTTTCTTTACAGGTAAATTGGTACCTCCTTGTCGTCGTATTACAACAAGTCAAAAAAGTATGCGTACTGGTGACCTTGAAAATGTAGGGTCGCACAGCACGTCACCATACATTCTTTGAAATGCTTGGTAACTTCTCCTTTGGTGATTACTTTAAAAAAAGAAGCGATTCACTGGGCATGGGAGTTCTTAACAGAGGTTATTAAGCTCGACAAAAAAACAGATTATATGTTACGGTATATCCAGATGATCAAGAGGCATATGATACATGGCATAACGATTGTGGCGTAGAAGAAAGCCACATCTCCCGCTTAGAAGACAACTTCTGGGAAATCGGTGAAGGTCCATGTGGTCCAGATAGTGAAATTTTCTTCGACCAAGGCCCTGAACATGGCTGTGACGATCCTAACTGTGCACCAGGCTGCGATTGCGATCGATACCTTGAAATCTGGAATCTTGTGTTCACGCAATTCAATAAAATGCCAGATGGCACATATGAGCCATTGCAACATAAAAACATCGATACAGGCGCTGGTCTTGAACGATTGGCTTCCGTATTGCAAGGCTGCAAAACAAACTTTGAAACAGATTTGATTTATCCAATTATCGAAGCTACCGCAAAACGTGCTGGTGTTACATATAACGAAAACCCAAATACAGACGTATCTTTGAAGGTTATCGCTGACCATGCTCGTGCTGTAACAGCATTGATTTCCGATGGTGTATTACCATCCAACGAAGGTCGTGGCTACGTATTGCGCCGTATCTTGCGTCGTGCCGTGCGTCATGGTCGTTTGCTTGGTATCGACGGTATCTTCTTAACACCGCTTGTTGATGTAGTCGTAGAAATCCTTGGCCCTGGCATTAAATCCATTGCAGAAAAACAAGATTTTGTAAAACGTGTAGTTCAAAACGAAGAAGAACGTTTCAACCAAACATTGGAACAAGGTCTTGAGTTGTTGAATTCCTTAATCGATACATTAGATGCTGAAAAAAAGCGACTGTAGTTCCTGGTTCTGAAGTATTCAAATTATATGATACATATGGATTCCCTTTGGGAATTGACAGAGGAAATCGCCGGTGAACGTGGTTTCACAATCGACCATGAAGGCTTTGAAGCTGCCATGAAAGAACAACGTGAACGCGCTCGTGAAGCACGTGTAAAAAGAAGATGCAAAGGTAGCAACACCAGATATTACATTCTTAAAAAGATGAAGAACTTCTTGAAGATGAAGCTATTAAAGCATCCTCTGTATTGATGATTGGTAAAGGTTCTGAACGTTTACAAACAGCTGCTGATGGCGATGAAATTACTGTAATTGTTCGCACTACTCCATTCCATGCAGAAGGAGGCGGTCAATTAGGCGATACTGGCTTTATCGTTGGTCCAATGGGCAAGGTAGAGGTTCATAATACAAAAACGTTTACCAGAAGGTACTGTATACCACATCGGTACTGTTATAGAGGGTTCTATCTCAGAAGGTGATGATGTAGAACTAGAGGTGGATACAAACCGTCGTTCTGCGATGGCTCGTAACCATACAGCAACACATTTATTGCATGCTGCACTCAAACAAATTCTAGGTGACCATGTAAAACCAAGCTGGTTCCTTAGTAACTCCAGATTACTTGCGTTTTTGACTTCACTCATTTCTCCCCTGTAACACAAGAGGAACTTGATCAAATCGAAGCCCTTGTAAATGAAGAAATCCTTAAAGCAACTGACCTTGCGATTGCTGAAATGTCCATGGACGAAGCAAAAGCAAAAGGTGCTATGGCACTCTTTGGCGATAAATACGGTGATGTAGTTCGCGTAGTAGAGGTTCCAGGTTTCTCCGTTGAATTGTGCGGTGGTTCTCACGTAGGTAATACAGCATTCGTTGGTTCCTTCCGCTTAACATCTGAAGCTGGTATCGGTTCTGGCGTACGCCGTATCGAAGCTATCACTGGCCGTGCAGCCCTAGATGCAGCTAAACAAGATCGCTTGACTATCGAACGCATGGCAGGGGAACTTAAAACGAAAGCTCCTCAAGTAGAAGAACGTTTACACCAAGTATTGGCAGAGGCTAAAGAAACAGCTAAAGAATTAGACCAAATCCGCAAGGAAATCTCTGCTGCTGGTGCTGCTGATATCGTGGCTGGTAAGGTTATGATTGGTGATGTGGCATTTGTTGCTGCTTCTGTGAAAGCGTCTTCTATCGATGAATTGCGTGACTTTGCAGATATGGGCCTCGATAAATTAGACGGTTCTGGCGTAGTCCTAGTAGGTGCTGTTATGGGAGATGACAAGGTAAACTTTGTATGTAAAGTTTCCAAAGATGTTGTCGGTAAAGGCGTAAAAGCAGGTAATATCGTTAAAGCGGCAGCTCAAATAGCTGGTGGTAATGGCGGCGGCCGTCCAGATATGGCACAAGCAGGTGGTAAAGAACCAGCTAAATTGATGGATGCTTTAAAGCAGCTGGTGACGCTGTTAAGGAAGCTCTTAACGCATAAATAATGGGGTATAATAGCTGTATATGCTATAATAGATACACGAATATACATATGAGGGTTACTATAGTGACCCATTCATACAAAGGAGGGATACCCATGAATGTTTCAGATGAAACTATGTTATTCCGTAAAGTAGACGATGAACCGATGACGGCCGAAGAGGTGTTGACTCGCGTTTATAAATCTATTCAAGAAAAAGGATATAATCCAATTAATCAAATCTTAGGCTATTTAATCTCTGGGGATCCAGCGTACATTACAAGCTATAATAATGCGCGTAGTGATATTCGCCGTTTAGAGCGGGATGATTTAATCGAAGAATTATTAAAAGAATACGCAAAGGCTAAACAACTATAATGAGAATTATGGCATTAGATGTGGGCAGTCGCACTATTGGTATCGCATGTAGCGACGCATTGTTGATGACTGCACAAGGCATTGAAACGATTCGACGTACATCCTTAGAAAATGATTTTAAGCGACTAAGCGAATTGATTTCAGAATACGAAGTGCATGAACTTGTTGTAGGCATGCCTAAAAACATGAATGGCACAAAAGGTGAACGAGCTGAAAAGACCGAGGAATTCGTTGAAAAAATGAAAGAGGTCATCGATTTACCGATTACCTTTTGGGATGAACGTTTATCTACCGTAATGGCAGAACGCCAGCTCATCGCAGCGGATGTGAGCCGTAAAAAACGGAAGGACGTTATCGACAAGATGGCAGCTGTCGTTATTTTACAAGGCTATTTGGACCGATTACAATTTAGTAAATCCTAATTGTAACGAACACAAAAAGTCCTTGTGTATAAACTATAAAGGAGGGAATTCCCATGGTTGATCAAAAATTATGAAGGCGAAATTTTTCTATCTTGAATTTGAAGATGAAGATGGTAACAAACAATATTTCACTGAAGATGTTATCTTAAATCACGAAGGTCAAGAATACGCTGTACTCGTTCATGTACAAGATGAAGAACATGAAGGTCAAGATGATACATATATGATTTTTGGCTCGCATCGAAACGAAATGATGAAGGCGTAGAAGAATACGTTCCTTTAGATGAAGATGATGAAAACTTCGAAGCATTAGTAAACCTATACGAATCAATGGGTGAAGAAGAATAATACTAAGGCCCTGATATAGCAAATGTTATATCAGGGTTTTTTTATGTAAAAGAATAGATACATCGAAAGGCTTTAATATGGTATAATAAGATGATTTACAATAGTTTGTAATAGAAAGGAACTCATCCATGAGAAAAGCCTTAAAATATGTTTCAGTAGGTATTCTTAGCCTTGCCATTTTAGGTGGAGGTGCCTTAGGTGCAACTTATTTCGTACCTAATACATTTTCTAATGATGGTGGCTCGCAAGTCCTAGTGATAGGCAAGAATGCAACAGGAACAGAAATTGCCGATATGCTCTATGAACATGGGCTTATTCGTTCTACACAGGTCTTTAAATTATGGTTAGCTCTTAGCGGGACAGGTTCAAAATTGCAATCTGGTCATTATCAGATTCCAAATAAGGTATCTGTCCATGAATTAATAAACTTATTACAAGAAGGCCATGTAGAGTCTATTAAATTGACAATTCCAGAAGGCTATACAGTAGGGGATATTGCTATCGCTCTAGAAAAAGCCCAAATTATGAAGGCTTCTGAATTCTTAGCAGAGGCAAAAACCTTTACTCCTTACCCTTATATGAAAGGCACTAAACCGACAACATATCCTGTAGAAGGATTCTTATTCCCAAGCACTTATGAGATTCCTGTAGGTGCTACGGCGAAAGATGTCATTATGATGATGGCTGATGAAATGAATCGCTATTTAACGCCAGCTGTAAAAAAGCAAATTCAAGCGCAACACATGAGTATTCATGACTTTGTAACCTTGGCATCTATCGTTGAACGTGAATCTTTATTTGATGCAGATCGCCCAACTATTGCAGGGGTCTTTAAAAAGCGTTTAGCCCACGGCATTCCATTACAGTCTGATGCAACGATCTCTTATGTACTTGGTTATGCAAAAGAAAATGTATCGATTGGCGATACGCAATTACAAAGTCCTTATAATACATATGTAGGTAAAGGTTTACCGCCAGGACCTATTGCAAATCCTGGTAAAAAATCCTTAGATGCGGTATTGTATTCTGAAAAATACGGAGTATCTATACTTTGTAGCTGACAAGGAAGGGCATAATCACTTTTCCAAGACTTATGCTGAACATCTAGCAGCTATTGAAAAAATCTATGGTGGGGATCAAGCTACTACATCATCCTCTGATCAAGGACAAGCTCCTGTATTGGCACAGGCTGGGCCTAACTATGACGTGGCGGCTACGTCTGAGCCAGACTATAACTATAGCCCTGTAGAGGCTGTAGAGGCGGATGCTAAATATGTTGATGTAGAACCAACAAATACATATAAACCATCTACAGTACCGTCAACAACACAGTAACACCTACGCCAGCTGCCGTTCCTACACCAGAACAACAACCGGCGACAACATCTACAGATAGTCAAATATCACCTAGTATGCAACAGGTAGTACCTCAACAATCTGTACCTGTTCAATCTGCGCCAGCAGTAGAGGAACCTCGTATTGTGAGACCTAGTACAACCCCTAGCACACAAACGTTACCAAGTACAGGTAATACACCGGGCGGTGTTGATAGATAGTGTATCTATATCATTACATTAATTCTTATGTCATATACGTGCAGCCTTTTGCGTGTATATGATTACTTTACTGATTATATATATACTAGGAATTTATAATATATTTTTATGGAATTAAATGAAATACTAAATGAGCAGCGTATTTACGCGATGATTAATAATGTGCCCATCCTTCGGGAATCTGAGGTACATTTATTTGAAGAATTGATTGGATTATACAGGCCCACCTCTGTGTTGGAGGTGGGCACCGCCATTGGTTACTCAACATTACTGATGGCACCCCTTATTGAGCAAGGCGGACAGATTACGTCTATCGAACTTGATGAGGTACGTTACGAAATGGCAAAATATTATATCGGTCAATCTGATTATAAGGATCAAATCACATTGATTAAGGGGGATGCGAAGGACGTATTAACTAAGATTAAAGGGGAATACGATCTCGTGTTTTTTTAGATGGTCCTAAGGGGCAATACCTAAGTCAACTAGAGGTGATTTTACCTCATGTGAAAGAAGGGGGCGTCATCCTCGCAGATAATGTTCTGTTTAGAGGTTATGTACGAGGCGATAAAGAGGCTCCACATCGCTTTAAAACGATTGTTAAACGATTACAATCATATTTGGCATATGTAGAAAAATAAAGAATTATTTAACACCACCATTTACCCTATGGGGGATGGTATGAGTGTGAGTGTGTGGAAAGGACACAACAAATAATGGCAGATCATTTTATGGAATTACTTTGTCCGGCAGGTAATATGGACAAGCTAAAAATGGCCATTCGCTATGGTGCGGATGCCGTTTATTGTGCAGGTAAACGATTTGGCTTGCGCGCTGGTAACTCCAATTTTTCCGACGAAGAATTGAAGGAGGCCGTTCAATTTGTGCATGAACATGGTAAAAAAATCCATGTTACATGTAATATCATCCCTCATAATGAGGACTTTGAAGGTCTTGAGGACTATTTAAAATTTCTTGAAAGTATTGGTGTAGACGCGATTATCGTGGCTGACATGGGTATCTTTAGCTTGGCTAAACGGGTAGCTCCAGGTCTTGAGCTTCATGTTAGTACACAAGCATCTACTACGAACTGGCATACGGTACAAATGTGGAAGGAACTTGGTGCAGCACGCGTTGTAGCAGCTCGTGAAGTATCTGTAGCAGACCTTAAAGAGATGAAGAAGAATGTAGACATTGAAATCGAATCCTTTTGTCCATGGATCTATGTGTATTTCTTACTCTGGTCGTTGCCTTTTTGTCTAACTATATGACGGGTACACGCGATGCTAACCGCGGTCAATGTTCTCAATCTTGCCGCTGGAAATATAGCATTGTAGAATCCAATCGTCCTGGTGAATACTATCCAATCGAGGAAGATGAACATGGTACATACATCTTTAACTCCAAAGATTTGTGCCTCATCCATCGCATTCCTGAATTATACGAAGCAGGCATCGATAGTCTTAAGGTAGAGGGCCGCATGAAATCTGTTCACTATTGTGCAACGGTGGCTAAGGTATACCGCACGGCTATCGATACATACTTGAAAGAGCGTGAAAATTGGTACGTTCGTCCTGAATGGATTGCTGAGTTAGAAAAAATTTCTCACCGCCCTTACACAGATGGTTTTGCTGATGGCCGTCCTGATGAAAGTGCTCAAAACTACGGCAAATCTACGAATACCCAAACACATGACTTCATTGGTTTAGTTCTTGGTTATAACGACGTAGAAAAATATGTTGACCTTGAACAACGTAATAACTTTAAGGTTGGTGATAAGGTAGAATTCTGCCAACCTAAGGGTGAACTTGTAGAAGCGGTTATCGAAAAAATGACAGACGAAGATGGTAATCCTATCGACGTAGCACCTCATGCACAAATGAAGGTTCGCTTGTACATGGATACAAAATTAGAACCGTATTCCATGATGCGCCGCGAGTGCAAGGTGAAAGAAGACTAATATGGTGGAGTCACATACCATTGATATGACCGCCTGTAATGAAGAGGCCCATAGAACTTCTAATGAAGTGCCTTTAGTAGCATCTCGCTCGTTACAAGGTTTTCCAGAACCAACTGTTTATACAGGGATAGGGGAGGAATCCTATTTGTACTTTTCACATCGATCCGAAACATACAAATTATGTCAATCGAATCTTAGAAGGCTATGAATATGTAGGTGTCATGACTACTGTCGATACAGCTGGACTCTGTATGCTTAGATGTACACCTGACACACGGGAACTGGCTATTGATATTCTATCGAGCCTGCCTATAGTTACTTTTAGTATGCTAAACGTAGCGTAGAGAATTATCCGAATCTAGGAGAATAATAATGAAATGTAATGTATTAAAACGCGCATTGGTATTAACCGCTCTTGGGGCATCCATGGCAACAGCTGCTTTTGCAGCGTCAACTGGTCCTGTTATGATTCCACAACCAGGCACTGTTGTTATTATTAACCATAATCCAGACGTAACCTTTGCGGGCAATATCAATTTTGATGTTGAGAGCCAAGAAAACAATAACTTACGAATTGGTTCTGCTGTAGTGCCAAATGTATTATATGGTGCTGTATTCAACAAAGCAGGTGCGCCTGATACAATCGTACCAGCCCAAACCTATGTGTTCACAGGTACTAAAGAAGTGCCTGCTGCTTTGACCTCTCCTAGTGATGAAGGTAAACCAGGTGCAGCTTGGTCCGTAGAAACCATTAAGAAAACAAAATCTGGTGACATCCAAGTGGCTAGCCGTGGCGTACCTGAAAAACCATTAGGCGTACAAATGGAAATCATTAAAGATACTTTTACAATGGGTGCTATCGATAACAGTAAGACTGTGTTAGGTGAAAATAGCAAAGGCACATTGTACATGACTGTTCCTAAAGAATTAAAGTTGAATCCTAGCACCGATATTCCGGCCGACGTGCGTGAAACAATGCCCGCTATGCTCCGTGGTCGCATGGGTGAATCCTTGATGGTGAACCTATTGCCACTTAATGACGAAGAAAAACAACAACTTCGCAACAATCCACACAATGCAAATACAATCGTATTTAATCGTGCTATGGGTATGGCTAGCAGTATTGGAAACTCTGCTAAACAAAGCAAGGTATACACATACATGAAAGATCATTACCTCAATATGGTTATCGTTGCAAAAGACTACGATGATAATGGTGCTCGTGGTAGCGGCGTGTTGATGGTATCTAAGCAAGACAACTCTGACGATGTAATGTTAATCTTGTTCAAAGGTCCAGACATTACAAATGCTAAAAATTGAAAAAAAGTGATTGGATCCATGCTGTCCGCTCATTTTGAAAGAAAATAATGAAGTGGTAAACTAAAGTTGGACTACAGAGGGTGGGATTTTTTAACACTCTCCAGAAATACTACAGGCCTGTAATTAATTTGAAGGTGCGCTGATATGGTGCTCTTTCAAAATAGTACAGGCCTGTTGTGATTTTATTGTATAGTTGAAATTTTTTAATGTCTATGATAAGATGATTGAGTAAAAGTGATGCAAAGGACATGATTCTCATATCCCTGTGTACCAGAGAGAGGCAGATGCTGGAAATGCCTTATACATATATCAGAGTTACCCCCTTTAAACTGATTTGTCGAACCTAAGTAGGCAAATACGGCTGCCACCGTTATCGGGCTTAATGAAGTGAATTACTATACATATATATTTGTATAGGTAGTTAACTAGGGTGGAACCGCGAATGATCTTCGTCCCTTGTTTTGTAGGGATAGAGGGTCTTTTTTTATTACCAAAATCCAACTATCCTAGTTCATAAATTGGAGGAAAGAAAAATGGCAGATGTAAAAATCATTTTACCTGATGGTAGTGCAAAGGAATACGCTGCTGGCACTACTCTTGGGGAAGCAGTAAAACAACTATCTAACAGCTTGGCTAAAAAAGTGCTAGCTGCTAATGTAAATGGCGAATTAACAGACCTTCGCGAAGAACTCGTAGATGGTTCTGAAGTAGCGTTCTTAACATTCGAAGAAGATGGTGGTAAACATACTTTGCGCCATACAGCTTCTCATATCTTTGGCTCAAGCGGTAAAACGCTTATGGCCTGAAGCTAAATTGGCTATCGGTCCTGCTATCGATAAAGGTTTCTACTACGATATTGATATGGAACATACTTTAACTCCTGAAGATTTGGGTAAAAATCGAAAAGGAAATGAGCCGTATTGTAAAAGAAAACTTGCCTATCACTAAATCCGTTATGTCTCGTCAAGAAGCTATTGAGTTCTTCAAATCTAAAAAAACGAAGACTACAAGGTAGAATTGATTGAAGATCTTCCTGAAGATGCTGTTATCTCTTGCTATGCGCAAGGCGACTTTCATCGATCTTTGTGCAGGTCCTCACGTGGCATCTACTGGTAAGGTAAAAAGCTTTCAAATTACAAAGCATTGCAGGTGCATACTGGCGCGGCGATGAAAAGAACAAAATGTTGCAACGTATTTACGGTACAGCATTTGAAAAGAAAGAAGAACTTGATGCATACCTTCACTTATTAGAAGAAGCCGCTAAACGTGACCACCGTAAACTTGGTAAAGAACTTGGCTTGTTCGTTATCAAAGAAGAAGGTCCCTGGCTTCCCATTCTTCTTACCAAAAAGGTATGGCTCTTCGCAACGAATTGGAAAAACTTCTGGCGTGAAGTTCATCATGAATTTGACTATGAAGAAATTCGTACACCAATCATCTTAAATAAACAATTGTGGGAAACATCTGGTCACTGGTTCCATTACCGTGAAAATATGTACACTACAATCATCGACGAAGAAGAATATGCAATTAAACCAATGAACTGCCCAGGCGGTATCTTGGTGTACCAAAACGAAATGCACTCCTACCGTGATTTCCCATTACGTTATGCTGAACTTGGTTTAGTACACCGTCATGAGTTGTCCGGTGCTTTACACGGCTTATTCCGTGTACGTGCATTCACACAAGACGATGCTCACGTATTCATGTTGCCAGATCAAATGCAATCTGAATTGATGAAAGTTATCGAATTGTTCGACCGCATTTATAGCCAATTTGGCTTTGAAATATCACGTTGAATTGTCTACTAAACCAGATAATGCAATGGGTGACGATGCAATTTGGGAAGCAGCTACAGAAGCATTGCGTAATGCTATTGAAGCAAAAAGGTATTCCTTATGTAATCAACCCTGGCGACGGCGCATTCTACGGTCCCTAAACTTGACTACCATATCGAAGACTCCTTGGGTCGTACATGGCAATGTGGTACTATCCAATTGGATATGAACTTGCCTGAACGTTTCCAAATTGAATATGTTGGCGAAGATGGTCAAAAACACCGTCCTATCATGATTCACCGTGCATGCTTCGGCTCCATGGAACGTTTCATCGGTATCTTGACTGAACACTATGCAGGCGCATTCCCAACTTGGATGGCTCCTGTACAAGTTAAAATCTTGCCTATCTCTGAAAAACATGTTGAATATGCTAAAGAATTGGCAAAACAAATGCACCGTGACTATGTACGTGTAGAAGTGGATGATCGTAGCGAAAAAAATCGGCTATAAAAATCCGCCAAGCACAAATGGCAAAAAGTTCCATACATGCTTGTGGTAGGCGATAAAGAAGTTGAAGAAGGCACTGTTAATGTTCGTAAACACGGCGGTGACGAATTAGGTTCCGTACCATTCGAAGAATTCTTCAATGCTATTAAAATTGAAATCAAAGAACGCAACTAATCTAATAGTGTATTAAAAGTACACACATATAAATAGCCCCCTATATCTCAAAGTCTTTTTAGATTTAATCTAATAGATAAGTGAGAATATAGGGGACTTTTTTTATTTATTAAGCAATCCCTATCCAGTGCCAGTATGTAAGTGCAAATACGAGCATCATTACATAGCCGATAATGGTTAATGGAATACCAGTAGTCATAAATGTTTTTACGTCGAATGTATCTGTACCGTAAGCCACCATACCTTGCGGTGAGTTTACAGGTAGTACTAGGCCAAAGCAGATGGCGTATTGCATGAGCATTGTTACGCCTAATGGGTTAAGGCCTTCTGCGTTATGTCCCATAACGATAGAAATAACGATTGGAATCATAGCAGAGGAGAGGGCTGTAGCAGATGCAAAGCCTAGGTGAATTAGAATAAGGAATGCAGCCATAACCGCAATTAATAGGAATACGCTGGCTGTTTCAAGTGAGAATGCATTCACGAATACTTGAGCGAGCCAAGTAGCTGCTTTTGTTTTTAGTAATACGGAGCCAAGACCGATACCAGCACCAAACATAACGATGGAACCCCAATCGATATTTGGTTGAGCAAATTTCCAGTCCATAATCCCTATTTTAGGCAGGAAGAATAATGCGATAGCTACAATTGTTGTAGTTGTAGTATCGATGGAATGTAATTTACCACCTGTTGCCCATAAAGCAAGGAGAGTAATGGAGATACATAATAGTTTTTTTTCATCAGTGCTCATAGGCCCGATTTCTTGGCGCATCTTAGCGAGCTGTACATCACCGCCAATGAGTTCCTTGAATTCTGGTTTAATGAAAGCTTGTGTTAAGAAGTACGTAATAATAACCATAATGATGGAGAATGGAGCCGCTGCCATGAGCCAGTCAATCCAGCTTACGGCGCCTTTCATTTGGGTTTGCATGAAACCTACCGCTACAAGATTTTGAGCTGCCGCTGTTTGAATCATGATGTTCCAGAACGTATCTGCTTGTACAGCACCTACCATCAGGAGGGCCGCAACGCGGCTTTTACGTTCAATACCTAAGTTCTCAACAATACCAATAATAATCGGGGCTAAGCAGGCGATACGTGCTGTGGCACTCGGTACGAAGAAGGCGAGGATGAGACCCGTGATAATAACGCCTAAATAAATGCGGCTCACCTTAGTGCCTACGCTAGATAATACAAGCATCGCAATGCGGCGATCAAGTCCCGTTTTACGCATAGCTACAGAGATAAACATAGCCGCACCTACGAGAATCATGGCAGGGGACGAATAACCCGAAATAATCAATTTCAAAGCATTAGCTGTGCCCATTGCTTTGGCTGGTGCCTCTGGATTTGGTGAGAAACCTAATAGCAATGCTGTGAGTGCTGTAATCATGGTCGCACTTACAGGATAGGATACAGCCGACGTCATCCACAAGATGATGGCGAATGCGAGGACTCCAATCATGCGATGACCACCTGTAGATAATGTTTCAGGTGTTGGTACTAATAAAATAGCGCCTAGTACGATAAAGGCAAGAATAAGACCGATATTTTGCACCGTTGTGCGAGCCTTTTGCGGGGCTTGATTAGATGGTGTTTTAGGTGGGAGAGTACTATTTGTTGCACTCATAATAAAACCTCCTTAGAATATACTATAAATACAAAGAATAATAACATAAAAATAATTTATAACTACTATTATTATATAATGATATATATAAATTTGTCGATATAATAAAGAGTGTACAAGGACAAGAATTTTTGTTATACTACAGTAGTTATAAAAATATATAGTTTTGCTGAAAGTTATTAAGATTGTTCTTGACTTTCACAATTCTATTTGTTATTATAATTAAGTAATTTATGAAGCAGAGGCCATCCGCCACTCACCTAATACCAAGAAGTATGAGGTTAATATAGAGAACTCTATTCGGATGGTGTTTGCCATCCGTTTTTTTTATTCTCTTGGAGGTGAACGCTATTAGCAAGGATACACCACGCATTAATGAAGAGATTCGTGCTCGTGAACTTCGTGTAGTAGGTCCTGAAAACGAACAAATCGGTATCATGTCTGGCCGTGAGGCGTTGGCATTGGCTGAAGAAAAGCATCTTGATCTTGTGGAAATTGCACCTAACGCTAAACCACCGGTAGCTCGTATTATGAACTACGGTAAATATCGTTATGAACAACAAAAAAACGCGAGAAAAGAAGCGAAAAAAAGAAACAAAAAAACCGTAACTTTAAAAAGAAGTTAAGTTACGTCCACATATTGAAGACCATGACTTTTACGTAAAAATGAAAAACGCATCCAAATTCTTGGGTGAAGGTAACAAAGTAAAGGTAACTATCATGTTCCGCGGTCGTGAACTTTCACATCCTGAACTAGGTATGGCAGTATTGACACGTTTCGCTGAAGAACTCAAAGAAACAGCGTCTATTGAAAAAGCAGCTAAATTAGAAGGTCGTAACATGACCATGATTTTAGTAAGTAAATAAGGTATTGGGAGGATTATAATTATGCCAAAAAAATTAAAAACTCGTCGCGCAGCGACTAAACGTTTCGCAGTAACTGGTACTGGTGAATTCAAGCGTGCAAAAAGCTTTCAAAAAGCCACATTCTTGAGAAAAAAATCTCCAGCTCGTAAACGTAATTTACGTAAAGCTACATTGGTTGCAAAAGCTGACCACAAACGCGTAGCTAAATGCTTACCATACGCTTAATCGTTAACTATTAGATCGATATATCGTAATTTAGGAGGAATATACAATGGCAAGAGTGAAAAAGGGCGTTACAGCTCATGCACGTCATAAAAAGATTTTAAAATTAGCTAAAGGTTACCGTGGTACACGTTCCCGTTTGTTCAAAAAAGCTAACGAAACAGTAATGAAAGCGTTGTACTACGCTCGTCGTGACCGTCGTGCGAAAAAACGCGAATTCCGTCAATTGTGGATCGCTCGTATCAACGCAGCGGCTCGCATCAATGGCACAACTTATAGCCGTTTCATCGCTGGTTTGACTAAAGCAGGCGTTGAAGTTAACCGTAAAATGTTGGCTGACTTGGCAGTTAACGATGCAGCAGCATTCGCTAAACTTGTTGAAGTAGCTAAAAACGCTTAATAGCAACACAAGATATATAAAGGACTCTCTTTGGAGGGTCCTTTTTTGTATGGTGAAAGTATGATATAGTGTATCTATATCTACTAGTCCCCTTAGATTCCTAGTGCCATCTAGAAATTTAGTTAAGGGAGACTTACTAGAATTATGTTGTATTGTGTTAAAAGGAGAGAGACATGGAACACATAGAACACATGGAATATATGCAATACATAGAATACCTACCTTACCTATTGATACCATTAGGACTTTTTCTTTTGTACAATGGCATTAAATACACACTTCGCTTTGCTAAATCTAATATGTTGTTTGAAATGCCTTATGTGAATAAAGATGGCAACTTTCAGCTAGATGAAAGTGGGACATATGGTATTTGGCTTAGTGGCAAAATGTTTACTAAAGCACCTATTGGGGAATTTGGTTTTTGCTATCGTTAATGAACAGACAGGAAAGCGTATTTCTATAATGCCATCCATCATGAGAACTAGGGTAAATGGCTTTACAAACTCTAGAATAGAATTATATACCTTTAGTGCTAATGCTGGCAGCTATACCTTATCACTTACGAACGATCCATCTCTATTAGATACAGTTTCAGGTGCTCTAGGTAAAGTGGTGAGCAAAAAGACCGTTGATTATACACAGTTCTCCATACAAATCTATAAGAATAAACCCACTATACTATTATTCCTATGCACTTGGTTAATTATACTAGGATTCTTTAGCTTTGTAGGAGGGATTATATTAGCAGTACTTACTGGTACAAAAATATAAATCATTATTTTATTGTAGAAGCTGAATAAACTTAATAATTATTGTATAATAGACCTCGTATATATTTTAATTTGTAAGAAGAAAGTAGAAGGTAGAACTATGGAATCAAGATTTGAAGGATCTGTAATTGAGTATATCGGTTATAGCATTTTAGCATCTTTAGTAACTATATTTACGTTTGGATTAGCATTCCCTTGGGTGGAAGTGATGTTCCAAAGTTGGGTTTGCCGCAATACCATTATTGATGGCAGACGCCTACGTTTTGATGGAACGGGTTCACAACTATTCGGCAATTATATTAAATGGTTACTGTTAACATTCATTACTTTTGGCATCTATGGCTTCTGGTTATTTAATAAAATGACACATTGGCGCGTTAAACATACACACTTTGCTGATTAATAGGTATATAAATAAATAATGTCATTAGGCTCTCTAGTGTGAGGTACATACCTTGCAATGGGGAGGTTATTCTAATGGCACTACCTATATTGGATTTACACCGCAATCCATTGAATACTTTAACCGCATGAACTCGTAATAAAGGTGGCGTTATATTGTTTGTTTTCGGACTGATGATTCCCCTAGGACTGGTGTTACTCGTACTGAGCATTAAGCATACTGTGAAAGTGTATACGGTAACGGCCATACATGATATGCCTTATAGAACAGACAAAGGGATATTTACTATACAAACAGCTGGTCGCTATGGTATATGGCTTAATGGTAATCGGTTTAAAAAAGCTCCGTTAGGGCTGTTTGGACTACAGCTTATTAACTGTGAAACGGAAAAGGAAGTCCCATTAAGAGCTAACTTGATACCCGTTAGCATGACTAAAGTAATCGACGTACGACTCGAGCTCTATACATTTTATGCTAATCCGGGGACGTATCAGCTATTATTTAACGATAAGCCTAGTCCAATGTCTAAGATCTTTGGTACCATTAGTCAATTTTTGATTGGTAGTAAGGATGATTATAGCTCTTATTCCATTAGAATCTATCCACATTATTCTGTAGTGCATTTATTCCTTAGTATATGGGGATTTATATTTGGCGTTATGGCCGTGATGTGGGGGATAGCGGGACTAGTTATACATTAAAATGCGCCTAACGTGTAAGCACTGCGAATGCTTTTATACGTTAGGCGTTTTATCTAAATTAAAACATAAAGCCTATAGCACGAAAATCGTACTATAGGCTTCTGTCATGTCTAATATCTTATCTTCTATATCCGCCACATCCTCTAGTATTAGAATTTGGACTGCAATAGTTTTGGTTGTTATTGTTACATGGTGCATAGTTAGCATTGTTATTGCAGTTGTATTGTGTGTTAGTATTGCAATTGTACTGAGAATTATTGCATACATAATCATAAGCAAATCCTGTGGACACTACAGCAGTCACGGCTAAAGCAGTCATGATGAGTATACGTTTAGTAAATTTCATAGTAATCACCTCCTAGTTTTTATACTTATATTATACTACTATAAGTCAAACGAAATATGATATTCTATACATATATACTATTTGAGAGAATTTATGTGAAAGGAAGAGTTTGTATGATGAAACGTATATTGATGGCTACGCTCTGTTTAAGTTGTGTTACATTGGGTGGTCATGCAATTGATATTAATATACCTGGCGCAGATCCAACTGTATCAAAGGATGCGTATCAGAATTATCGCAAGACTGATGCGGATGCGCAACAGATGGAACGGGATGTTGAAAAGGATATAAAAACATATATGCCCAAACAAGTGATAGGTAATGGCGAATTTGATTTAAATGATATCATTTATTCAAATCGTGAGTTGAACCATGCATTAGATTTTTCTTCATCAATATTTATTTTGAAAGAGGATGGAGCCAATGTAAAATTCACCATGCCTTACTCGAGTCGATATGGGAATACTGAGAAGATTGCAGATGGTACACCTGCTTTCAGAAATGCAATGATTATGAGCCCCGACGGTATGATGGCTTATGAATTACGTCATCAACCAGCAGGCAATAATTGGGAGGATAGTAAGATTCCTTATAGCAAATTGACTATTGATGATATGAAAGCTATCGCAGAGAAAACAGCTGGCGTATTTCGTGGTGATGACCATTCATTATATGCTGGTAAATTTACGTATCCTACGGTTGAAAGCGACATGGGATGTCACGTATGCTAAGGATGCACCAATGGTGGGGAGTCTTAATTTTACGATGAAGAATACACCGACGATTTCGTATCATGTGGGTTATAATTTTATGCCTAGAAAACAGTTTAGCGTGTTAAAAGTTCAAGGTGTTGATAAGACTAAAGACATGATAATGTCTCCGTTGGTAAACTATGTATTACCATCCATTGAACCAGCGAAGGATATACTTTCAAAAAGCAAAGCATTAACAATTAATGATTTTACATTCTTAACGCTAAAAACAAGTAAAATGATACGGGAAGATAAGAATGATTCGTACATGTATGTATATGATAGCGATCAGTATAGAGAAGGTATCATGGTAATGCCGGTTGAGGCTGAAGATATACAACATCCAGAGAAGATTTTCCCGAAAGCTGTACGCAGTATTATTCTAACTGACAAGTATTCGATGCATCAACCAATCCAATTTGCTACCGTATGGAATGATGCTATGTCATCCGTATATATGCAAATTAAGCGTCCTAAAACAACGATTTATATGTTAATATCTCATGATAACCAATACGTATACAATCACTTTATTATGTCCTATAATACTAGTTCTTTGGTCGAAAAAGATTTGCGAGATATTGTGCAATATGTAGACACTAATAACAATAAGGATTATTATAATACATTCCAAAGTGGACTTGGGGCTAAGATGCCAAAAGATATGGCGACGGTTGATATTAAGAATACGAAATAATAGATAATGTAAGGAATTTAAAAATACCTTGTGAAGTAACTCTCACCATAGGTTAGATTTTTTCATGTAACTATAGGCTCTCTATTGCGAGGTATATACCTTGTGATAGAGGGCTTTTTGTGTGTGATGAAAGTTAAAAAAGATTTCTATTTTTCTAGAAAATATCTTTATTTCTTATGCTAAAAGGCGTATACTATAGATAATAATATAGAACATATATTTGTGTTTAAAGAGAGGAGGAAGATATATGAGTGATGATGTAAAGATATTTGAAGGTAGTCAAATTCGTTCTGTGTGGGATAATGAAAGGGAAGAGTGGTATTTTAGTGTAGTTGATGTGATAGGTTCTCTGACTGAAAGCAATAATCCGCGTGACTATTGGTATCGTGTGAAAAAACGTATGTCAGAAGAAGAACGAAGTGAGTTGTCGACATTTTGTCGACAACTGAAACTTAAGTCGACAGATGGTAAGTCATATAAGACTGATGTAGCTGATATGCAAGGTATTTTCCGTATCATACAATCTGTTCCATCACCTAAGGCAGAACCTTTTAAAATGTGGTTAGCAGAAGTTGGTAAAGAACGTATTGATGAAATCATTGATCCGGAACTTACGATTGATAGGGCTTTAGAATCATATGCTCGTAAGGGATATAGCCGAGAATGGATTAACCAACGATTACAGGCCATTCAGGTTCGTAAAGAATTAACCGATACTTGGCAAGATCATGGTGTTAAAGCTGGTAATGAATATGCTATCCTAACGAATGAAATCTCTAAAGCTTGGTCTGGAATGACGACTAGAGAATATAAGGACTTTAAGGGGCTAAAAAAAGAAAATCTACGAGATAATATGTCTACTACAGAACTTATCTTAAATATGTTAGCCGAAACGGCTACAAAGGATATTGCGGAGGCAACTAATCCTCAAGGATTAGACGAGAATAAACAAGTTGCTCAAGATGGTGGTTCTATTGCTGGTGATGCACGTAAATCGATTGAAGCTAGAACTGGTAAGCCTGTTATTACTTCTAAAAATGCTATAGACTTGGGGCGACTAATTAGTGATGTGGTGAAACATGATAGATGAACGACTTGAACGAATGAAACGAAAACGTAATTGTAGAGTATATTTTGATTCAGATTCTTTTCAAATATCTGATTGTACAGTAGCGCCAGTACACGATATACCTGATGTAATATATGAAAATCAGGAGTTTGATTTTTATGTTGAGTCTACCTATGATGTATATCTGCTTCGTATCATACATAGTCATGATTGTGTTGTAAGTATTTATCCTGCAAAAGTGGATGGCATTATATATATCGTGAGTTCGATACCTGTTTCTAAAGATAATATCAAAGAGCCTATTCAAAAGATTTTACATGCGTTGGAGCCATATGGTTTTCCGGAACTGAAGAATCCGAAAAGTAGTATTACATTTAATATATAGTGATGAAATAGATCGTAAAGAAAATAATACCACATCATATAGAGAATTTCTGGTTCTGTATGATGTGGTATTTTATTTATATAATATTATATATTATGGTGTATTATAAATGACTGACTAATTAGGCGTGTATTAATAAGTTTATAGATAGTTATTTTTATAGATATTATTAGGATAAATTATGTTATTATGAAAGAAACATGTAATCTATTTGATAGGGGAATACATATGATAACAGGTGAAATTAAGAATAAAGTAGATAAGATATGGGAGAATGTCTGGGCTGCAGGCTTAACAAATCCTTTATCTGTAATCGAGCAAATTACATATTTGATGTTTATACGTGCATTGGATGATCAAGAAATTAATAATATTCGTAGTAAGACTTTACTTGGTGCAGATGTGGACTTAATTTTCCCAGAGTCTGATATTGGTCAAGCTATGCGTTGGAGTAATTTTAAATTTAGAAATGCTGATGAAATCTATAATATTGTTTCTAATTTTGTATTTCCAGCGATTAAGGCCATGAAGCATGGGAAATTGCCAGATTTTGATGAACATGGCAAGCTAATACCAATTCCTGATACTGATGAAACAAAGGCTGGTTTTGATTTCTTTGCCAAGCATATGTCGACAGCTACTTTTATAGTTCCGACTGCACAAGTGCTTGAAAAAATTATTACTGGATTAGATGATCTATATACTCATGACATTGCAAATTTAGATATGCAAGGTGACTTGTATGAATATATGCTTAAAAAATTATCTACAGCTGGAACGAATGGCCAATTTAGAACTCCAAAGCATATACGTGAAATGATGGTTAAGTTATTAAAGCCTACACCACAGGATATAATTTGTGATCCTGCTTGTGGTACAGCTGGATTTCTGGTGTCTGCTGCGGAATATGTTCGAGCTAATCATAGTGAAAAAATGGACAAAGCTGATTGGAAACATTATGAAAGTAATATGTTTAGTGGATTTGATACAGATACAACAATGCTTCGTATTTCTGCAATGAACTTAATGTTACATTCTATCAAATATCCTCAGGTTGATTATAAAGATAGTCTATCAAAACAAAATGATGTACATGATTCATATACTATTTGTTTTGCAAATCCACCTTTTAAGGGAAGTTTGAATACAGCAACAGTTCATGGTGATTTACGCAGTATTACTAATAATACAAAAAAAACTGAGCTCTTATTTTTGGCACTATTTTTGAGAATTTTAAAAAAAGGTGGTACTTGTGCTTGTATTGTCCCAGATGGGGTTCTATTTGGTTCATCTAAAGCACATGTAGCTCTACGAAAAGAAATTATTGAGAACCATCATTTGCGTGCTATTATATCCATGCCTTCAGGTGTTTTCAAACCTTATGCAGGAGTGTCTACAGCGATTATGATTTTTACGAAACTCAAGCTGGTGGAACCGATAATGTTTGGTTTTATGATATGAAAGCAGATGGTTTTAGTTTAGATGATAAACGACAACCTATTGAAGACAATGACATTGCTGATATAATTGATCGTTTTGAACATATTGATAGTGAAAGTGAACGGAAGCGTACTGAACAAAGTTTCTTAGTAACTAAACAAGAAATCGTGGATAATGGATATGATTTATCTATTAATAAATATAAAGAGATTGAATATATCCCGGTCGAATATCCTCCTACTAGTGAAATATTAGCTAATATTAAAAGCTTTAAATGAGCAAATTATGGCTGATACAGCTGAGCTAGAACGATTATTAAATGAATAAATTCATATTTGGTGAGATAAATGTTATATAAGATTAAGGGGATGTATTTGATCATACAGATGGGAAAAACGCCTAGTAGAGATAATAATATGTATTGGAAAGGATGGAAATCTACCATGGGTTTCAAATTAGCTGATTTAAGTAAAAAGTCAAATATATATTGAAAAATAGTAAAGAGATGATAACAAATTTAGCGGCTAAAGATACTTTTAATGAAATGTATTCCCCTAAAGATACAGTTATTATGAGCTTTTAGTTATCTTTAGGGAAAAACAGCTATTACTAAAAACTCCTTTATATACCAATGAGGCTATAATGGCCTTTTATTGATAAAAAAGTTATTCAGATTGAGCCTAAATATATCTACTTTCTTTTTGTAATATAAAAATGGGGACAATATACTAATAATGCAGTTAAAGGTAAGACTTTAAACAAGAAGTCTTTTTTTCAGACTTTCAAAATTTATATACCAGAATATACTCTAGCAAACAAAGATAGCGAGTATATTAATTAGAATAAATAAAATATTAGAAATATAAAGCATTCATTAATAAAAAAAAGCTTTATGATGCAATTATTAAAATCCCTGATTTGTTGAAATGTTTGGTGATATAAAAGAAAGAGGACGATTTAAAGTAAAGAAGTGGAAAGATGTATTAGATATTTTTTTAATGGTAAGGATTATAAAAATTGTACAAGTTGATAAAGGTGGATACCCTGTATATGGAAGTGGAGGAATTATTGCACGTGCTAATGATTATATTTGTCCAGCTGGAACAATAATCATTGGGCGTAAGGGCTCTATAAATAACCCTATATTGGTTAATGAAAAGTTTTGGAATGTTGATACAGCATTTGGAATTGTACCAAAAGAAATAATTAATAACAGTTATTTGTATTATTTTTTTTGTAAACAGTATAATTTTAATCATCTAAATAAAGCTACAACTTTTACCCAGCTTAACTAAACGAGATCTATTAGAAATTGAGATAAATATTCCTGCTTTAGAAGAACAAAGTTAAGTTTTTCCGAATTTGTAAATCAAATCAACAAATTGAAATCTGATGTTCAAAAAAATCTATTGATGAGACTCAACTTTTAATGGACTCATTAATGCAAGAGTATTTTGGTTAACATTCATTTGGTATACTGATATAAAAAGAAAAGAGGTATACCTATGCAACAGTTAATCAATGATATTCTACATGATATGAGTGAAGTTTTATCTGCTAAAGAATTATATGCTTTTACAAATTGTTTTTACAAAAAGAAACTAAATACATAAAAAACAATCAAACATATCCATATACTAATATTGAGTATATGGATATGTTTATTTCTGCTAAAAGAATTGAAGGTTGTTCAGAACGAACTTTAGCTTATTATAAAACTACTATTGAACATATGCTTAGTATAATAGTTACGCCATTGCGACAGATTCAAACTGATGATTTAAGAGCTTATTTGGCAGAATATCAATTAAGAAATAATTGTAGTAAAACTACTGTGGATAATATTAGAAGAAATCTTTCTAGCTTTTTCTCATGGCTTGAAGCGGAGGATTATATAATTAAAAGTCCAATTAGACGAATTCATAAGATTAGAACAGGGAGTAAAGTCAAAGAAACCTTATCTGAAGAGTGTATCGAAAAGCTTCGGGACTCCTGTCTACAGATTCGTGATTTAGCAATGATAGACCTTTTGTACTCAACAGGTATTCGGGTAGGTGAATTAGTAAATCTTAATATAAATGATGTTAATTTTGAAGAAAGAGAATGTATTGTTTATGGTAAAGGCAACAAACAACGTAAGGTTTATTTTGATGCTAAAACTAAAGTTCATCTTAAACGATATTTGGAACAAAGAAAGGACTATAGTGAAGCATTATTTGTTACATTAGATAGTCCTTTTGAAAGATTAAAAATTAGTGGTGTAGAAATTAGACTTAGAAAGTTAGGTCGATTAGCTTCATTAGATCAGAGGGTACATCCTCATAAGTTTAGACGGTCTATGGCAACAAGAGCTATTGATAAAGGAATGCCCATTGAACAAGTGCAGAAGTTATTAGGACATCAACAAATTGACACTACAATGCATTATGCAATGGTTAACCAATCCAATGTAAAAATATCTCATAGAAAATTTATCGGATAATCAAATTCATATTTGGTGAAATCTATGAGTTATGTAAGACTAGGGGATTTATGTGTAATAAATTCAGGTGGAACTCCAAGAAGAAATAATGAAAGTTATTGGAAAAATGGTGATATACCTTGGGTTAAAATTAGTGATTTAAAAGAATGGAATTGTCGAAAAGTACAGAGGAATTTATAACTTTAGATGGATTAAACAATTCTTCTGCAAAGATATTTCCTAAAGGTACATTGTTGTATACTATTTTTTTGCAACTATTGGTGAGGTTGCTATTTTTAAAAAAATGGATGCTGCTACGAATCAGGCTATTGTTGGTATTCAATTAAAAGAAAAATAAAAAAAGTATATTTGAAATATATTTATTACTATTTAAAATCACAGACTAATAATATAAAAACAGCTAGGTAGAGGTGTTGCTCAGAACAATATAAATCTATTAGTCGTAAAGAATATGATTATTCCTATTGTATCTTTAGAGAAACAAAGTAATATAATTGCTACGTTAAATAAAACTTGAGAAAATAAAGGGAAATCGAATTACTATATTAAACTGTTTAGATGATCTTATAAAATCCCGATTTGTTGAGATGTTTGGAGATCCTAATGCATCTAGAACTAAATATAAATTAGTACCTATCCATATGGTTACAGACTGTATGGTACCAGGTAGAGATAAACCTAAAAGTTTTACAGGTGAAATTCCCTGGATAACAATTAATGATTTAAATGTCAATGGGTATACAAATAAATCAAAACTAGGACTAGGATTAACTATTGATGAAGTTAAAGAAGTAAATCGAAAGTGTGTTCCACAGGGAAGTGTTTTGATGAGTTGTGTGGGAAATTTAGGCCTATGTTCTATCGCTAGTGTTGATGTTGTAATAAATCAACAACTGCATTCTTACCAATGTAATGAGTTTATTAATAATTTGTATTTGATGTATTATTTATCTTTTAAAAATACTTATATGAATAAAATAGCAAGTAGTACAACGGTTTTTATATATGAATAAGAACGCATGTAATAATATTCCAGTATTACTACCCCCAATAGACCTACAAATTAGCTTTGCAAAGTATTTAAATCAAATCAACAAATTGAAATTTGCTTAAATAGTGTATAATTAAACTAAGTATTATATAAAACAGATGAAGTTACATGTATAGGGGATTATATATGGCTAATTTTGATTTTCTTAATGAAATAGTTGAATATAAAGTTTTTGCAGATGCAGCCATTGAGGCGGAGCGTGTATTTCACTCATCACCATCTATGTGTGCAATTGGATGTCGTAAGGCGTTGGAGTTGGCTGTCAAATGGGTATATACAGCAGATACTAGTATGATTTTGCCTTATAAAGACAACCTTCAATCATTGCTACATGCTAAATCATTTAAAGATGAATTACCAGAAACTTTATGGCGTGAATTACAGCCAATTGTGAAAATGGGGAATTTGGCTGTTCATTCTGATACTAAGATTTTGCCAAGAACCGCTATTATCTCATTGCAAGCACTGTTCAATTTTATTGAATGGATAGATTATTGTTATGGTTATAATTATATAGAGCGTACATTTGATGAAAATGCAATTCCTAAGACTATAGTTCCAGTAGATGTTAAGAAAATCAAAGAGCAAGAAAGTTTGATTGCTCAAAATGCTCAACAAATTGACAATCTGTACTTAGAAATTGAAAAGCTTTCAAAGTTATTATCTGCCTCTAAATCTGAGCATATTGTAAATCGTAGTTTACCTAAAGTTCCTGAAACAGAAGCTGAAACACGTAGATATATAATAGATGTTGATCTTAAATTAATGGGGTGGGAGTTTGAAGGCCCTAATAAAAATGTGTTTGAAGAGTTTAAGGTCGCAAATCCATACATTCCAGGTGGTCCCAATCTTAGTGTAGATTATGTATTAATGGGGCGTGATGGTAAGCCGCTTGCATTAATTGAGGCTAAGAAAACTAGCCGCAATATAAATGATGGTAAGACACAGGCATTAGCTTATGCAAATGCATTAGAGCGTGAATATGGCCAACGTCCGATTATTTTCCTATCAAATGGGTATGAAACTCATATGTGGGATGATCTTGAATGGAATATACGGCGTGTAAGTAGTGTATATGGTGTAAGTGACCTAGAACGACTTATTGCGCGTAGAAAATTAGATAAGCCTATTTTAAGTACTATTCCAATTAATGATAATATTTCAGCACGCTCCTATCAAAAGGAAGCGATTAGGGCCGTTTGTCAAAACCTTGAAAATAAGGTTAGACGAAGCTTACTTGTTATGGCAACTGGTACAGGTAAAACTAGAACATCAGTAAGTTTAGTTGATGTGCTCTCACGAAGTAACCAAGTGACAAATGTATTATTTTTAGCAGATAGAATTGCATTAGTTAGTCAAGCGAAGGATGCTTTTAGAGAACATTTACTGTCTACATCATTATGTAATCTTTGTGAAAGTAAAGATGATAAAAATGCCCGTATAGTTTTTTCAACATACCCTACAATATTAAATGCCATCGAAAAGTCACTAGATGGAGAAGGTAAACGGTTATTTACTCCTGGTCATTTCGATTTAATTATAGTAGATGAAAGTCATCGTAGTATTTTCAAAAAATATAGAGCCATATTTGAATACTTTGATGCTATTCTTGTTGGTTTAACTGCTACACCTAAATCGGAGGTAGATAGAAATACATTTGATTTTTTTGAGGTTGAAAACGGTGTTCCTACATATGCATATAGCTATGACGAGGCTATAAAAGATAATTATTTAGTTCCATATTATAACTTTGAGATAGAATCAAAGTTTATCCGATGGTATTGTTTATGATGAACTTTCAAAAGAAGACCAGGATCGACTAGAAGATGAAGCTATGGAGCAAGCGGGAGAATTTCAAGGTGATTATTCTGCTACAGAGGTAAACTCTATTATTTATAGTACAGATACAATAGATCATGTTCTCAGAGAACTGGATCAGAATGGTATAAAGACTCATAATGGAGATGCTTTAGGTAAAACAATTATCTTTGCTCAAAATAAAAAGCATGCTTATCTAATTGAAGAGAGATTTAATTTGTTATATCGTTCTTCAAAAGGAAAGAAAGCACGTGTTATTGTTAGTAGTGATCAACATGCTTTACATCTAATCGACCAGTTTAAATATTCAGATGGTGAACCAGATATAGCCATTTCAGTAGATATGTTAGATACGGGAATTGATGTACCAGCATGTGTTAATTTGGTATTTTTTAAACGTATCAAATCAAAGACAAAATTCTGGCAAATGATAGGTCGTGGGACTCGTCTCTGTCCAGATGTGGAGTTTTTTGATAAAAATAATGGTGATTATGTAGGTAAGAAATACTTCTATATCTTTGATTACTGTAAAAATTTTGAGTATTTTAGAAATCAAAAAAATACGGTAGAAGTAAAAGGTAATAGTGCCACATTAGGTGAAAGAATCTTTGCGAAGCGTACTCAAATTATTGCGCGCCTACAAAGTGAAAAATATGGAAGTGAAGAATATCAAAGCTGGCGTTCAGAACTTGTAGATGAGTGCTATAAAGAAATTACTGATTTAGAAGTAACGAAACCGGTTGTCCGTTTACAGTTAAAATATGTAGATAAATATAGGGTAAAAACGTCATTTGATTATTTATCAAATATTGATGAGCATGACTTAATTACTTATGTTGCACCTTTAATTGGTGCTGATGTTAATGAAAATTTGGCACGAGGATTTGACAACTTTGTATATGAAGGGATTTTGAATCTCTTTAATGGTCAATCCCTTGACTACATTAAGAAACGTGTAATAACTCTTTCTAATACTTTACTACAAAAAAATTAGTATCGAACAAATTAGGAAAAAACAAGATTTCTTGAAGTTAATAAAAGAAGATGCATATTGGCAAATTGTTGATGCATTGCAGCTAAATCATCTAAGAGAAGAACTCAGAGATTTTATTCAGTTTCTTGATGTTGCAGAGCGTAGGGTTATTATAACGACAATTACGGACTCAGTATTATTAACTAGAGAAGGCGATACTCTTATGCCCGATGTTTTTGAGAGCTATCAAGAAAAAGTTGAGTCTTATTTCTTAACACATCAAGATCATCCAACAATTCAAAAACTTATTAATAATGAGCCAATTGATGAATCAGACTATAAAGCGTTGGAACACATTTTTACTCATGAATTAGGAAGTAAAGATGACTATGAAAAACGCTTTAAAGGCAAAGAGTTTGGTCTAGTTGTTCGAGACATTGTAAAACTGTCTCCTCAAGCTGCTGAAAAAGCTTTTTCAGATTTGATTAATACCAAGTCTATGAATAGTAATCAGATTAACTTTATTAAACAAGTAATTAACTATATTACTGTTAATGGATATATGGAATCTCCTGATATGTTAACGGCCGCTCCATTTGATAGACCATTTGATTTATGGAAACTGTTTGATCAAGTTGAAGCGGTAGAAATTGCAAATATAGTTAATCAAATAAAAAATAATGCCTGTATAAAGGTGTAGAATTTCGACTTAATATTATTTAATAGGAGTATATTATGGATAATATTTTAGATAGATATGATGAAACAACACTTTTTAGAAAATATACAAAAATGAGGAGATAGATTTAGAGGTTGAGAATCCTAATGATGAACAAGAAGATGTCTTAGTTGAAGAAGATGAAAAACGAAAGTTATATGTTGATAAAGTAGATAAATCCACTTCGGATCTTTTTCGGATGATGGTTGAGAATGAACTTAACCTTCAGCCAGATTATCAAAAGGGAATTTGTTTGGAATAATAGAACAATGTCTAAGTTTATAGAGTCATTACTTCTTTCAATACCTATACCGACAATTTTTTTCTGGCTGAAAATAAAGATGACACTTTTGAAGTAATTGATGGTCAACAAAGATTAACAACTTTATTTGCATTTATGAAAAGTGACCGAGTTGTCGAAGGAATTACTTTATCTGAAAGCTTAAAAGATGTTGATGTTTTGACTCTTAATGGCTTAGAAACTTTAAGAAAATATAATAAAAAGAAATTTGAGGATTTAGAGGAAGGCCTTAAGCGTAAATTTAATAATGTATCATTACCTGTAGTAATTATTAAAAAAGACTCAACCGAAGATATAAAATATGATATTTTTAGTAGGATTAATAGTGGATCGGCAAAGTTAAACTCTCAAGAGTTATTAAACGTGATGTACAGGGGGAAATTAATACAAGCTTTAAATAAGATTGCAGGAACAGACAGTGTTAATAAAGTTTTTGATAATAGACCAATTTTAAGACGACGTTTTGGCTATCAAGAGATTTTATTAAGAGCTACAGTTATGTCAGAATTTATTAATTCTAGTAATTGGAAGATTTCACCTGTTAAGGCGAATAATCCTAATAATATTGGAAAAGCAGAACGGAGATATAGTGGTCGTTTAAATACCGCAATACTTGAATACTTAAAAGATAATAGAGATGACGAAAAAGCTGTAGTAGAATTAGAACGTTTTATACTAGATAGTGTTAATAAGGTTTTATTGGTTTTTGGAGATACTGCGTTTAAACGAATTAATTTACCAAAAGCAACAAGCATTAATAAAAGTATTGCAGAGCTACAGTTAGTAGTCCTTTCAAAATTTGCAATTGAAGATATAAAAAGGCATCATATAAAAATTAAAGAGTCTTTTGAAAAGTTTTTAGAAGATCAAGATGAGATTATATTTACACGAGCAACTAATAATAAAAAGTTATATTGAAAGACGATATGAATGGGGTAGTATTGTTAATAATATAATTAAAGAGGGATAAATGTATACTGATATTGAGCAAAAAAATTTAATGCTTACAAAGAGATATATAATCAAATAATACCTAATATTCCACCGTGTGCACAAAGAACAAAAGCACAGACTTTATTGGAAAACTCATTATATTTATCCGTATTTACTACTTTTGAATGGTTTATACGAACTTTAATAGATGATTATGTAATTAAAGCATCTGAAAAAGGGCTGTGTTTTAATGATTTATCTGCTGGGATTGCGAGGTATGTATTTCTTAGTCATGAAAAACGAATTTCAGAGTTATTTAATAAGACCCCAGATAACCAAATAGGTGCATTTAATAGTTATTATAATACATTAAAAAGCCAATTTTACCGCTAATCAATTGAAAAACATATATTCGATTTGAATTTTTTTTCACGAAAAATAAACTTAATGGTTATTATAAAGATGTTTTTTTGAACAAGTTCTTGGTAATAGAGACTTTTTAAATAATCTGATGATTAATACATATACTGATAGTATAAGCTCAAGTTTAGAAACAAGGCACAGGCAAAAATGCATTACAATTTTTTTAATTGATTTTACAGGTAAAGTAAGAAATAATATTGCGCATGAAAAATTCAGAGTTTATTCTTTCTGATGATGAATATGATTTTGATAGTGTTGTTTATCGATTTCTACAAATTATTAAAAAGTATTGAAGAAACTTATATGATACATACTGGATTTGAGCTTTCTCTTCCTAGAGAAAAATTTATTAGATCTTTCTTATTAAAGTCAGATGTTTATAGTTGAGAACTTATTATGAACAATATATTTTCTTTTGCCACAGGTGAGTTATCTCAAGATGCTTTTATTTGTTGGTGTCTAAATTGGATTAATGAACCAGATAATGTAACTACACATAGATATCGTCAACTTGGTTTAGATTTGCTAGCCAAGTTAATAGATAACTTGTCAGAAAAAAATCAATTATCAAATATCGATATTAATTCAATAGATAAAATTATTTTAGTTCAGCAAGTGTTAAATATTGATGTACTGGCTATAATTCCTCAATATAAGTTAGCTATTATCATAGAAGATAAAACAAGTACTAGTGAGCATGGTAATCAAATTAAATCCTATAGAGACTCTCTTGAGGATGTTTTTAAAAACAAAAAACCTTGGAAGGCTTATAGTAAGTTAGAGAAAGCATTTAAGTGTGCTGAACTTAATATTGAGTGTGCTGATTTAGCTGATTATCATATCCATACCGTGTATTTCAAGACGGGGTATTACTTTGATTATGATTGGCAAGTAGCTCATAGCGATTCTGTGGATAACTATTTAACGGGATCTATGTTTTGGGATATCTTAAAAAATTATGACGACTGTGAAAGTGACATTCTAAAAGGCTATTGTGAGCATTTAAGAAATCAACTAAATTGGTATCAAGCCGTGTCTAAGATTGATGGAAAATATAATGATGAAGAATGTTATTATATTAAGTGGGAACGTATTACGCAGCATGGCTTTTTACAGGTTCTATTTGATAATGAAAGGTTGGATGGAGATTGGTTATGGAAAGATATGAGTACATATTCCAATCAATATAGTACTGGTACAAATCAGGGAGGTAGTCCGTGGACTAACCGTCGCTTTTGGAGTAGGACAGAATCAGAGGCTATCTGGTCTACCCCTCCAACTAGCTTTAAGCCTTGGATGTTTTGGCGTGTAGATCATGATTCAAAAGGTTTATATCTATCACTGCGATATTATAATAATGACTCGAGTGAAGCTGGGAAGGCATTACGTAAAAAGGTATATGCTAAGCTTAATACCATGATTGACGAAACAATTTCGAATGAATTGGAGACATTAAATCATGCTTATAATCAATGTGTCACTAGACCTCAACATGGCAACTATTATGAAAATACTTTGATTCATATTGGTATTGAACCTGTGTTAGCCTCTTGGGAAGATAATAAAGGACAACCGTTTATAAATTTGGTACGGGATATTGATAGTAAGCTAAGAGAAGTTATTATATCTTTTGATTGGGAAAAGTTTTAAGTTATAATAATAAAACAGAGAAAAGAATCCTTGGATTCCTTTCCCTGTTTAGATATGATATAATTTATATCAAAGTGAGGCATAAATGGTTTCGACGCCAGACTTCGCTTCTAATAAGAAAAATTGAAGAAACGGTCTGACTTCTATGTCGGGCCTTTTTTCATGCCACGATAAGAAAGCTAGCTTTCAGCTAGAGGTCAATCACTTTGCTGCCATGATAATGGTCGCAACAAGTATGCCAAAGGAAATTATCAACGATAACACTTTGAATGTACTCATATTGATCACCGCCAATCTCTAGAAGATTAGCAAAGGCTGGACCCATTTAGAGGCCTCAAGTTCAATATAATGTTGTGAATAATAAAAGTAAATAGATTAGAGGTTCCTAATAGTCACCTAGGGTGACCAATAGGAACCTCTTTCGTTTTGTAATTAGTTCGGGGGATTTAACAGTATCTTTTATAATGAAAACAAGGAAAGAAATCCTTAGATTTTTTTCCTGATTTATATATGAGATACTTTATATCGAAGTGAAGCATAAATAGTTTGGAAGTGATAATGCAGTTACAATTTTATAGTACTAGAATTAAGTATCAGTTATGTAGACCTCGTTTGCCGTATATTTTTAAGATTATAGCAATAATTGTATTTAATATAAATAGAAGAGCAAAGCATACTAAGGCTGTAGTATAGCCATATCCTGCTTCGTGAAAGTATGACACGAGCATAGGACCAACTATACCAGCTAATCCCCAAGCGGTTAGAATGCGGCCATGAATAGTGGAAAGTTGGCGTATGCCATAGAGGTCTGCAAGATATGCTGGCATACAGGCGAATCCGCCGCCATAGCAGGTGATAATGAGAAGAATTAAAACTTGGAATGTTAGAGCATTATTGGTTTCGGCAAGTACGTAGAATGCGATGATTTGTATAATAAAGAATAGTATGTAAGTTTGTGCACGGCCAAAGTAGTCGGAGATAGTAGACCACGTAATGCGACCTCCACCATTGAAGATACCGATGATGCCAACTAGTGATGCAGCTGCTGCAGGTGTCATACCAATAGTTTCTTGTGCCATAGGGGATGCTAAGGATAGAAGACCTATACCACAGGTAATATTAATAAAGAAAATCCACCAAAGGGCACCAAATTGCCAAGTTTTCATAGCATCATTGGCTAGCATACCATGGTTGTGAACGTACATAGTGGATTTATCTTTCGTAGTTCGCGGTGGTTGTTTGTTGAGGTGCTTTCAAATAGAGCGAAGAGGCGCCCATAACCACTAGATAGATTACGCCGAGGATAATGAAGTTATTTACTAATCCAACTTGAGCTACGAGGAATTGCATAAGCGGGCCTGCAATGAGTGAAGCAAATCCAAAACCCATAATGGCTAATCCGGTGGCAAATCCTGGGCGATTTGGAAAGTATTTTACGAGCGTAGACACTGGTGTTATATAACCAATACCTAGTCCTATACCACCGATGATACCGTAGAATAGATATAGTAAGGTAAGGCTATGGATGCTAAGTGCATAGGCTGTACCGAATAGACCTGCTACCCAAAATAACATGGCGAGGAGACCGCTTTTTTTAGGACCAATCTTCTCTGCAAAGGATCCAAGAAAACCTGCAGATAGACCAAGCATTAGAATGGCTAGTGAAAATGTCCAGGTTGTTTGTGATAAGGTAAATCCCATATCTACCATGATAGGGCGCGTGAGCACGCTCCATGCGTACACACTACCGATAGATATATGCAGACCAATGGCAGCTAGTGCAATAAGCCAACGATTTCTCATAAGAAAACTCCTTTCATATAGGTGAAATGATTAAAAATTTATATGCATATTTGTTATGAGAGAACAAAAAAAGACCGTCTGAACAAAAGCTTGCCCAGACGGTCGGCTATCACACGATGTGCGCTACTGTGCATGTAGTCAATTCTACGAATCCGTCAGCCCAGTAGTAATATATTATAAATATAGCAATTAAGAGGATATCTTGTCGATGATATAAGTCACTATCGTATACACCATAAACATTTATAATTGAAAATAGGAAAGGAATCCTTCGATTCCTTTCCCTATTTAGATATGATATAATTTATATCAAAGTGAGGCATAAATGGTTTCGGCGCCAGACTTCGCTTCTAGTAATTTAAAATTGAAGAAACGGTCTGACTTCTATGTCGGGCCTTTTTTCCTGCCACGATTAGAAAGCTAGCTTTCAGCTAGAGGTCAATCACTTTGCTGCCATGATAATGGTCGCTACAAGTATGCCAAAGGATATCATCAACGATAACACTTTGAATGTACTCATATTGATCACCGCCAATCTCTAGAAGATTAGCTAAGGCTGGACCCATTTAGAGGCCTCAAGTTCAATATAATGTTGTAAATAATAAAAGTAAATAGATTAGAGGTTCCTAATAGTCACCTAGGTGACCAATAGGAACCTCTTTCGTTTTGTAATTAATTTTATCAATATCTTTTTATTATGTTACAATACTGTTAAAATTACTATTTTGTGGAGAGATGTATATGTTAAAACGATTATTATTAAGTGCTATTGTATTGAGCGCTATTAGTGGTTCTAGTTATGCTGTTGATGTGAAACTTCCTGGTGCGGATCCAAGTATTTCGCGTGATGCATATGTACAAGCGGTATATACGACTAATAAAATTGAGTCTACATATGATGAGAGATTAAAAAAGAAGGCAGATTCATTTTCCGCTTATTCTAAAGAGCGCTTTAATCAAGAGTTTGGTGTTGTTGTAGATGACGATGCAGTAGAAGCCTTAAAGAATGAGATTTATACTATTGAGCGCCGTAAGTATGATGGTAACACAGTAGTGAATTTACATAATAAAAAGGGCGGCCTATCAGTAACATTACCATTTAGTGTAGTACAAAAAGAGGCATTAAGTGATTTTCCAGATGCAGCGGCTGGTTATTTATTTCAGTCCCCAATGATTGTTACTGCTATTATTGAAAATAAAATGCCATATTCTCCTGATAAAACAGATATGGTTTTTAAATATGATGGTCTTAGTAAAAGTTACTGGAGAAAAATAACTCTTACTGGTGCTGTAGATATGGACATTATTGCTTTAAATTTTGAGTTGAGTAAGCATCCTAAGCAAGCATATAATGTTATTCTGTATCCTCGTGTAACGGAGAGTGTCACATCAAATGATATTAATAAAATAATGGCTAGTTATGTATTGCCTTCAATTCATTCTCTTCAAGATTTAGATGACTATAGCCGAGTAGAAAAACTATAAGAAATATTCTTTTTAGAGTTCCTAAAAACAGCCGTTAAAGAAAAATAACCCTAATGTTAAAAATAGATGGTGTGACTTTCACAGTTGATAAAGATATAAGGCAACAAATTTTTGATTGACCCTGCGAATAATTTGGAAAAAGGGTATATTTAGTTCATTTGACGAAATTGATCTGTTACATAAACTAGATAATAAGACTGCTGAGTTCTTTGGATTTCCTGGATCTCCAAAGATTACCAAAGGTAGCCATTCCTTTGTTTGGAATGATGGTATGCCAGGTTTATTACTAGATCTTGAATTAGATAATCGACAGGGTATATTGATATTTATTACTTATGATGACAGTTTTAAGTACCAAAAATTCAATCCACTATCCCTTAGATAATGGTGCATATACCAAGGTGCAGTTACGAAAAATTAATTACAGATGCAACATTATCTGACACTGGTAATATGTATCAAGAGGATGTTTGGTTTATCTAATCCTTATTTTTTTATCTTATAGTAAAAAAAGCCCTATCTACCCTTCTGAATTTTTGGATTTTATAGATTTATTTTAATAAATTCTTACTATATAATGAAATTATTATGAGATGCAAGTGGTATGATTTATTTTATTGTATCCAATTCAGTAATTAAGGCGCTAATAATCAGTTTTTTTCTTTTATTGAAAGTGGTGTCCTAGATGAATGTAAATCATGTGTTATTAATATTTAAATCTGCATTAGAATATGCTGATTTTAAGGGGATTAATAATTTGTTAGCAGATAATTGTCAGTATATTAATGTTGAGAGGAATATATTAAAAAAATGGAAAGATAGAAGTATATGATTTTTTTAAATTCAATGGCAAAAAGGACCAGAGATGATAATTTAGCTGTGTATGCACATATGATGACACTTAGTGAGGGAACCAACGAAAAAGAGTTTTTTATGAAGGTGAAAGAGGGCTCGCTATTGCATACAATGAAATGGACAATTATGCTATAGGTATGTTTATTGAGTTAGATTCAAATAATTTTATTAACAAAATTATTGTTAGTAATAATATTCCGAGTTTTAGACTTGATAAACATCGTGCTGAAAAATAATTCCCCTCCTATAGATTACATTTTTTTATAAGGAGCCTGTTGATTTTTTGGATTGGCTTACAGCCATTAGTATTTGGTTAGAAACTGGATATGTAGATAAGCATTCTTTTTATGATTCACTTGCTGATGAGTGCTGTGTACATTTTCAAAGAAAAAATCAAGAACCTATTTTGTTGTTAGGTAAGGAAGAAATTATAAATGACTTTGATAAGATAATGAATTTATTTTTTTCTATACTATGCCACATATAATTAATGATAAGAATAATAGATCCTTTATAAAGTATGGACCTATGACGATTGAAATCGGCCGTAGTTTAGCAGGGCCAGCAAATTCTGTACATATTTATATTGACGACACTGGAGATTAGTTTGCATATTATTTCTTGCATAGGTTTATTATGTTTTAAAACAAAAAAGAAATCGTATGGGACTCCTTTCCCTATTTAGATATGATATAATTTATATCAAAGTGAGGCATAAATGGTTTCGACGCCAGACTTCGCTTCTAAAGTAAAAATTTGAAGAAACGGTCTGACTTCACAGTCGGGCCGTTTTTCACGCCACGAATAGCAAAGGCTGGACCCATTTAGAGGCCTCAAGTTCAATATAATGCCGTCAATTATAAAAGTAAATAGATTAGAGGTTCCTAATGGTCACAGTAGTGACTTATAGGAACCTCTTTTATTGTGCAAGTAAATTATATAGTTAGTAAACTATTACAGAATGCTTTTACCCAAAGGAAATACAGTTTTGAAGGCGCATCTACGTGAAAGTACCGCTTCATAAACGTGACATATATCATATTTTTACAGGTAATAGATTTGGAAATTACGTTGTAAATGCTTTCATTTACATGAATTTGTTATAGGGTTATATTACTTATAAGTGTGTTTTTTGATTCGTGGTGGTTTTATATGTTTTACAATTACGATAGATATAGCAATTGTAAAAGCTATCAAAAAGGATTCTTTTGCGAAGCTAATGGCAATAGTTTCTTGTCCCATTAGCATATAATAAATGGATCGATAAAAGCTGAGCCCTGGTAGTAAAGGGAATAAGCTAGTCATTAGGAAACTATAGCAGGGCATTTCCGTTTAACAGCCAATATTCTTGATGCTATGGCGATGATAAAACCACTGATGAATATGGAGAGCATAACATTAGACTGTAGTGAAGATAATGTTAAGAACAAGAACCATGAGATGAATCCTAATATTGTACAATCGATAAAATGTTGTTTAGCTACACGGAATAAGATTGCAAATGCTGTCGTACCAATACCAGCCATTATACTACGCATAAACATAGAGGTTAAGGAATTAGTATCTAAATTAGAGGTATAAAGAGGAATCATTTGTGTGTTGAAGAGTAGTGATTGTACTACTGCGACCCCTACAGCCATTGAAATACAGGTAAGTAACGCGCCCATCATAAGGGTTATTCCTGTATTATAGTTATTCTGGCTATACTCTCTAATAGCATTGACGAAAGGAACTCCGGGAACAATGTCAATCATGGCTCCTAGTAATATAACTGATAGGTTGGAGCCTAATTCAAAGTGGATAAAGAGATTACCCAATAAGGCTATTAGAATACTACCTAAAATGGTAATCAATACATCAGAACTAAGTATGCGTTTAATCGTACACATATAGACGCCTAATATTAAGCCTATAATACCTGCAATTATAGAGTCTGTTATAGAACTACCAATTGCATAGCTAAAGCCAGAAGCTCCTAACGTATAAGCTACTAATCTCCAAAAAAAAGAATAGTCTGACATGGTATCAATTTGATTAAGTTCACTTTCAATCTCCTCAATAGTAATATTTTTTTGTGTGATACGTCGGGAGAGAGCATTAACAGATTCAATTTTACTGAGGTTAATATCGACTTCTGGAACGTTATAAATACGAGTAATTTCAGTTCCATCAGCTTTCTTAGCAGTTGCAAAAATACCTCTATTGGATACGTAGGCTTCTAAATATTTAAAATTCATAGCTCGTGCTATGTAGTTCATAGTATCCTCTGTACGACTGATTTCAGCACCACTACTAAGAAGTATTTTCCCAGCTTTTTAATATAATTTCTAATTCTACACTGGTCATTATTTCCTCATCACTCATTTTATCTTATTGTTATTTTTATTAGACTCTTTTGTTAATTTATTTTTAGGTGAATCAGCTTGTTTAGAGTCTTTCTTTTCTTGTAGACTATTGATGTTTTCATGTATTAATTCTTCATCTATTGTGAGATGCTCTTCTACATAGTCTTTTAAGTCTTGAACTGTTTCCGTATTTGAAAGTATCTCTTTTGCTACATCATGAATATCTTCTTTAAGAGCTTTTGTATCTGCTTGACTAATATCACCTAATGTGTGGAATAGTTCACGTTCTTCTTCTGATAGTGTTTTGTGAGGACTATGTTTTTTTAATGATAAATGGAGCATCTTTCTTCGGAAGAGTTTTTCCATAATGATATCTTTACGATCACGGAGCCAGCCATAAATAAGAATAATTAGGAGTAATAGTCCCATATAACCGAGAATTGGGTAGAGGATACTAATCAAATCTTTAAAACCAAAGAAACTACATATATATCCTATGATTACTACAGAAATAATAACAATTCTCATTCTTTTTGTGCTGCCGTTGGCAAAACGTCTAGCAATAGAATAAAAAAGAGAGAATGCTGTATTAAAAATAAGTGAAAAGACTGTGATTGCATATATATATGCTAGCCAAGGATGAATTTGATTGGCAATAGCAAGAATCGGCAAATCTGCATCTTTTACTGTATCTAGATTTGCAAAAAAATAGAGATAGCAGCTATAAAAAAACAACTAATCCGACTAATAGGCCGCCACGAGTGCCACCTTTTTTTCAGCAATACCAATACGAACAACAGAACCACCTAAAAATAAAGGCCATAGAAACAGCTGTCATAGCACATAGAGAATAATAATTAATGACAGAAAACCATACATTGCTTGTGGCTGGTTTGATTGTGTGGGCTATAGCCTCTAATGTAGTCCAATCATGACTTTTACCAATAAAAGAGTAGCCTGTAATGATGAATATCATAACAATCATGATAGGTGTAAAAACACCTAGAACACTGGTTATTTTGTCAAAGTTCATAAATGATACGGTTATGATTAAAAGTGAGCAAATTAATCCACCAAGCCAAAAAGGGAATCCAAATTGTTGTTCTAAGTTTGAGCCTGCGCCAGCAATCATAACAAATCCCATAATAAAGCTACCAGAGATTAGTACAAAATCAAGTATTCTTGTAATAATAGGATGGGAAATCTGTGTAAAAACTTCTTCATGATTGTCTGCACGATAGTAGCTCCCCAAAGAAAGCATGATTTTACCAAATGCGGCATTTAATAGACCTAGTAATAGAACACCAATAAGACCTATTTGGCCAAAACTTATAAAATATTGTAGAAGATCTTGTCCACTCGAGAGTCCTGCACCTACAATAACACCTATGTAGGCAAATGCAATTTTCCATGATTGTTGCATTATATTTTCCTCCTTTCAAATACATAACTTAGTAAATATTTAATATTATATCATACTAATGATTCAGTTGATGGAAAAAAACTTAAACCGAGTATGCGTCATGGAAGCCATAGGTATATATGGAATGATGGCGTTCCTGGTGTGCTCACAGTGTTTGGGTATGAGGATGGCACTGGTGAATTACGCTTTAGTATTCAAGATGCTCATAATCTTTATATCCATACGATTAATTATAATCGTGTAACGAATGATTATAATATTGGATTATTGCATAGTATTATTTCAGATGCTAAGATTGCAAACTTAGGAGATACCTATAAAGGTGAAGTAGATTTGCTATGATACAATAATAGTAATATGAAATGTACTTAGTCCCAATGAAGTTGATGCGGTTCGTCATAAACTAGATTATCAAGAGGACTATGAGCAGAATTATCCTTTTAAGTAATGTGTATATTTGTTTCGTGTGTTGAGGTGTGAATCCTATGGCTACGTGGTCTGGAATACGGCATAAGTTAGAAACAGAATATCTTGCTATCAGCTTGCGAGGGCATATTCAATATTTTGTTACCACTTATAGTAAATCGCCTGATCATGAGGGGCGGGCTGCTATACGATATAATGGTAAGGAAATTATAAAAGGCAATTATTGGAATCAATATGTGAAGGCCCATCTGTTTCCTAAAGATGATACCTATGAACGAAGAATGCATGAAGGTTTTCCGTTCATAGACAATACAGCACTAGAATTAGGTGTATTTGATCAGCGGTGCTTTTATCAGGCTTTTGATGAATTTGAGAATCAAAACATAGATAAGAGCTTGGTTAGTGATAATCTAATTGTACGTATCTTTGCAGTTTTAGATAGACGTGTAGGAAAACGTAGACTCATTGCAATGAGAAATCTCATGGAGGATCAACCCCCTGTATTTCAAGAGTTTTATGCTATTCGTGTGCACCATGAAGGTTTGTAAACAAAACACGGAAGGAAATTGTTCAATTCCCTTCCGTGTTTAGATATGATATAATCGATATCAAAGTGAGGCATAAATGGTTTGGTCGCCAGCTCTCGCTTCTCGAATTTTAATATTGAAGAAACGGTCTGACTTCTTTGTCGGGCTTTTTTTCATGCCTTAAACGAATTTATTTATCCCAATATGTTACAATTAATAATATAGTAGTCGTGTTGTAGGAGAGGCCTATGTTCTATTTAGTTATTGCCGTCATCGTCATTGCACTTATTGCAAAATCTAGATCATCGAATAATCTAACAGATAGTGATGCGGATATAGAGAAACAGAATCGCATATTAGAGGAAATCAATCGTACATATGGGAATATTGAATCGTATGAATCGCAATTAGAACCTTCCGATATAGAGGGGATATATTTTAATGAGTTTCGAGAATATGTAAATGCTGAGGGCCGTGTGTTGACTCTAGCAGAGATTGATGAAATCAGGTATAAAGACGATTATAGAGAGGATATTGAACAGGATTTTCCGCATCATCGTTAATCATGGAGGACGTAGAGATGAAACGAATAATATGTGCTATCAGCCTTGGTGTATTGCTAGCGACACCAGTGCTTTCACAAGCAATTGATATAACACCAATGATACGTGTTACGAATGAGCATAGTGGTCAACATGATGATTCGTTAGATACTTTTACAGAAACAAAGTTTTATGGACCTTACCAGTTCCGCGTATTAAAGGATGCTATTGAAACGCAGGGTGAAACAAAGGATATTGATGGTAGGGTGTTTAGAACCTCTGATGGGGTATTTATGCATGTTAAGGCTAGATCTATTAATGATAGTAGTATGTCCTTGGATAATGAGATTAAGAATCTTGTTAAAGATAGAACGATTCCTGAACCGACTGTTAAGATGGTATTGCCTATTAAGGATGATGTAATAGAGGTCTATAATGATGGCGTGCGTAGTTTACTCGCTGAATTTATGTATGGCTGGCCATTAAAGAATAGGACGGATATGGTATTAGTTACTGATTATGAAGGTACTAGATACTATTATAATTTACAGTTTTATAGAGATAGATTGCCAAATGGCGTACGCATTGAGCAACTGCGACAAATGATTATGGATGCCCAATTTAGCTTTAAATAGATTAAAGGTACATATGTAATAAAAAAGGTCTATATATTACAACTCAGTAATATATAGACCTTTAAGTGTATTATATAGTTTTTAAACTATTATAGGATGCTTTTACCCATAGGGAATACAGTTTTGCCAAATACTTTGTTAACAAGTACGGCACCAGAACCGTAGAAGCCCAAGAGGGAGATGAATAATTCAGACCATGCTGCAAGAGCGAAGAAGCCTGTTTTGCCACCTAAGAATAGGTCTGTTGCAAGACCAAAGAATAGGAAGCAGATCAAGAACATGATAGCGAATACAACTTTGTTTGTTTTCAAAGATGCGATTGTACCAAAGATAGAGAAGATTAAGAAGCCCACAAACGCGAATGCTAATTGTGTTACATCGAAACCTTTTTGGATTTCAGGACCGAAGGAGCCCATTTGGATTAACCAAACACCAGCCATAGCGGACCAGAACAAACCATATGCGCCGAATACAACGGAGCCGAATGGATTGTTTTTCTTGAAATCAAAATAACTTGCAATTAATTGGGCCATAGAACCTAATAACACTGCCCAAGGGATAATAACAGATGTTGTTGGGCCAGACCAGCCTACGCGGGACGTGGATACCACAAAACATACTACAGCGAGACCTAGTAAACCAAGACCAGTAGGATCCGCTACATTTTCGCTCATTTCGACTTTCTTACTTCGTTTTCCATTTGTTCCTCATTTCTCCGTGGGGGACAACTAACTACAAATATACAGATACATACTCACATGGTAATCGTCATACTATAATGCATCGAATAAATCAATATATAACCACTGTGAAAGTATTGCCCCATAAATGTAACATACATCACACTTTCAAGGCAATACAATGAGTTATAGTAATAATACGTAAAATGCATAGTTGATACTGTTAGTATTTATATGGAATATTACGATTTCCAGTTTATTTTATATCTGTATTTACGTTATAATTGCCTGTTCTATATGGATTTGTTATAGTTGTTGACCGAAATGAATGCGGTATTAGCGTAATTTTGTATTGCCATATAACTTGCTTATTTTGTTTGTGATATACTACTTATAGAGTATGGGAGGTTATATGGTTTTTCTTACTTCATTACAAAGTATTATCCCCATTGTGTTGCTAATAGCATTAGGGTATATATTAAAAGGGCGCGGCATGTTTAATGATACCTTTAGTTCTAATCTGTCACGCCTCATTATGTCTGTCATTTTACCAGCAGGCGTATTTGTATCAGTTTTACATCATATGCAAACATCGGATTTATGGAATTTACGATACGGTTTACTCGTGGTAGGTTTGACCTATTTTGTATCGTATATTGTGGCTTTCATTATGATGAAAATGTTACGCGTTCCTCCAGGTCGTCGTGGTATTTTTATCAACATGGTAGTAAACGATAATTGCCTATTTATCGGCTTACCAGTACAGATTGCCTTGTTTGGACCAGAGGCGCTACCATATTTTCTGTTGTATTACATTGGTAACACCATATCCGTATGGATGGTAGGGGTATTTCTTATCGAAATGGATCCTTTGCCACAGAATTCTAGTGCTACTGGTGAAAGCGTGCGCTCTTCAGGACATAAATTTTCTTGGAAGAAATTATTACCACCGCCACTTATGGGCTTTATCGTGGCTTTGATATTTTTATATGCACAGATTCCATTGCCTACGATTTTACATAATACCTTAAATTACTTAGGCGATATGGTTACACCATTATCCTTACTATATATTGGTATTGTGCTTCATGATGCAGGCCTTAAGAGTATGGCTCTTAATAAAGACTCATTAGGTGGTATTTTCGGTCGTTTTGTGATTGCACCACTCATCATGTTTGGCGTTATTATAACGGTTCGTTATATAGGTGGTATTACATTAGAGCCCATTGCGATGATTACATTTATCGTTCAATCCGCCGGTCCTGTCATAGCGGTTTTACCAATCGTAGCTAACGAATCTGGTGCTGATTTACCCTTTGCTACAGGGCTTGTTATGATTAGTACTATTTTATTTGTGTTCGTAATACCACTCATTATGGAACTATTAACAATAGTTGGGATTGTAGCATAATGGATGGCTTAATTCTCAGGTATATACAATGTAAAAGACTAGCAGTAGAGCTAATGCTGTACTGCTAGTCTTTTTCAATTTTAAAATTTATATAGAATATATTATAGCTTGAAATATAAGTTGAATAAATTAAATAGCATTCTATTTATTAATATTGTTGACAAATGTATTTTTTAGGTATAGTGTTAAAATAGTTAGTTATATAAATTATGTTAATCTTTTTGTTTTTTATGTGATGGAGTGGGTGAGAGTATGAAAAAGAAAACGAATAAACATTGTAAGGTTAGCACTTTGTTAACGGCTGTTTTGGTAACGAGTACTTGTAGTTGTTTATGGGGGGGCTCTGTATATGGGGAAACTCCAATTACTGATGCGAATGGCAACACGTATCTGGCTAGTGATAATACTAATATTACTGGTAAAAGTAATTCAGTTCCGAGTGGTAAAAATGCTACTATTGTGGGGGATAATAATACAGTTACAAAGACATTCCCTAGAGACAATGGCTCTCTTGTAAATGCCGTTGGCAATGAAGATGTACGAATAGTGGGGGCTAATAATACAGTTCAAGGTAGCCGGAGACAACATGTGATTGGTGATAATAACCAAATCATCGCTCGTGATGCTGGGACGGTTACTGATTATGGACATCCATCTGGTCGTGAACCGAATGCATCAGATTTGACAATTGGTAGAGGGAATTTTATACGAGGTACTGACACATATAGAAATGAGTGGGACTCCTTAACTGTTATCGGTAATAATAACAAAGCTGAGTACAGCACAGAATCTGCTGGTGGTCCTTCAGCAGGTATTGTCATTGGGGATAATCAAAATATTGATACTATAAGTGAGTCTGTTGTGATTGGTAGTATGTCGCCTGCGGAGCAAGCCCAAAAATCAGATCAAGATCCAAGCGATAAAAAATATACGGTTGGTGGGTCTAGTACGATTATTGGATATCATACATCTAACACTTCAGGCGGTAGTGTAGTGGTAGGCAACCATTCAAAATCGGGGCAAATATTACAAACTATTACTGGTCACGGAACCACAATTGAAGGTGGGAATAATTTATCGGGTTCGTACTCTTCCTCTTATGGGGCTCTAAATTCGCTTGAAAGTACTGCCACTGATACGGAGGAAGCTGATAATGTTGCTAACTCTGTAACAGGTAGTTTAAACCGAACAGCTGGAACTACAGGTACCATGATTGTTGGTTCTGGTAATGTGGTGACAAATTCTAAAGCCCCAATGATAGATAATCCTGCACTAGGTTCAACCATTGGTGATTTTTCTATTCAAACTATAGATATGATTGGGACCGATAAACTCAGAGGTAAAACCGAAACTACAGTAGAAGATGGTCGACATTATATGAAAGAATACATGGCTTTGAGTGCTGGTGCCGTATCTATTTTAGGTAGTAGCAATACAGCTGATTATGCTATTCGCTCTCAAATTTCAGGTACTAATAATGTCTTAAAAGGGCAAGAGAATAATTTAAGTACTTTCAATACTGTCAGTGGATATGGTAATGAAGGTACGAATATTAGTCGATCCACCATAGTGGGTACTAGAAATGACCTTAAAAATGGTGAAGATAATGTAGTGATTGGGGATTTCCATAACTTTGATGGTGGAAAGCATAATGTTGTACTTGGCTCCATGGCAGCTGAGGAGCGAGATGTAACGAAATCATTTACAAATATATTTGATGGTAGTACATCTACCTATACAGTGAAGGAATTAGTTGCTACTCGTCGCAATACAGCAAATGTTGAAAATGCTGTAATGCTTGGTTACAATACGAACGTTACTCGAAATGGTGGTGTAGCATTAGGGAGTGAATCGATTGCTTCTGTAGATAAAGGGATTGCTGGGTATGATCCAACTACAAAAGCAGCATCTACTGATGGTTCTCCAACTTGGAAATCTACGGCAGCCGCTATTTCTGTTGGTGATTCCACAGGAACAACTGTTCTTACACGCCAAATTACAAATGTAGCAGCTGGTTCAGAAGATACTGATGCTGTCAATGTAGCACAGTTAAAACGAATTACAGCAGATTCCACATCTACTATTAATAATCAATTGACTCAAGTTAATAATCGTATTGATGCTGTAGATGGTCGTGTTAAACGTGTAGGTGCCGGTGCAGCAGCATTGGCTGCATTGCATCCTCAAGAGTTTGACCCTAATGATCAATGGACCTTTGCTGCTGGGTATGGTCATTACCGTGGTGCTAATGCTATGGCTCTTGGTGCATTCTATCGTCCTAATAATAAGATGTTATATTCTGTTGGTGCTAGCCTAGGCGGCGGAGAGGACCTCTTTAACTTAGGCGTTAGTCTCAAATTTGGTAAGAGTGAACCTTATGCAGACTACTCCAAAGCAGGACTTGTTAAGGTTATCAATGACCAAGATGCAAAAATTAAAGAGCAAGATGAAAAGATTAATGCTATGCAAGAACAAATTGAAAAAATGATGGCTAAGTTGAATTTATAATATAGATTTTTAAGTGTATATACAGCCAACTATGTTACAATAGTAATGTAGTTGGCTGTTGTTTTATAATGAGGTAGTTATGACTGAAATACAAGCTCTTTTATTATTGAAAGCGTCTCTAGAGTTCTCAGATCTTCACGGTGTTGAATCATTACTCGCCGAAGATTGTGTGTATGTATCTACGGGACGTGGTACCATAGCGCGTAATAAAATTGAAAGCATAGAGTTTTTATCGGCTATGACCGATTCTATTAAAGCCGATCGCGTGCCCGTCATCTGTCGTGTAATGCATATTGCTGAAGTTTATGAAGATGATGCATTGTTCCGCGAAGGCCGTGTAGGTCTTACGGTGGCCTATGATGAAGGCGATACATATGCGTATATGTTATTTGTAGACCTTAATGACGATGGTCGCATTGAGCGCATCGTGTCTAGCCAAGAAAACTATACCATCGAATATGATGATCTTCGACTGTCTTTGGACGAGTCACCATATCGCTTTAAGACCGTGCCCCATACGGTGAAAGACTGGATTGCAGCACTTAGTATATGGCTTGAAACAGACAATCTAGATGTAGACGATTTCTACAAATATATTGCAGAGGATACAAAGGTAGTATTCCAAAAAGGTGATGCCGAATCCATTACCCTTGAAAATGGTCTCGATGTAGAGGACTATTTTTGATCAGTTGATGAATCAACATTTTGCTGCTGTGCCGCACATTATTCGCGATGAAGAGGATAAACTCATCTTAATATATGGACCTATGAGCCTCATTGTGAGCCTTAACGAAGAAGGTGAGTTGGCATTAATCAGTATGTACATAGATACTCGTGATGAAGATGAGGCCCTTGACGATATAGGCTATATTGAAGAGGACTTAGCAGAACTAGCAGAAGAAAATATAGACGAAGAGTTTTAATAGAATGTATAAAGAGGCAGGAGCTTGCTCCTGCCTCTTTGCTGTATTATTTTGTTGTAGCATTTATAAATGCTTTAAATAAGCGCTTTGCTTTTTTGTCATTTATTGTCATCATTTCTGGATGGAACTGGCAAGCTACAAGCCATGGATAGTTATCATCCTCTAAGCCCTCCACAGTGCCGTCTTTGGCATGGGCCGTAATATGTAAACTATCGCCCACATCCTTTACCGATTGATGGTGATGTGAGTTCGTTACCCAATTAGTATGTCCAATAGCGTTGGCTAATTTTGACTTACTATCAATTGCTATTGTATGGGTTCCAAGGGCTGGCGTTTGATTTTGTGAATGTTTTAAGGAGCAGGATGTATCATATTTTAAATCCTGATATAATGTGCCACCACGATATACGTTAAGGATTTGAAGTCCACGGCAGATGGCAAAGATCGGAATTTGTTTTTCTTCGGCAGCTTTCAACAAAGCAAAGTCAAATTGATCTCGCTCCGGCCAAACATCTTCGATGCCTTGTAAAGGTTCTTCACCATAGTGCAGAGGGTACACATCGTGACCACCAGTAAGGAGGAGCCCATCTAAACGAGAGAGTGATTCTCGGGCAACCTCTAGATTTTTTGTGAAAGGAATAATAACTGGAATTCCACCAGCTTCTTCGATAGAGCGAGCATAATCATCGTTTACAAAAGCTCTTAACACATCTGCAAAAGGCGCATCATTTGTACGCAATATGCTGCCAGAAATACCGATACATGGTTTAGTCATCGTATCACCTCATATATAAATCATAGTTTCAATTATATAAATTGGTAGTAACCTTATAGGTCTATATCAATACCATATAAAAAGAGAAGGTCTAACAAGAAGCCTTAATCCTATACACTAGTCATTAACACTATGTATTAGTATATAGCATATATTTTTAATAGACTATAACATAATGCACAAGTACTATTTCTATGCTAATAATTCTATATATTAAGACACTGTCATACTCATGAAAAAAACAAAAAAATTTAAAGAAAAATTGATAAATATTTAATAATTAGGTATAATAATGGTTAGTTTGAGAGATAGAAGTATAGAGGAGCGTATTTATGAATTTGAAACGACTAATAGCATTAGGTTTTCTTGGTATGACATTAGGTATGGGACAGGCCTATGGAATTTCTGTCAATATACCTGGTGCTGATGCGACAATGTCTGTAGATGAATATCAGAATTATCGTAAGAATACAGCAGAGTCTCGTCTAATGGAACAAAAAATAGTAGAGCGTGTTACAAAGGCTGATGAGGCGATTCCCAATTATGATATGTCTAGATTACCAGCAGATATTTATCATAATACGGAATTGAATCATGGTATTAAGTACTCTAGTACAGTGTTTATTTTAAAAGATCATGGAGCGGATATAAAATTTACTGTTCCTGAAGCGAGTATCGTAGGGCATACTGATGAGAGTTCCGGTAAGCATAAGGAGATAACACGCAGTGGTGGTATCTTGAGTTACGATGGTGAATGGTCTTATGAGTTAAGACCACAGCCAAAGAGTGAGAATTGGGAAGACACTAATATAGCCTATAATAAATTGAATTCAGAATCTATGAAAGACGTATTTTATAAGAAACGTAATCCTATATCGAATGAAGATAAACGTAGTATAAAGGTTTTAGGTGCCAATCCTTTTACATATACAACTGTTAACAAGGCTACATGGGATGTGTTTGAATATAAAAATAACCGAATAGTAGGTACCATAAACTTTACAATGTCTAAACAGCCAACGATCTCTTATCATCTTGGTTATATACCTTCTAAGAGTGTTTCAAAAAAATTAAGTGCTCAAGGTGAAGATACAGTAGTCCAAACTATTATGGCCCCATTGGCCAATATTGTATTGCCATCTGTTAAGCCTGCTAGTGATATACTAGAGTACACCTCTGAGGTACATAGAGGGCCTTTCACATTTAGAACTCTAAAAAATAGTAAATCTAAGGGAACGAAGATTACTAAAACTGGTAAGCAAATAGAGTATTTCCAATCAGGTAAAATTAAAGAGTCTATTTCAGTAGGCCCTCTTCATAAAAGGGATGACGTAAAAGCACAAAATCTTTTATACAATTCTTTAATGGACTTTGTAGGTGTAGATTCATTAAATGAAGGCAAGCCAATTCAATATGCGACCGTATGGAATGATGGGTTGCCTGGCATATATTTTGAAGTTAAAGGCGAAAAAGATACTATATTTATTATGACTGTGTTTGATGATACACATCGTTATTCTCACTATATATTAAAGCCTCATGATGTTCATGTTAGTAACTTTAAGCTTCGTGATATTGTGCAATATGTAGATTATAAGCAAAAACAAAGAGAATTACAGTAAGTATAAGGCGGGTTTAGGTATGCCATCGTATTTATTGGAAGAAAAAAACTGCTAGAAAAAAATAGCTAATAAAAAAAAATAAATGTCTTTTCATAGGGCATAATCATATAGAGATCATATATAGAGTATTTTATATTGTTCGATACAAGAAAGAGGACTGACTCGCATAGGTCAGTCCTCTTGTTGTTATATGTAATTATCTAAAGAATCTACCAATCAACGGCATATTAGCCCCGTCATTTTTATTGATTCCTTTTAATAGAACCATAATGATAACATAGAGGACTAACCCTTCGATACCTGTGAGTATAAAGTTACCCCACATTGGTAAGATATCTGTTAAGTAGTGGTAACTCATGTAGATGAGTATACCCATGACACCGGCACTGACCACGTTTTTCCACAGTAGGGAAATATCGAGGAAGTAGCCTGTATATTTTTTGATGTAAATCAAGTTGAGTAAGGCTGCAAAGCCTATATCTGCAACGGTTGCCCACGCAGCACCACCGATGCCAAGCCAAGGTATGGAGGTTAAGTTCCAGTTTAAGATAACCTTGATAACAAGGGCGATAGCCATGTTGATAACTGGGATACGAGGTTTATTTAAACCTTGTAAAATCCCTGTTGTTACTTGGTGAACACCGAGGAAGAAGATGGAGAAGGCTGTAATTTGTGTAGCCAACTCTGCTTTTGGTGCATTATAGATTAATGTTACCGTTGGAGCAGCTAATACATAAAGGAGTACCGTAAATGGCACAGTTGCCATAAAGGTAAGTTTCATGGAACCTGATGTACGTGAGTAGATGCCCTCTTGATCTCGTTTGGCAAATGCGTGAGATATGGCCGGTACGATACTCGTAGCCAAGGCCGCCGTGATGATAGTAGCCAAGTTGATGAGTGGTACTGCCATGCCTGTTAAGTAACCGAATAGCTCTGTTACTTCGTTCATGGAGAAATCCGCCACTAATAGTCTACGAGGTACGATGAGCAAATCTAGGTTAGCCGTCAATGGCAACATGATACTGGCCAAGGAAATTGGCAAAGCCAATCCCACAAGGCGTGTTAAGATTTCACCACTGGATTCCCGTGGGCCATCGTAGCTTTCACCAGTACTACTAGCCTTAGGCAATTTGTAGTAATAGTATAGGAGTACTAGAAAGGCACCAAAGGCACCAACGCCGGCGCCTAGACTAGCACCGCCTGCCGCCTCAGGTAAACCGTAAGGCAATAGAATGGCCGCCGCACCGAGCATAACGATAACGCGCAAAAGTTGCTCAACGATTTGACTGACCGCTGTAGGGGTCATCATTTCATAACCTTGAATATAACCACGGAAACAGGATATCCAAGTTACAAAGAACACTGCCGGAGCGAGCGCGATAATAGAGTAGTAGGCACGACTTTCCGTAATGATGCCACTAGAGATGAGCCAATCCGCACCAAAATACATGGCGAGGCTGGCGATGAGTCCTGTTATGGTGAGCATAATAAAGGAAAGATTGAATACTCGTTTGGCCCCACCAAAGTCGTGTAGGGCTAGCCGTTCTGCCGTTAATATAGAAATGGCGATTGGCACACCTGCGCTCGAAATTTGTAAGAGTAATAAATAGATAGGAAAGGCCATCTGGTAGATACCGATGCCTTCACCGCCTAAAATACGGGATAGAAGAATCCAGTTAATACTACCGATGGCTTTTACTACGAAACCGGCAATGGTTAAAAATTAAGGTTCCTTTTTAAAAAAATCCACTAGCCATTGATTATAGAGTGTTGGAAGAACCCAATACGTTTTTTTAATTTTGTGAGCTACCATGCCTTTAATAGCGTCACGAGCAGGTCCTAAATATTTACGAGGGTCAAACTCGGATGGATTTTTGAGCCAAGTATTCGCGAACAGATGCAGTCATCGCAAGGCGAAGGTCTGTATCGATGTTGATTTTGCAAACCGCCATTTGCGCTGCTTTGCGAAGCATTTCTTCAGGTACGCCTTGTGCGCCAGGGATATTGCCACCAAATTCGTTACATTTTGCTACGAATTCAGGCAATACGGAGGAAGCACCGTGCAATACGATAGGGAAGTTAGGCAATAATTTACCAACCTTTTCCAAACGTTCAAAGTCGAGGTATGGTGTGCCTTTGAATTTGTAAGCACCGTGGCTTGTACCGATAGCGATAGCCAAGGAATCAACGCCTGTTAATGCTACGAATTCAGCAGCTTGTTCTGGGTCTGTGAAGCGAGCGTCAGCGTCAGATACATTTACATCGTCTTCAACACCAGCTAAACGACCAAGTTCAGCCTCTACTACAACGCCATGAGCGTGAGCATATTCAACAACTTGTTTTAGTGATTTTTACGTTTTCATCGAAAATCATGGTGAGATGCGTCGATCATAACGGATGTGAAACCGCCATCTACACAGTCCTTACAGATTTCGAAGGAATCGCCGTGGTCAAGATGAAGCGCGATAGGTAAGTTGCTGTCTTCAAGAGCGGCTTCTACTAGTTTTACAAGATAAATATGTTTAGCATATTTACGAGCACCTGCAGATACTTGTAAGATAAGAGGGATTGTTCCTCTTTGGCTGCATCTACGATACCTTGCACGATTTCCATATTGTTAACGTTGAAAGCACCTACTGCGTAACCGCCTTCATAAGCTTTTTTTAAACATTTCCGTAGTCGTTACTAATGGCATAATGTCCTCCTTGGCATAGTAGCCGATTCTATGTATTTTGAAAGTATTGTCATCAACTTATGATGATACATATCTATTCATTGTTAGTATATCAAGAAACAATGTAAAGCACCACAATTTTTATACTGTTTTATGGATTAAGTATATTTTTCATGTCCTCTGGTAGAGGTGCACGTAATTCCATGTGTTTTTGTGTCATAGGATGGGTGAAAGCTAGATATCCTGCGTGTAATGCTTGGCGCTGAATTAGGTCTAAATGACCACCATATAAATCATCACCAGCGAGTGGATATCCTAAGTGAGATAAATGAACGCGGATTTGATGAGTTCTGCCTGTGTGCAATACACATTGCACATGAGTAAGAACCTCTTGCGTGTTTGAATGCATATCTGTTAGTGCCAGTTGTGACACCGTGTGGCGTGCAAGAACCGTTACATCTGTACGAGCTGGTTTACCTGTTAATGTGCAACACCGTTCGATGATGCTAGCCGGTTTACGTCCGATGGGATAATTAATGGTTAGCGATTGACTTGGCATAGTGCCTTCAACGATGGCGTCATAAACCTTTTGAAATTTTATGCGTTGCTTATCAAAGGCGTGTTGTACTACCGATGTTTTAGCGATGATAACGATGCCCGATGTGTCCTTATCGAGACGATGGACAGGGTGGAAATCATGGACTTGATGTGTTTTGTTGTAATAATACAAAACTCCATTGGCCAATGTTCCCTCGCGTACTGTCGAGGTAGGGTGCATAAGAACACCGGCGGCTTTATTTACAGCGAGGATGTGTTCGTCTTCGTATACGATTTCCAGATTCATTGGAGTGCGTGAAAATTCTTGTTCAGGTGCTAATTTCATAAGTAGATGATCTCCGCCATGAACAAGGGTATCCCATGTAGCCGATTGTCCGTTAATGGTGATGATCCCATTATTTTTTAGACGTCGTCGCATGCGCTGTGAAATATGCTGTTGTTTTATGATGTGATTCATAGATTGCGTGTGTACATTAGCATCTACAATCAAGTCGATTATGGTTGCTGTTTTCATAGGTCCTATTATAGCAAAAAAATAATGGATGAAGAATTTTTCACAATTTGTTGTATATATAAAGGGCTATATAGTATAATTTATGTTAATAGTTGTTTATAAAAATTTTTTTACATCTAGAATACTTTGAGTAATAAGAGGAGAGGCCTATGAAACTCAACAGAAAATCTTTATTAGTCGCATGTGTGTTGGCGGCTATGTCTACGAGTGCTTTCGCAGCATCTAGTACAACATCCACTAGTAGTACAACAGTAACAAATCATGATACACCAACATCTACAAGTACGCGTGTAACACGTGAACAACATAGTGCATCCACATCTACTACTAATATTTCTACGACAGAAAAGGTATCTACTAAATCAAGTGGTACAACTGTATCTGTTGGTGTAGGGCAATTAGGTGATTATGTAGCCGTACCAATTATTGGAGCAACTCAAAAATTAGCACCAGAAGCATTTAAGTCTCTCCAAGCAAACATTGATGAGGCTACTGAAAGTAATAGTGCTTTTATTAAAATGGGTCAATTAGCTAAGGTTAAGCAAAATGGTAAATGGGGACTTGTAGGATCTAATGGTCAAGTTTTGCTTGATCCACAATATAAAGAGTTGGATCCATCTTATGCTGAGGACGGAACATACTTCGTAAAGTTAAAGAAAACTTTAGAACATATTAAAGTAGATGGTACCGTTTTATCAACTGGTAAAGATGCCTTAGATGAACAGGTTAAACAAATTATTGATCATCATGATGAGACTGTAAACAAGAATCAAAAATTCGTTAAACCATAAGGAAACCTATGCAAGTGATTCTTATACGGCCGTTTCTGTAAAAAGGAAAAATGGGGCTTTACTGATGCATCAGGTAATACTGTAATCGCACCACAATTTAAAGAAGTATATACGAAATTTAGTGAAGATCGTGCTTTTGTAAAAAGATGCGAAAGGTAAAACTGTAGCAATTGATGGCACAGGTAAGACTGTATTTGAAGCACCATCTAATGATATTGACGCATATGATGATGGATTGGCAGAATTCCGACGCCATATAAGCAAGTTTAATCTTGGAGGCTTGTTGAGTATGGCTGTAGGAATAACCCTTAGTAATCATGGCGGAATCTATTATGGTGATGCATGGAACCCTGTATATGATGGTGTAAAACGCGGTTATATTAATCGTGATGGTAAAATTGTTATCGACAGTAAAAATGATGCAGTTTGGCCAATTACTGCTTACGGCACACTTGTGAAAAATCAAGGTCTTATTGGGTTCGTAAATCGTGAAGGTAATTATATTATTCAACCAGGTAATTATGATTTAGGCGAATTTAGTGATATTAATGGATTGTTAGTACTTATCAATAAAGATTCTAAAAAAGCGGGTGTATTTGACGTGGATACAGGTAAACAAGTTATTCCGTTTACCTATGATTCTATTAGATTTGTAAGCCTAACTAATATGGTTGTCGTGAGTGGTGATACTCAACAGTTAATCGATATGACAACAGGAAATGTAATTTTGACTACCTCCAAAGATATGGGGATAAACAAATTTAGTGGACCATATACTTGGGTACATAAGACCTCTAGTGATTATAAAGCTTATTGATGATACTGGCAAAGTATTATTTAGTGATAACACAATTACCTCCGCAATGCCCGTTAAACATGGTTATGCTGTTGCAAAATCTCAAGGTAAATGGGGGATTGTAAATCTACGTGGTGAGTGGGTTGTACAACCACAGTATGAGGATATTGAGATTTTATAGATAGATTGTATTATAATAAAAATTTATGTATTGGTTATCCTAGTATATTATGTTGTTTAACTATAAATGAGGAATTCATTAATTTTTTTCATAATGTGCTATACTGTAGTTATAAATTGGCTTGTGAATTTATTTGCTTTTTGGAGGAATATATGAAAAACATCTAAAAGCATTATTAAAAACTTTTTGGTTGTAGGTTGTCTTAGTGTTTCTTGTGCATTACCACTGACTGCTTCAGCAGAAGATACAAGTGCGATGCAAGAATCTGTAGTTAAGTCAGAATTACCATCTGGAGTTAATCGCATTCAGTTGTTAAAGAGTGGTGAAACTACGGCAACTGTAAAGACATCATCTGTTGCTGCTGGACATGCGTATATTCCTAAAGATACAAATATAAATTTAGAATTAATCGATCCTATTAGTTCTAAGAAAAGCAAAGAAGGAAATACCTTTAGATTAAAGACCATAGAAAAATTTACTAATTAATGATGTAGTTGTTATTCCAGCAAACCAAGAGGTATTAGGGACAATTACAAAATCAAGAAAAAATGGTATGCTTGGACGCAAAGGTCGTTTAGAGTTTAAAATTGATAGCATTAAGACTATTAATGGTGTAAATGTTCCGTTAACTGCAGAAGTTAAAGGAAAGGGCCATTCTGATAATGGAGCAGTTGCCGTTGCTGCTGCAGTAAGTTTGGTTGGTGGCTTGTTCATGAAAGGGACTAATATTTACTATGAACCTGGCCAAAAATTTGTAGCTGTTGTATCTACTGATACAGATTTAAATACAACAGTGGATGATTTGCCTAATGCTATGAATCCAAGTAAACCTACTGGTCAAAATATTGTTTTTACCAATTAAATAAAATATAAGTAATATTAATACCCAATAGTGATAAATTTTAAAAATATTGCTATTGGGTATTTTTAGTTGATTATATAAAGATAATAGGATACGAAGATAATTATTGTATTTAGATTAATGAAAAAAATCATTATAATCTAATTATTTGAATTCCTAGTAAATATTGATAATTTACGATATAATTATATAGATGTATTCTATTCAATGAATACGTGGATGATGATGAAAATAATGCGTGGACCCCATGCCCAACGGGTTCAGGTGTAGGGAGGTATTATATGGCTAAAGATTGTTCCTTTGACGTAGTATCTGAAGTTGAGATGCAAGAGGTAGATAATGCGGTAAACCAAGCCAAGAAAGAGATTGGTACGCGTTATGATTTCCGCGGTTCTAAAGCAGAAATTAGTCTTGAAGGTGACACCATCAAAATTATTGGCGATGACGAATATAAATTGAATGCTATTATCGATGTATTAAAAGGCAAGATGGTTAAGCGTAATGTAGCGATTAAAAATCTTGACTATGGCAAGATTGAACCAGCTGCAGGTGCAACTGTACGTCAAGTAATTACTATTAAAAAAGGCATCACAAAAGAAAATGCTAAAGAAGTAGTAAAAGCAATCAAAAACATGAAATTAAAGGTACAAGCATCTATTCAAGAGGATCAAGTGCGCGTATCTGGCAAGGATAAAGATGATTTGCAAGCAGTGATTCAAATGTTAAAACAATTGGATATTCCTGTAGAATTGCAATTCGTTAATTTCCGTTCCTAATAACATAGATATAAAAAAATAGGGTTAGATTGATTCCTTTGAATCGCTAACCCTATTGGTGTAGGAGGCCCTATGAGAGTAGAGGACATGAAGGGTGGATATACGACCGGTTCATGTGCTACGGCAGGAATGAAAGCTGGTTTATTGGCTCTCTTAGATAAGAAGATTGTAGATAAGGTGGTTATTGAAAACCCACAAGGTCAATATATTGAGGTGCCTATTAAGGCCGTAGAGATTATATCTGATACGGAGGCTAAGGCAACCGTTATGAAAGATGGCGGCGATGACCCTGATGTAACACATGGCAATGATGTGGAAACGACCATTACCCTTGATGATTCTGGGGAGATTCGCTTTCGCGCAGGCTTTGGTGTCGGCACCGTAACGAAACCAGGTCTAGCAATGCCGCCAGGCGAACCTGCCATTAATCCGGGTCCACGGGCTATGATGAAACTTGTCTTTGAGGAATTCTGTGTTCATGGTCAAGGCGTAACGGTAACCGTTAGTGTGCCTAATGGCATGGTTCTGGCTAAGAAGACATTAAATCATACTCTTGGTATTGAAGGTGGTATCTCCATTATTGGTACGACGGGCATTGTAAAACCGATGAGTGAAGAAGGGTTCAAGAATTCTTTGGTGCCTCAGTTACAGGTGATGAAAGCCAATGGCTGTGAAACAGCGGTTCTCGTACCAGGACGGATTGGTCAAGATTTGGCAGAACAAGTGCTTGGTATCCATAAGAACCAAATGGCTGAAACGAGTAACTTCATCGGATTTATGCTTGAACAAGCCGTTCATATTGGATTTAAACGTATCTTGATTATTGGTCATATTGGTAAACTTATTAAGCTTGCTAGCGGAAGTTTTCATACCCATAATCGCATGAGTGATGGCCGTATGGAAAGTATCGTGGCTTATGCGGCACTTGAAGGAGCATCACAGGCGGTTTGTGAAGAGTTATTTAATTGTCAAACTACAGAATCTACGTTCCCTATCTTAGAGCGAGAAGGCCTAACTGGTGTATATCAACGTGTGGTAGATCGTGCATCGTTACGTAGTGAACGATATATTGCCAATGAGGCTGAAGTAGGTATTATTATTACCACCTTAAAAGGTGAGATTTTGGCTATGGATAAACATGCTAAAGAGATAGGAGAGCTTGAACAATGGCACATACCTTGTATATCGTAGGCATTGGTCCGGGCAATCCTGATTATGTGGTGCCTAAAGGCCTTAATTTAATTAAACACGCTACAGTATTGGTAGGCAGTGAACGGTCCTTAGAGGACTTTCAAGAGCCTGGTCAAATTACATATCCTGTAACAGGTAAGCTAAGCATGTTATCTGAACAAATTGAGCGTGAGCTCAACAATCATGACGTAGTTGTTATGGTCAGTGGTGATACGGGCTACTATAGCTTGTTACCGTATTTGAAAAAGAAATTTCCTACCACACGCATTGAAGTGGTGCCAGGCATTAGTTCCATGACATTTGCCTTTGCACGCCTTAACGAAGTGTGGCATGATGCGGATTTAATGAGTTTTCACGGACGCCAACCAGCGCCTGAGAAACTCGTGTATGAAGCAGGGAAAAAGATGGGGTTCTTAACGGATCCTGAATATAATCCAGCGCATATTGCGCGTATTTTAATAGATGCAGGTTGGCCAAAAGAAACGAGAGCTGCAGCCCTTGAGCGCTTGAGTTATGACGATGAGAAAATCGTAGACTCCACGCTAGAGGTTCTTACAGAACTCGAAGGCTTTGGACATTCTGTCATGGTGGTACTAGGATGAGACATTTTTTCGGAATTCCTGATGAGGAATTTATACGCGGTGACGTGCCGATGACGAAATGCGAGATTCGCAAAAGCCGTTATGAATGAGGCGCGTATCGAAGAAGATAGCATCGTCCTCGACGTAGGTGCAGGTACTGGGTCGATTTCAATTGAAGCGGCTCTTGCAGCACCTAAAGGACATGTGTATGCTATCGAACGTTTTGATAAAGGCATTGAGTTGATTCATGAAAATATGAAGAAATTCAATGTAAATAATATGACTGTTATAAAATCCAAGGCTCCAGAAGGTATGGAAGATTTACCTGAGCTTGATGCGGTTATTATCGGCGGCAGTGCTGGTGGTATGACGGGCATTATGGATGAAGTACAACGGTTGTTAAAGGTAGGCGGTCGCCTTGTTGTAACGGCGGTAACGATGGAAACGGGTTATACCATTTTAAAAGAGTTGAAAGGTCGTCCTTTCACCTATGAAGGGTACCAAATGTCCATTAGCCGCTATCGTAAGGCTGGCCCATATCATTTGTTGGACCCATTGAGTCCAATTTTTATTGTATCTGCAACGCGTATCGCAGAAGGAGAGTAATATGGTTGACGTGCATATTGTAGGCGCAGGCCCTGGGGATCCAGAGCTTATTACGCGAAAAAGGCTATCGTTTAGTACAAGAAGCGGACGTTGTTATCTATGCTGGTTCCTTGGTGAATCCTGCTATTTTAGAGGCTTGTAAACCTAGCTGTGAAATTCATAACAGTGCTACTATGAATCTTGATGAGGTACTAGCTGTTATGAAAGCATCTGTAGCAGAAGGCAAAAAGGTTGTCCGTTTGCACACTGGCGACCCTGCTATTTACGGTGCTATTCAAGAGCAAATGGATGCTTTGGCTGGCATGGGGATTACCTATGAAGTAGTGCCAGGTGTAAGCTCTTTCCTTGCTACAGCAGCGGCGTTGAAACAAGAATATACATTGCCAAATGTATCTCAAACCGTCATTATTACGCGCATGGAAGGCCGTACACCAATGCCTCCAAAGGAAAAATTGCGCATGTTAGCATCTCATGAAGCAACTATGTGTATTTTCCTTAGCGTTCAAATGCTAGATAAGGTAGTGGCTGAACTCATCGAGGGCGGCTATGATAAAACGACTCCAGTGGCTATCGTGGTTAAAGCGTCTTGGCCTGACCAACGCATTATTCGTGGCACATTGGAAACCATTGCGGATATCGTGGCTGAAGAAGGCGTATTACGTCAAGCTATGATCGTTGTTAGTCATGTACTAGATAGCGAATACGAATTATCTAAGCTTTACGATAAGGGCTTTGCTCACATGTATCGTAGTGCTAAGGACTAGTGTGATGAAAGAACTAGAATCTGATGTGCCTATGATAGAGGCTAAGAAGAATAGAATAGTTATTCTTTCTGTGTCTGAACGAGGTGCAAGGCTAGGTCAACGCATTAGGTCTTTAGTGGCACCTCATGCAGATTGCTTTGAAAAGGAAAACCGTCCCTCTGGTGGTGAGGCTATCTATTTTGATTCTCTCAAACATCACATAGGGCAGATTTTCAAAGATTACGATCAAGTGTTATGCATTATGGCACTCGGTATCGTAGTGCGCATGATTGCACCATATATTGAGCATAAATCTAAGGATCCGGCCATCGTTGTAATGGACGAAGTAGGACACCATGTAATTAGCTTATTATCTGGTCACCTGGGGGGCGCCAACGAATGGACGCAGTCCATTTCGCTGGCCATCGATGCGGACCCGGTTATTACAACGGCGACGGATGTTAATGGATTGCCAGCGCCTGACGTATTGGCGCGGCATGAGCATCTGTTGGTAGATGATTTCCAAACCTTAGTGGATGTGAACTCAGCTGTCGTCGCAGGTGAAACGGTTAATTATTATATCGATAACACATTGGTCAATGCACAGCATTTAGCGCAATCTGCTACAGCACATATCGGTACTCATGGTACTGTTCAGATGGTAGATGTATTTACATTGCCTAAGACTGATGGTGTTCGTCGTGTAGTGATAACGGATAAGGTGATTCCTGAGTATACAGAGCAACTTATTTTACGCCCTCGTACGTATACAATGGGCATAGGTTGCCGTCGAGATACGCCGAAGGAACTCATCCTCGATGCCATTACGCAATCACTAAAACATCATCGACTTTCACCAAAAAGTATCGTCACAGCTGCATCGGTTATTGTAAAACAAGATGAAGTGGGCCTATTAGAGGCCGTAAACGAATTAGGGTGGGCTATTCATTTCTACACACAAGAAGAGATAGCACCCGTTATAGAAGAACAGGATTTAAAAGAATCCACATTTGTAAAAGGAACAATAGGAGTAGGAAACGTATGCGAGACAACGGCATTACTAGCGGCCAAGAGCCAAACATTAATACAACACAAAACGGTGTATCCCAAAACAACGGTAGCCATTGCACAGGTAACATCAAAGTAATCGGCATTGGCCCTGGGGACGCTGAATTTATGACACCACAAGCGCGTGAAGCGATTTTAGCAGCAGACCGCGTAGTTGGTTATTTAACATATCTTGATTTGATTAAAGAACTTATCGAAGGTAAAGAGACTGTTGGTACTGCGATGATGCAAGAAGTAGATCGTTGCCAACAAGCTGTTGACCTTGCAGTAGCAGGCCATCAAGTAGTCGTAGTATCCTCTGGTGACTCTGGTGTATACGGTATGGCAGGTCTTGTATTGGAGCTTGCTAACAAAGTACCAGCTGACACACGTCCTTCTGTAGATATCGTACCAGGACTTAGTGCTGTAAACGTAGCAGCATCTGTTTTGGGTGCACCATTGATGCATGACTTTGCTGTTATTTCTCTTAGTGACTTGATGACTCCATGGGATCTAATTAAAAAACGTGCTGATCTTTGTGCGCAAGGTGACATGGTTATTTCCTTGTACAACCCACGCAGTAAAAAACGCGTTACTCACTTAGAAGAAGTACGTGAAATCGTTCTTCAATACCGCGATCCTAAAACACCAGTAGGTATCGTGCAAAAAGCAGGCCGTCCAGGTCAACACATGGTTATCTCTGACCTTGAAAACTTCACAAAAGAAGAAGTGGATATGCAAACACTTGTTATCATTGGTAACAGTCAAACTTATGTTGAAAATGGTCGTATGATTACACCTCGAGGCTATAAATTATGATTTGGGTCATCGCTGGTACCTTGGATGGTCGAACCTTAGCGGTAGATATCCAAGAACGAACCGGTGAAGAGGTTCTCGTGACAGTAGTGAGCCAATATGGGGCGGAATTGGCAGCTCATGAAGGCATTACAGTTCATACAGGCCGTCTTGACCAAGAGGCTATGCAACAGTTGATTAAGGAGCATAATGTGCGCCTACTCATTGATGCAAGCCATCCGTATGCGGCTATTGTGACTGCAACGGCTCAAGATGCAGCTAAGGCGGTGGGTATCCCTTTTGTTCGGTTTGAACGAAAAGAGGTACCATTGCCTGATTATGATAAATTGCATATCGTAGTGGATGAAACAGAGGCAGCTAATCTAGCCGGCAAATTGGCTAAGGAAAATAACAATCATGTATATTTGACTACTGGTAGTAAGACAATGCACATCTTTGCTAAGTCTGAGGCCTTACAAGACTGTGAAGTATGGACACGCATTTTGCCAACTGCTGAGGTGTTGCAAATGATGGAAGACCTCAATGTGAGTCCTAAACGTATCGTTGCCGTACAAGGTCCATTTTCTTACGATATGAATCGTATTATGTTCCACGATACAAAGGCGAGCGTTGTGGTTATGAAAAACTCTGGCCTCGTAGGTGGTGCTGATACGAAATTACAGGCTGCTATCGACCTTGGCATCCACGTTATTGTTATTGATCGTCCGCGGGTAAAACTCGAATGCCCTGTGGTATCATCGAATGATGAATTTTTCAAATTATGGGAGGACACTAATGGATTACGTTAAAAATCCTAAAGCTATTGAAGATAAAAGTATGGAAATCATTTACGATTATGTAAAGGATTTAGGTTTAACCGATGATGAAGTACGCGTTGTATCTCGTACAGTTCACGCATCTGGTGACGTTGAATATGCTCAACTCGTAAAAATGAGCCCTGACGCTGTTCAAAAAGGTATCGAAGCATTAGACAATGGTGCAGATATTTACACTGACGTAGAAATGGTTCGCACAGGTATTTCTAAACCGGCTCTTAAACTTCGTGGTAATGAAGTACATTGCTTAATCAAAGATGAAAACGTAGCTAAAATGGCTAAAGAATTGGGTGTAACTCGTTCTATCGCTGCTATGCGCACATTTGGCAAACAATTAGAAGGCCAAATCGTTGCTATCGGTAATGCGCCAACTGCATTGTACGAAGTATTGCGCCTTGCTCTTGAAGAAGGTATTAAACCAGCTCTTATCATCGGTATTCCTGTAGGCTTTGTAGGCGCTGCTGAATCCAAAGATTATTTGATGGAAGTATCCCCAGTTCCTTATATCACTGTAAAAGGTAACAAAGGTGGTAGCCCAATTGCAGCATCCGTATGTAATGCATTGCTTTACACAGATGTAAAACGCAACGATATGCTCTTCGTAGAAGGCAAAGAATCTAAATAATAAGTAACTCGAATCGTTGCATACTGCTGGCGGTTCGAGTTTTACTATATCTATTATGAGGTTTATATGTATAATACGGGTGCTGATAGCACCATGTATTGGTGAAAGGAGAGGTTACTGTGGACTCTCTGAATGAACGAAAACTCTTTCGCATATCAGTTATTATTGTCTTGGTTATTGCTGTCATAGCTAGCATGATTATCTCACTGATTTGGGGCTCAACACCGGTGTCACTATCGGAGATTTGGCACACATTGTGGGCTAGTGAGCTAACAGATACAGCATCGCAAATCATTTGGAATATTAGGTTGCCTCGTAATATTGTTGCTGCATTAGTTGGTGCTTGTTTAGCTGTATCGGGTGCCATTTTACAGGCCGTAATGAAGAACCCTTTAGCAGATCCTCAAATCGTTGGTGTTTCTTCCGGTGCTGGACTTGCCGGTGTTATTATATTTATTCTTTTCCCTGGCTATGATCATATTGTGCCTCTCGTCGCCTTTATAGGTGCTATGGCTGCGGCGTTGATGGTATATGCTCTTGCTTGGAAGAATGGTGTACGCCCAAGCCGTATCATCTTGGCTGGTGTTGCGGTGGCTGCTTTTTTAGGCTCTGGTATTTCTGCACTACTTGTATTCTATGGAGATCGTGTGCAAGGAGCCTTGCTTTGGATGGTAGGGGGCTTGGCTGCACGCAGTTGGCCTCAAGTAGAGGTTCTGTTCCCATACGCGTTAGTCGGTCTTATTTTTGCTTGTTTAGGTGCCAAACGTCTTACTATTTTAAGTTTAGGTGATGAAACAGCAAAGGGGCTAGGCCTTAAGGTAGAACAAACGCGGTTTATTATGACTGCTGTTGCAGCTCTATTAGCAGCAGGTGCCGTTAGTATTGCGGGCTTAATCGGTTTCGTAGGCCTCGTTATACCGCATATGTTACGACTTATCATCGGTAATGATTATGCGTATTTACTCCCCGGCTCTGCATTATTAGGGGCACTCGTTCTCGTTGTTAGTGATACGGTAGGGCGTGTTATGTGGAGTCCAATTGAGGTACCTGTTGGCATTATCATGGCATTCTTTGGGGCGCCATTCTTCTTATATCTATTGAGGAGGGATAACTAATGAATACGGCTATTGATGTAAACCAGTTATCCGTCACTCTCGGAAATCGTCATATTTTACATGATATTAATGTATCTGTCCCTGTTGGTAAAATAACGACCTTAATCGGACCTAATGGTTGTGGTAAAAGTACACTCTTACGGTCTATGATTGGATATATTCATAGTCCACGTGAATGTGTGACTATTTTAGGTAAACCATTACAGTCGTATTCACAAAATGAATTGGCACGTCAAATGGCGTTTCTGCCACAGGTGCCTAATATGCCAAAGGATATGACCGTGGAAGAATTGGTATATTGTGGACGCTATCCATACCAAATGTGGTGGAAGAATACGGCCAAAGAGGACCGAGAAATCGTTGACTATGCATTAGGAATTACAAAAACGAATCATTTACGGAATCAATTAATTCCATCCTTATCTGGTGGTGAACGGCAACGAGTATGGATTGCTATGGCCTTAGCACAACAACCAAAATTATTAGTGTTAGACGAACCAACAACGTACTTAGATATTAACCATCAACTAGAAATCATGGAATTGTTAAAACGATTAAACGATGAACAAGGGTTAACCGTATTGATGGTACTCCATGAATTGACGCAAGCTGTACAATATTCTCATTATATGGCTATTATAAAAGATGGTCATTTAGTGACAGCTGGAGACACGAAAGAAATCGTATCGGATGAACTATTTAGAGATGTATTTTCCGTAGATGTTCAAATCGATACCTTTGATGATAAACAATATGTACGCGTAAAAGGTTTAGTTGAGTAGATACCTAGACTAATAGTGAAAGAGGGCATTCCCGAAATGGGGAATGCCCTCTTTAGTATGTTAGGATATGTTAAAATGTAACATCAATGCCATATGCTTCTTTCACTAAACGAGCCATAGCCTCAGGTGTTTGTAGACCTGGGTTAAGTAGGAATAGTTTAGATGGTAAGTAAATGACACGATTATTTTGTACAGCCTTAAGATTAGCCCATGCAGGATTATCTGTCATAGCTTTCTTCATGGCCTTTGTAATTTCTTCTTCTTTACCCATGGTAACGACGAAGATAATATCAGGGTTATCAGCGGTTAATGTTTCAAGAGAATACGGTACCGTTTTATCTTTAGTTGTACCATCTAGGTGAGATGTTACAACATTTGTCATACCTAATTCTTTGACCATAGATGCAGTTACCGCTTCGTCGGTTTCGGCTGTCACACCTTTACCGGTAGCACGCAATACGGCAATACGTGCAGGTTGTTGGTTTTTAATGGCATCCTTAACCTTTTGAATATTACTTTCATAGGTGGAAATAACGGATTTAGCCTTATCTTGATGGTTTGTTAACTCTCCAAGGAATGTTAGCATTGGCACATTATCCTTGATGCCATCGTAATTGAAAAGTACGGCTGGAATATTGTTAGATTGTAATTGGGATTCATATTTTTTATGTTGGTTTTCCAAACCCAATACCACATCTGGTTTTAAACCTAACAATTGTTCCATATTGATGTTAGCTGTTTGACCTAATGCAGGTAATGCTTCTAATTCTGGCGCTAATTTATCTGTTGTGCTAGCTCGGGAAACTGCCTTTCCATCTACTGCGTATAGCATGGACAATACAGAATTTGAAAGAACGGCGATGCGTTGCGGATCCTTTGGTACAGTGTAGGTTTCACCATTAAAGGTAAGTTCCTTCGTAGTAGCAGAAGAGCTGGATGTGGATTTACCACACCCAGCTATTGCTAGTACAACCATGACCAAAGCGAGACTACAAAGTAGTAGTTTTCTCATGATGTACTCCTATGTACGTTATATAACGATACTAGTTAAATTATGGATTGATTATTTTTGTAAAGCGTCCCAAGATTCGTTTGCACGTTCAACGAATAATTTACGGATGTTTTGGTTTTCACCTAAACCATGAAGGTATGTATCTACTTTGAAGCCTTCTTTTTCAAGGATGGATTTATGGGAATCTGGTTCATCACCAGCCATGTCGTTGTTTGCATGGTCGCCGGCAACCATCATGAATGGCATCAATGTAACGTGCTTAATACCATGTAATTTCAATTGAGGGATAACTTGTTCAAGATTTGGAGTACCTTCTACAGTGTAGACAAATACATTTTTCAAGCCAAGAGTATGGATGCGGTCTTGAATTACAGAATAGTAAGCATTTGCAGGATCTGGAGTACCATGAGCCATGATAAGAACAGCATCTTCTTTGCCTAATTTAGGGAATTGAGATTGAACAGCTTTTAATGTTTCAATAACTTGGTCAGTTTGGTTTTCTTGACCCATCCAGTACATAAGAGATGTACCAAGTGTCATTTTTTTGAAATTATCTTTGTACAAATTATATACTGCTGCATCGTAGTTGTATTCCATACCAGGAATTACATCAAGGGATGCTAATGCAACGCGAGTGTAACCGTCTTTTTTAAGTTCAGCCAATGCTTCTTCAGGAGTTGGGTAAGTAATACCTTCTTTTTGTTGGATACGATCACGAATAATATGGCTTGTGAAAGCTGTAATTACTTTTGTGTTTGGATGAGCTGCTTTAATAGCATCTACAGTTGCATCGATTGTTTTCGCACGAGTATCTTTATAAGTTGTACCAAAGCTCATAACAACCATAGCATCTTTGTTTGGCAAGTTTTGTAAAGCTTCAGTATTGTGTGTACGAACACCGATTGCAGCAGCTTCTTTTAATGCTGGAGTAGGATCTTTTACTTCATCATTCAATTGGTATGCAGCGTGGCCAAGTACAGGAGCACCAAATGTCAATGCGAAAGCCGCCAATGCAGCAGAAACTGTTAATGCTTGTTTTTTTACACTAATCATAAGTGAATCACCTCATTAAACAACATCATCTGACTATGCAGACATAAATATATATAATCTATAATTAATCGTAGCAAGGTAGGATGTATAAGTCAATAAACCCCATACCTGTACAAGTATAGATAATATAAGGGTTTATTAATAAAATATTATGATAAATACAGAGTGCTCTTATGTTTGAGGTTAATATTCTTATTAGTTATAATGGTATAATTATGAGTAATTCGCCTTGTGTATCTAGATATATAAATATATTTGAAACATGATTTATAGAGAGAAGAAACACTTCTTCAGAGTTCTTTTTAGTAGGCAGATCTTATAAAAAAATATGTTATATAATTAGATAGATTAAAAAAATAATAAAGTGTTGAAATGTTTGTTTAAACTATTTCTTAGATGTGGTATACCTTTTT
>BNJT01000979.1_pt1 | contig 77327 bp, 143 predicted proteins | sample 8540491 | NCBI WGS metagenome assembly BNJT01 (sample SAMD00202455, study PRJDB9452) | human saliva metagenome | host: Homo sapiens | reverse complement strand
CATAAAATTTTTCTTATGAAATTTATCTGTATTGATTTCAATTCATTTTCACTTGTGCTAGACTTAGAAAGTAACGATAGGAATGTTATATCAAAAAACACTTTTCAACATATTCATTTTTACGCCTATGGACATTTTTTTATATCTGCTTATCTTATGCACTGTTTGTTTTTATGATATTCTTTACAATCTTCACAAAGACAAGCTTTATCCGCCCCTATGGAGTATGATTTTGTGAAAAAGCACAAAGCTTCTTACCATAGGATTAGTCATTCTGGGTCTATTCCTTTGTACTTTTTCCTGTACGGAATTCTTTCCTACTTTCATATCCCCATTATTAGCTTAAATATTTTACTCGATACGATCTAAGTTTTACAGCATCTCATATCTATTTTCCTATCTTTCTATTTCCGATTTCTATTTCTGTTTTCTATCTTTCTATTTCCAATTTCTATTTCTGTTTTCTATTTTTATTTTTATCTTTCTATTTCCATTTCAAGGAGTCTCCCATGTTTATTTCTCGTCCCTTGTTTTCTTTGGCACTCTCCGTGCTTTTTCGGGGAAATGCTTTTCTGTCCCTGAGCTGCCTCTCTCCCTCCGCTTCATCCTTCTTCTATTTTATCTTTTTCTATTTAAGCCTTCTTTTTCGAAAGAAAAACAAAAAATTCTGCTTCTTTCCTCTTTCTCTTTTTTCTTTCTTCTCTTCATTTTCAAAACGCTCTTGGCCATTTTCAAAAACAGCAGGAATGTGTAGAAAGAGTCCTCCCCTTAAACTGTACCGTAGAGGGAACGATTACTTCTCTATCCGAAAATGACAGCGCTTACAAGCTTCTCCTTAAAAACTGTGTGGTCAAGAGCTCATTAGGGAAAAAGCCGAAGGATCTCAGTAAAGCGCTGGAAGAGAAGTGGGAAGCCCGAAACAATTTAGCCTTTCAAAAAATACAGGTTCTTTTTAAAAAAACTGCAGAGGAAGACTCCGAGTCTCTTTACTATCCCGGGGATAGGGTGGTTTTTCGTGGAAAATTCATGGAGCTTAGCCCTGCAATGAATGAGGGAGAATTCTCCTTTTACAATATTGTAAGGGAGAGGGTATAGAAGCTTTTTTTCTGGCAAATAAAGGGAAGTCCACGAGAGCGACTCTTCCCCCTTCTTAAAGCTTCTCTACAAATTAAAACAACAAGCCTCCCGCGACTTAGAGAAACTGTATCCCGAAGAGCAAAAGTGCCTTTCTAAAAAGCCTTTTTCCTCGGAGAAAAATCAGCCCTTTCAAAAAATGAGCGAAACCTCTATCAAGAAGCGGGAATAGCACATATCCTCGCAGTTTCCGGATTACATCTATCTCTTGTTGGAGCTACTTGTTTTATGCTACTCCGCCTTTTGGGAATGGAGCTTAGCCATGCCTCTATCCTTTCTTCTTTCTTTGTCTTTTCTTTTGCGCTTTTTACCGGTGCTTCCGGCTCCACCCTCCGTGCTATGCTTATGTTTTTTTGTCTACTTTCTTGGAAAAATCTCGGGAGAGGGCAAGACAGAATTTCATCACTTTCTCTTTCTTTTGCTCCTTCTTCTTTTCCTGCAACCTCTCTTTCTTTACTCTGTCGGCTTTCAATGCTCCTTTTACAGTCTTTTTCTCCTTCTGCTCTTATCTATCCGAGACGGTAAGGAGAAACGAAAAGCCCTCTCTAAAAAATGGGAAAGAGCAAAGAGAAAGAAAAGATTTGCAGAACTTTATGGCTTCTCCCAAAAAGAATAAAGGAAGGAGGAAAAGAACTCTTTCTCTTCTATCTTGGCTTATTTCCACTTTTTCCTTTTTTGCAATCCTCCCTTCCGCTTTTATGCTCCTCTTTTAAATCTTCTCCTCCTCCCCCTACTCCCTCTTATCTTTCTTCTGGGTGTTCTTTCTATTCTTTTCTCTCATCTTCCCCTCTTTTTCTTTCCTCTAGTAAAACTGCTTTCACAAAGCCTGTCTTTTTCTTTTTAAGTCTTTTCCATGGCCTCATTTGCTTTAGCTTGCAGCTTCCCTATTCTTCCCTTCTTTTTAGGAAAACTTTCCCTACACGCTCTCTTTCTCTATATTTTTCTTTTTATATACTCTTCCTCTTTCCTCTGCAGTTTAAAAATAAGAAGAAGACAAATAGAGAGAGAATGAAAGACAAAGAAACTTATCCTCCATACATTCCTCTCTATGCGATAAAAATATGCCATTTCAAGAATATTCTTTCTCTTCTATTTCTCTGCTCTATCCCGTTCTTTCTTCCCTCTCCTCCTAAAGACTTAGAAATCACCGCTATATGTGGGACAAGGCGACGGCTTCCTTATTCGAAAAAGGTAATTTTGTCATGACAATTGATAACGGATCCTCCTCCGACAAAAATTTTTCCGAAAATACCCTGCTTCCCTACTGCAAGGCGAAGCGTATTCATAAAAATCCAATATGCCTTAATTACCCACTCCGATATCGATCACACGAGCGGAATTCAAGCCATTTTGGAGGAGGGAAGTACGGAAAACACGCATTCAGGGCATAAATAAACTACAGATTGAAAATCTGATTCTTCCGGTACAAGCCAAAGATGATCACCGCTATGATCTCTTAAAGCGCCTTTCCGGAGGCATGGAGCAAGGCTTTTCTACTGGAAAAACGGAAACAGTATAGAATATGATAAGAAAAATCATTCTTTCTCTGTTATGAGTCCTTCATCCGACACACTTCCTCCCTCCGGTACAGCTCCTTCCTCTGACATGCTTCCTCCCTATGATACGAAGCCCTGTGAAAAATCAGCTTTTCTTTCCCTTCACTGCTACTACCCGCTCACAGATGCTCCCATGGAAGAAGCAAATGCCCACTCCTTAGGCTGTATCCTTCGATACGGAGATTTCTCCATGGTATTTACCGGTGATATGCCGAAAGAAGCCGAAGAGGCAATGCTTTCAGCCATAAAAAGAGGGGCAAAAGCCCTCAGTGGATATTAAAAGCTCGCGCACCATGGCTCCAAAACCTCCTCTTCTCCAATTTTTTTCTTTCAGAAACAAAAGGAAAGTTCGCCCTCTTTTTCCTACGGAAAGAACAATCGTTATGGACATCCGCATAAAAGCACTTTGAAAAAATGCTCTTACTTTCAGCTCATCCCTTAGAAACCGCAAAGCTTGGAGAAATTCAAATCAAAACAGACGGAAAAACTATGAAATCGTAGCCCCCCTGCCGGGTAACTTCATCGCTCCCTGCAGAAATGCCTGACAGCTAATATGCAAAGGAAGCTATCAAACGAGATACCTCCTGCTTTATCCGTAAGTAAAGAAGAAAGGGCTGTATCAAAATAATAAAGTGATTTTTACAGCCCTGAGTAGACTAGTTCAGTTCCTTCGGCCTCTTAACCACTGCCGCTCCAAGACCATTTTCTCCGATATGGCAGGGAAATAAGAAGAGATAGCGGGCGCACAACGATTTCTTCTTCAAAGCGATTCGGAAACTCCGCCATGAGCTGCTCTCTAAAGTTTTCTGCTTGCTCTTTTGTTATCCGTATAGGCAACTGCAATATGGCAATCTTTCGCCTCCGGATCTCCCAAGCGCTCAAGGGTCTGATGTAAGCCCTCGATAATGGCTTCCCTAACCTGCTTTTCCGTTCTCACTTTCTTATAGGAGTCTAGCTTTCGCCTTCGTTAATGGCAAGCACCGGCTTAATCTGGAGCAAAGTACCGATTGCTGCTGCCATGGGAGTAATTCTTCCCCCTCTTTTAAATATCTTAGGGTTTTGTACTCCAATATAGATCCCATTTTCTCCGGTAACATGATTTAGAAAGGTCCTGAATCACTTTTCCGTTATAGCCTTTTTCAGCAAGATTCTTAGCAAAAATGCAGTGCATGCGCTGGGTCACGGAAACTCCACGGCTATCCGGCACAAAAACTCTTCCAAGATAAGGCTCATCCCATGAGAGCATAATAGCGGTTTGCGTAGATCCTGAAAGACCGGAGCTTAAAGGAATATGCACAATTTCATCGTATTCCTTAAGCAGCTCGTCCCAAGCCCCCCATAACACTCTCCATGGAGGGCTGGGAAGTGGAAACCAGTTCTCCCCGAAAGAAGCCTCTGAAAAGAACTCTTCTCGGCTCATATTGATGTCTTCAAAAATATTCTTCTTCCCCCATTCGGAAGGGCATAGGAACTACCTTGATTCCCAGCTCTCGTCCCTCCTCCGGGTGATTCCCGAACCCGAGTCGGTACAGATTCCGATTTTTCATGCCTACTCCTCTCTATTTTAAAGGAAACAAAACACTTGCTTCCCTCGCATCCTTAGCTTTTCCGGTATTTTTTTAATCCGGTTTTTCTACTTTTTCAGAAGGCTCTTTCCTGTCATTTCCTTTGGCTGCGGATAGCCATGAGTTCTAAAAAGAGTCGGTGCAACATCTGCAAGGCATCCACCCTCTCTTAAAAGCATGCTTTTTCTTCACTGACCAAGATAAAGGGTACCGGATTCGTGGTATGTGCCGTGTACGGCTCTCCGGTCTTTTCGTCCTTCATGATGTCCGCATTACCGTGATCCGCCAAAAATAAAGAGATTTCGTGCATGGACTCTACGGCTTCAACGACCTTTCCCATGCACTCATCTACTACCTCAATCGCCTTGATTGCTGCAGGAAGAACACCGGTGTGTCCCACCATGTCGGGATTAGCAAAGTTAGCTACAACCAAATCATATTTTCCGGAACGAATTGCCTCGGTCAGCTTCTCCGTTACCGTGTAGCAGCTCATCTCCGGTTTTAAATCATAGGTCGGAACCTCCTTTGGAGAGGGAACCAGAATTCTGTCCTCATTTTCATAAGGCTCCTCTTTCCCTCCGTTAAAGAAAAATGTAACATGGGCATACTTCTCGGTCTCCGCAATACGAAGCTGATTCTTTCCCAAGTTGGAAACCACTTCTCCCAAGGTGTTATGAATCTCTTCCTTTTCAAAAGCCACATGCTTATTCGGAATCGTAGGATCATAATCCGTAAAGCAGGCAAAGAAGATATTCTTTCTTGCCCCTCTATCAAAGAAGCTGAAATCATCATCACAGAAGGCGTGACAGATCTCTCTTGCTCTATCCGGACGGAAGTTAAAGAAAATCATCGCATCACCGTCGGAAACAGTATGCACTCCATTCTTCTCAATCACAGTCGGAAGCACAAATTCGTCGTAAACCTTCTTCGCATAGGATGCATCGATTGCTTCTTCCACAGAACCTCGCCTTTTCACCCGTGCCGTCCACCATGGCGCGATATGCCTTTTCCACTCTGTCATAGTTCTTGTCTCTATCCATGGCATAGTATCTTCCGGAAATTGTTGCAATCTCTCCTACGCCAAGCTCCTGCATCTTCTTTTCTACAGCGAGAAGGAAGGATTTTCCGGAATCGGGGAGTGTCTCTACCGTCTAAAAAAGGCATGCAGGTAAACTTTCTTTAAACCTGCTCTCTTGGCAAGCTCCAAAAGGCCATAAATATGCTCAATATGGGAGTGTACCCCTCCATCGGAAACCAGTCCCATAAAGTGCAGGGCGGAATCTTCTTTCTTACAATGCTCTACCGCATCCTTTAAAGCCTTATTTTCAAAAAAATCACCATCCTGAATAGACTTTGTGATTCGGGTTAATTCCTGATAAACGATTCTTCCGGCACCCATATTCATGTGCCCTACCTCGGAGTTTCCCATCTGGCCGTCAGGAAGTCCTACGAAAAGGCCGGAGGCCTGTCCCTCCACATAGGGAAATTCCTTTCTTCAGTCTGTCCATAACGGGAGTCTTTGCAAGAGCAATGGCATTTCCTTCCTTTTCTTTTCTCTCTCCATAGCCGTCAAGAATTAATAAAACTGTAGGTTTCTTCATCTATATCCTCTCTTTCCATTGTGGAAAAATAAAAGCAACTTTCAAAAGCATAAAAGTTTAAAAACACTTAAAAAGTCTATCCCAAACTGCGCTTTCCGTCAATTCTTAGAAGTATAAAAGCTTTCATGTTTTTTCCGAAGAAGCGGTATGTTTGAAAAAAGTAAATGCTTATAGGACAAAACGGGTTGATGAAAACAAAATCTATAAGCACAGTCTTTCTCTGATAGCAAAGGACTGCATTGCAATACTCGCGCAATGCAGTCCTTCTTCTTAAAAAATGAATCTCGGACATTTTGTGCACATCCATCGATATGAATCTCTGCGATGTTCCCAAAACGGATGAGAATTCTCTTTTAGTAGTTATCAGCCTTTCTCTCGAAAATAAAGCCTTCGGATGATTACAGCAAGGACATACCTCGGTGCTTCTTCACCCTCATAGATAAATCCGCAATTTCTACAATGCCAAAGCGTCGGCTTTATCCTCTTTGAAAGGTAGTATTATCTAAAACTCCCTGTAAGAGTTCCCGATAACGCGCATCATGCTCCTTCTCTACCGCTCCTACCAAACGGAACTTCGCTGCAAGCTCCGGGAAGCCCTCTTTCTCCGCAACTTCCGCAAAATTCTTGTACATCTCAGTCCACTCCATAATGCTCACCCTCGGCAGCAGCCTTTAAGTTCTCTGCCGTGGTTCCGATTCCGCCGCCAAGTCCGGCAAGCTCCTTGAAACCACATCTTTCCGTGATACTCTTCGTTTGCAGCAGTCTCTTCCAAAGAATCGCCGCAATCTGCTGATACCCGTCTTTTCTCGCTTGAGAAGCATAATAAGTATACTTATTTCTTGCCTGAGACTCTCCGGCAAATGCCGCCCATAAATTCTTCTCTGTTTCCGTACCCTTGTAGTTTGCCATAAGCATCCTCCTCTACAACTGTGCCGCCATGTGCTAAACATAGCGTAAATGATAACGAAATATTGCATAAATAACTTACAATACTCGTCGAGAAACAAATCAATTCAAAAACCGTCTCTTATGAAATAAATACATTGCCCAAGCGGTTTGATTGTTACCGGCATATCTTCATAAGTAGAAAATAGAGGAAGCACTCTTCCTCTATTTCCTTTGACCCAAACTGAGCCTTGACGATATTATTTTTATTACAAAGCAAATGTGAGTGCAATCTCTTATTTATTGAAGTATCTCTTTAAAAGACCGTAGAAAGCCTTTCCGTGTCTAGCCTCATCTCTAGCTATCTCGTGAACAGTATCATGGATAGCATCCAAGTTAAGTGCCTTAGCTCGCTTAGCAAGGTCAACTTTACCTGCAGTGGCACCATTCTCAGCCTTTACACGAGCCTCTAAGTTCTCCTTAGTAGATGCGGAAACAACCTCTCCTAAAAGCTCCGCGAAACGAGATGCATGATCTGCCTCTTCAAATGCAGCCTGTCTGTAGTAATCACCAACCTCAGGATATCCCTCTCTGTAAGCCGCTCTACTCATAGCAAGGTACATACCAACCTCACAGCACTCACCCTCAAAATTGGCTCTAAGATCCTTCTTAATGTCTTCAGGAACGTCCTTAGCAACACCGATTACATGCTCTGCAGCCCAAGTAAGCTCTCCACTCTGCTCAACGAACTTGTCGGAACCTGCCTTACATACAGGACACTGCTCCGGAGCCTGTGCTCCTTCATAAACATAACCACAAACTGAACAAACCCATGTCTTCATAACCTTTTCTCCTTTTTGATATTATTAGTTTTACTGTTCCAAGCTTCGAACCCTCCAAAGTTCTACACTCATCACATATTCCTCGGAAGACCAAATCATGACCGGTTATTGCTCCGGGAACATAAGTCTCCGCCTCTGAATCCAAAGCTTCCGCAACCTTCATGGGAATATCATAGACTCTTCCACATTTCTCACACACAAAATGGTAGTGTGCCTTCACCGTAGGATCAAAACGATCCGCACCGAAACAAATGTCAATCTTCTAATCTCTCCCAACTCAGGAAAAGAAGCTTCCAGGTTTCGGTACACCGTTGCCAGGCTAATACCGGGATCCTTTGTTCTTAGTTCTGCAAAAATCGTATCAGCTGTGGGATGATCCTTATGCTCCCCTAATCTGATCCAGAACTTCTGCTCGCTGTCTGGAATAATTCATCAGCCTTCCCTTTCTACTATCTTTTGTTTTCCTCTGCTCTATGAGATAAAAACAAAATTGATAATCACTATCAACATTGACAATATAATAAAGCTTTTGCAATTTTGTCAAGTGGAGTTTTTAAAATATTTTTATTTCCTTCTCTTTATGATATGATACATGATTCGAAAACTAAAAATCACAAGAAATTGTCGTCAAATTAGGAGCGTAATATAAGAATTTTACGATAGAAAGGAAATACATGGGACAGATTCAAGTAGAGGAAAAACGGATATAGAAGGCTTGGTTGTCATTACCCCCACAATTCATAAGGACAGTCGCGGGTATTTTATGGAAAGCTATAATGAAAGAGAGAGTTAAAGAGTTGGCTCTTAATCTTCACTTCGTTCAGGACAACCAAAGTATGTCTCAAAAGCTGTACTGAGAGGTTTACATTTTTCAAAAGAATATCCTCAGGGAAAGCTCGTACTGGGCTTAAAGGAAAGAGTCTATGATGTTGCTGTAGACCCAAGACAGTTCCAGCTATGGAGCATTTCGGCATCATTCTGAGCTGAAGAAAACAAGAAGATGTCTCTATATTCCGGAAGGTTTTGCACACGATTCCTGGTACTTTCCGATACCGCAGAATTTGCTTACATAGGTGACAGACTTTTATCATCCGGGAGATGAGGGTGGACTTGTTTGGAACGATCCCTCTATAGGAATTTTGCTGGCCGGAGCTAAAGGAGAATATATGGGGATGGAAGAAAGACGGCTACCATGGCAGACGGAAGTCCCTCCTTCTTTCGGAAAAAGGATGAACTTTTGGCTTCCTTAAAAGATACTTTTTCCTTTTTAAAATGAGTATGCAAAATATTCTGAAAACTGAACTATATTTATGATAAAAAGCTTCCATGGCCGGACCATAGAAGCTGCATAGCAAGGGATCATACAGCATCCCTGCTTTTCTTATTCAGGGTAGAGTTTCAAGAAGATGGGATAAAACGCTTTCGGTATAGACGGAAAATGGGCTTTCACCGTGGATATCCTCTCGAAGGTGATACTTTGGAAATTTCCATTTTGGAAGAAGATACAAAAAGAATCTGCTGCAGTCTCCCCCACCCCTGAAATAGTCTATGAGGATGAGGATCTTCCTCCTTCTAAAATAAGCCTGCCGGTATTCCCTGTCATCCTTCTCCCGGACATTACGGAGATACTCTTGCAGGAGCTGTATATATTGAGTTACAAGGAGAGAGAGATTTCTCCCTTTGTCTGCCGCATGGTTCACCGCTTGATTTAGAAACCAGCGGACTAATCCTCTTTGCCATAGATTTACTGCTTCTTTCTCTTAAATAAAGAAATGTTGGAAGGAAGAATCAAAAAGAACTTATCGTGCAATTTGTAAAGGAAACCCGAGTTCGGCCTTTGAAGGAGAAAAAGCTTTCTTCGGACTTTTTAAAGAGGAAAATGCCCTTCTTTGATTTTCGCACCTATTTAGAAGCGGAGGACGAAAAATGCTTCGTTCTATAGACTTCACAAAAGGGCAAATGGCTGTCACAAGAATTCTTTCTTGCCAATATTTTTCCCAAAAGAACTTTTTCTCTCCTGAAATTTCTCTGAAACAGGAAGAACGCACCAAATTCGAGTGCATCTATCCTATCTTTCCACTCCTCTTCTGGGAGACAGCCTATGGCGGAGATCTCCTGAAGTCACAAACGGATTGCCTTGGTGCTTCTTCACCTTCTTTCCCCCTATACCATAGAAAGGCAGGTTCTGCATTCCCATAGTATTCACTTCATTCATCCTATAAGCGGAAAACCCATGTATTTTGAATGCCCCCATACCGGAGGATATGTGTGCTTTACTTCGTTAAAGTCGCATCTTTTTACATATATTTACCTTTACCCTCCGATTATTTTTCTTTTGACAGAACATATGCCCTCTTCCGTCAGAAGGAAGTCCATAAATATATCCTTTTCCCCCATCGGAACCTTGCCAAAAAGCAGTGCTTTTATAGCAAAGACAAAGCTTTTTCCCCTCAGCACATTTTAGAAAGCGATCATAATATCCTGCGCCGTGATCCGAGTCTCCCTCCTCTTTTTGTCCGCCGCAACACAGGGAATAAGCATCAAAGAAAAGTGCTTTATCTCACTTGCCCCCATATCTTTTTTCGGCTCCAATATCCCCATCATTCCCGGAGATAGCTCTTCCCAGAACTAATTTTCCACTGCTTCCATCCTTCTCTCCTTCCCGGGAAAAACAGCGGGGACAAAAACCCTTTTTCCCATGTTCCATGCAGTTTCTATTATTTCTCTGCTTCCGGTTCCTCTTTCATGCTCACATAGGTAAAAATGCTCTCCGCCTCTTGAAAGTAAGAAAAAGAAAAAGCCTGCTGAATCCATGAATCCGCTATTTTCCGTTCTTCCACAGACATTGATTGACAAATTTCTTTCGCTCATCCCTCAGCCTCTTCTTCTCTTTTTCAAAAATTCATAAAATGAAACAACATCTCTTATTCTCCCACTCATATACTCTTTTTATATTGCTTTATTCTAGCACAAATTATTCTCTATTATGTCAAGAATCCTCTATCATCTTCATCTGTTCTTTCTTCTTTAACTCATCCAAATATAATTCTTCTTTTTAAGTTGAGTTTTTCTGTCTTTATCTCATTCCTCTTTTTCTTTGAAGAGAGAATTCTTCCGTCATTTTTCATTTTTATCTAAATATTCGTCATAAATAAAAATAATATTTTACCGCAAATTCTATTTACAAAAGAAATTTTCTATGTTATTCTCGGTCAGATGAGAAAAACGAAGCAAAAAGCCTTTTCTCTGAGAGAGAAGGGAGAAAAAGCTTTAGCAAAGTGTAAGCAGGAAAGCTTTCACGAACTATAACAAGAAAGAGAGGTACAATCCCATGGACCCAGAAGTACTTTCTTTTTGGAAGCGAAGCTAGGTTAGAGAAAATAAAATTGTTGCGTAGCTAAAAGCTATCGGTTTGTAGAAGACTTTTCTTCTTAATTTTCGGAAGACGAAGGCGTTTCCAAAAGAAAAGATACCCCATCAACCATTTGTATTTTTAGAAAATATATGGTGCGAGTCCATTTTAAAAATATAAAAGGCACGAAATAATAAAGGTGGTATAAACCAATGGCTGCTATGACAATTGAATATAGAATGAGTAAATAAAAAGTTAACTCATTAAGTACAGCTTATAAATGCACTGAAACAGTTCTGACAGGGTAATTCAAAAATTGATAATGAAAGTTGTGACTATTCAACATTGAATGACCAAAGCTAAGAAGTTTCTTTAAAAGTGATTTTATATAACTGATAGATAAAAAGGTGTAGCTCGAAGGCTACACCTTTTCTTCATTCTTAAGTTTTTGATTCCGGCTTATTTCTTGGCTTATGACTATAGCTCAGAGAATTCTCGGACGGACTAGTCCTTTACTTTTTCCAATCACTTCTTGGGTAATGCGAAGCAGTACATCAATCATTTTATGGAAGGAGTTCAGATTCAAGTATTCATAAATTCCATGATAGTTGTCTCCTCCTGTAGAAAGGTTCGGACAGGGGAGTCCCTTATAGAGAGACTTGCACCATCCGTTCCTCCTCGAATAGGTGTCACAATCGGGTAATCCTCGCTCTCTAAAGGCGGACTTCGCCACTTCTACAATATACATATGCTCTTTTAAGATATCTGCCATATTGAAATAACTGTCTTTTCACTAGGCTCAAAAAGCTCCCTTGCATTATACTTTTGGTTCAATTTCTCAGCCGTCTCCAGGAAAATTTTCTTTTTCTCTTCGAATTTTTCCTTATCATGGTCTCTAATAATATAATTCATTTCGGCATGGTCTCTTCTCCGGACATGTCACAGAGATGAAAGAAGCCTTCAGCCCTCCGTGTTAGCCGGTGTGCAGGGTGGAAGAGGCTGTTAAACTCCATTGCAAGAAGAAGGCATTCAGCATCTTATCCTTTGCGGAACCGGGATGTACATTCACGCCGTGAATCTTCAACTTTCCGGAAGCGCCGTTAAAATTTTCATACCTCACCGCCCAGCTTTCCGCCATCAACCGTATAAGCAATATCCGCACCGAAGCCCCTTCATCAAAGGGATCAGAGCCGCAGCCCACCTCTTCATCCAGAGTGAAACCGATACAGATGTCCCCATGCGGAAACTCCTTGTGGGTCTGTAAATACTCTACGGCAGCCATGATTTCCGCTACGCCGGCTTGTCATCTGCCCCCAGCAAGGTTTTTCCGTCCGTAACCATCAGATCGTCTCCAATTTGCTCTAAAAGCCTAGGAAAAATCTTTGGAGAGAGCTTTTCTTCTTCATTAAAACAATACTCCTCCATCGTGGTTTTTCACAATACGAGGAGAAACATTTTTCCTCTTGCGGAAGGGGATGCATCCATGTGAGCAATTAATCGTGCAGGCGTCTTCTCCTTCTCTTCTCCACTCAAGTTGGAGGGAATCTAGCATAAACATAGCAATGCTCATCAAGACGGACATCGAAACTCCCATTTCCTTAGCTCCTTCTCTGAAAAGCCTCGCCAGGTCAAACTGCTTCACTGAAGGAATCACATCCCTGTCCGGAACAGACTCCGTGTCAATCTTTAAATACGAAATTAAGCGTTCTACTGCATCCATTTTGCTCCTTCTTCATGAAAATAGTATTGATATAGATTTCCTTTATTAAATAGTATGGAAAGAGTTAACCCGGACTTACCATTGCCGTCTCTTTCGCTCCAGTGATTATCCCCTAGATAGCTATCCTCAGAAACCGGGCGAAAGCTCTTCCAGATTGTACGGAGTTTCCTGATAGACACTCAGCCAATTACTGTAGATACAGTTGGAACCGGAGCGCCAGGATAAGACAGGAGTCGATTGTTTTCCGGATAATAGTTTTGCGAGAATATCCGGATTTAATCCTTTTAAAAGATCTCTCTATATTCTTTTATCGAGATCATATCGGTCATATTCCGAATGCCCTGTCACAATTTGTCTGGAAGAGCAGGCCAAAATGAGATAACTGCCGCATTCTTCACTATCCGCCACAACATAAAGCTCCTTCTTCTTCCGAAGAGCCTCCTCGTCTAAGCCGGTGTAACGGGACTGCGGCACATAAAAATTCGTCATCCATTCCTCTCATCAGCATCTTCTTTCGGTGTAGTACCCTGTGCTATACACTCCGCTGATCTCCAAAAGACGCTTTTTCAATCCCATAATGATGAAAGAGTCCGGCCTGAGCTCCCAACAAATATGAAAAGCTGGAAAACACATGTGTTTTGGACCAATCCATTATTTGCTAAGCTCCTCCCAATAATCCACCTCGGAAAATTCCATCCACCGGCGCACCGGTAATGATCAAGCCCGTCAAAATAATCCTTTTCAATATCCTTAAACTCCACATAAAAAGCATTTAGATGGGTAGAACTGGTATGCGTAGAATTATGGGAGGACAGCTTTCATCAAAGTGATTTCCGTCTGAGATCGTCGGGAAATTGCACCTGAAGAAGATCCAACTCCGTGTCCTCCTTTAGTGGCATCAGATTTAAAATCACAATTTTTCAGAGGACGAATATTTTGGGAATCCGCCCTCATCCATGACAAAGATATTTTCCGTCTCTAAAAAGTATGTTTTTGTCGACAAATTGTTTTGCACCTTAATCGACATAATCTCCTCCTACACTTTCTCTCATTTTTATTCGCTAAAAAGCTATATAAAAGTCGCCTGATCTCTGACTGCCTGCCAGGTGCTGGAGCTCCCCCTGTAACCACAAGCAACTTTCTTCCATTCTTCCCTTACCGCTACTGACAACACAAAACTTGGATTGGCTGACAAAGCCCTGTTTTGCCATTTCGATTCTTGTCCCGCCACTGTCCTGCGTCTTGATTCTTTGTAGGAATAGATTTGTAAATTTCAATCCCTGCGCATGTTTATTTTGTCGGAGACATTTGATAGTTCTCTGTCATCAGAACCTCTTGCGGCAGGGATTTTGCATGGCCAGAGCCGCGGTTTGTCCCATATCGCTTAACTGTCATATGATGTGTGCTGTACTGATAAAGCCCTGTGGCATTCTGAAAATAGCACTGAGAGGAAGGGTCCCATTTCCTTTGCTCTTTTATTCATAAGCCCGGCAAATCCGCCTCCGACCGGATACTTTCCTTAGATAGTGCAAGCACCGCGCATCTGCTCCGGAGGGTAAAACTCACGCCATAGAGCAGATCTTTCACCGTCACCTCTTTCTCCTACTATGAAAACCGCAGTTACTGGCCCCTACCTGCACTAGCTGACAATATCCTGTGTGATAGTGAGCTTCTTGTTTTGATCGGGAAGATTTTCTACAAACATGAAGACTCATCACCTTGGTCATAGAGCAGGATTCATTGTTTTTGGGAAAAATCTGCCAGGATACTGCCCTTATCCAGATCAAATACCACTGCATAATTTGCATCAATCTCGGAGGATAAACTTCTTGTAGAAGATCCCGGAGAAAGCTTGCCAGATTTTGCAGATTTTCCTCCAAAGCTTACTGAAGGTACAGAGCTGTTTTCGTTCTTAATTCCGGGATGCACTTCCTGGAAGGAGCCGTTTCAGTCCGGAGGGATTGTAGAGAAGATCTTCAATATACTGATAGCTGGGGTCCTTCCCTCTTCCGGTCCCATTTCCGTTTACGGAGACAGGACCGTAGTCACTGATTCCGTACACTCTTTCTTCCGCAAAGGAAGAAGAGGAAGAAATAAAGAAAAAGCAAGAAGAAAGGCAAGCGTCGTACAAAGCATTTTTCCCGCTTTTTAATCTCTCCCGTATCTTTCTCCTCGTCGCATTCCATATCTCTATCTCTTTTATTTCCTCTTTCACTAATATTCTCCATTTCCATCCTTGTAAATCATTCTTTCCCTTTATTTACCGGCTTAAAAGCACGCAATATTATATATAGATACTTAAGAATGATAATAGTCCGACAGGAAAAGCACAAGGGATAAAAGCTACGTATTCTATAGATTTAGCTACAAATGGACCTGTCAAAAGAAAAATCCTTTTCTTTTTCGGAAACTTTCTATTCCACTTAATGAAGTCCTTAATCTTTGCAAAGGTTTTTCTCCTATTCGCTTTACATTCATAATTTCTTCAATATCAGAAAAAGCGCCATACTCCTCTCTATATAGAATGATGTTTTGCAGTGGCGGGACCTACACCTTCCCAAAGGCTCTGGAAGCTCCTCCAAAGACGCGCGCATTGATATTGACTTTATCGGAAATTTTATTCGTTTCCGAACACGGCACTTCTGCAGATGATTTTTCTGCCGTAAAATGATTTGTACTTGATGTTTCCGCAGTGAAATGATCTGTATTTGATGTTTCCGCCTTGGAAATGATCTGTGCTTGATTTTTCCACAGTAAATTGATTTTTCAGTAAATTTTTCCGCTTCGGAAGCAGTTTCCTCTTTCTTATTTCCTCATTATCTCCTATTAAATCTTCCCTTTCTTCTCCCGCCCTTCCTTGAAACATTACTTTTTATCCTCCTGTTCTTTTTATTCGTAAAAAGAAAAAGATAGTGGATATTACAAATAAAAATAAGTAAAAAGTGCTTAGCTTTTCCGGCCTCCTACCCTTTAAAAGTTCAGCTTTATCTTCGTATAGCGTATTTCGCTTTTCTTTAGCTAAAAAGAGGAGCTTCTTCTTGCTCAAAATAATCGGGATTCATAAATGTCCTTTCTTATAAAATAATGATTTTAGAAATACAACTTATTGATGAAAAATATTGAAAAAGAAAATACAAGAAAAACAGCCCAAAAGAATAAGATAAAATAGACAAATAGGATGAGATAAAATAGATAAAGAACAAGCTAAGTTTTCGTGGTTTTATACTAGCACTTTCCCTGTTTCATGTATAGTATTTTTCCCTTTTCATGACTAGTATTTTCCATCTTCCCAAAAAGAGAAAAATCAAGATACAATGAGGGAGTTCGGGCAGGAAATTCTTTACATTTCCTTTTTCAGAACCAAGAGCAGGATTTTTCCTATTAAGAGAAAGGATTACTATGATAAAATTTGAACGAAGCAGTGTGATGAATCTGGAAAATGCCATTCGAGGCGCCAGAAACCCTATGAACTCCTGGGCAAGAGATTCCCATTATGATGAAAAACGGAGAATATATCTTGGGCTCAACGACCTTTCTAGCCGACGTCTTCCGACTTGCAGGACCTGACCATAGAAAGTATATCCGGCAGATTTTTCTTTCCGTAGATATTACCGCACCGCTTTACTGGAGGAATACGATACCTACAAAATCAGCACGGTCGCAAACTCCACTTCCACTATCCATAAGATTCATGCAAAGAATTTTCTCTGGAGGACTTCTCCCATGACCATAACGGAAGAGGGATTGGATAACGAAAAGAACTCGTTTCAGACTTAGAGAATTCGTTTGAAATATATAGGGGGAAAAAGAAGGAAGACTGGTATACCCTGATTCAATTACTCCCTTCTTACGAGCAAATGAGAACCTGCACAATGAACTATGAGAACCTCATCAATATGTATTTTGCCAGAAAGGGACATAAGCTTCATGAATGGCACAGCTTCTGCGATTGGGTCTTGACTCTGCCGTATGCAAAGGAATTAATTCTAGGAGAAGCATAACTCTTTTCTTTTTACAGAATTTTTCCGGGAAAGTAAATTTTCCTTACTTTTCTTTATGAGCGATCAGGGGAATTTCATCCTGTACCGCTCGTAATTACTTTAAGTCATTGCAAAAAGGAAGGAATATAGCTTATGAATCCGATAGAAATGATGCAATTTGCCGAGATATTGAAAATTTTAAACAAAAATCACCCAAAGGTAGCTAATTTTTGGCAATAGAATTCTCTAAGGGACTTCCGGAAGGAAAGTATTTTAGAACTAAAAATTAGTAGACCGGGTGAGGAACAGAGTCAACAACATGAGAGTTCTTCCGAAGACCTAAGCCTTGCGAACCGATTCAAAAATAATTAGTGAAGCCATTTCATTGATTTCCTCTTCTTCCGTCTTGGAAGAGGATGTAATAGGATAAAGTCCGTAGTTCCCGGAGCAAAAGATAGCTTATTGCAATGGCCAAAATAAAGTAGGAAGAAGCATGAAAGCCGAAAAGCTCAAAGCTAATCAGTAAGGCTGAAGGGACAGTTCGTCACACCGCAAAATACACAAGCCATACCAAGAGCCGCGCATAGTCCGGTTCCAAAGGGCAACAGCTCTGCAGCATTTCACAGTGTAGCTCCGATAAAAAGAGAGAACGATTTCTCCGCTTGAAATCCTCCGCCTAAAGGAAATAATGGTAAATAGGATTTTCAAGAGAAAAGCCAGAAAGAAAAACTCGGTACCCGCTTTCATGGATTGTCTTCACGATAATATCCATTCCGGTTCCGTTATACATCTTAGTTCCCAGCAAAAAGAGATTCAGGAAAACCATCGCACCACTCACCATAATTCTAAGATAAGGATTCCGAATATGTTTCGTAAATAATGCCTTAGCTTTATGCGCAGAAAACGATAAAAGAATACTCACCAAGAGGCAATTATCGAAAGAGCAATGATCGCCAAAGCAGAGCGCCAATCCATCTCGAAAACAATTTTCAAAGCCAATTCCGGCTCCGTTACCTCGTCACATGCTCTGCAAAGAAGTGTGCCACTAGAGCAGAAACTGTGCAGGGAAGTAAGGCCGTATAGTACATATGTCCGACTGTACAGATTTCCATAGACAGCACAGCAGCCGCAAGAGTGTTCCAAAAAGTCCTGAGAATGCAGCACTCATACCGCACATCATGATTCTTTTTCTGTCTTTTTCCTTTAACTTAAGAAGCTTTCCTCATGCTGGAACCCAAAGAGGATCCCACCTGCAGAGCTGCCCTCTCCCCACAGAAGCGCCGAAGAGATGAGAGAGCACCGTTGCAAAAATAATAAGAGGCGCCATATAGTATGGAAGGTGCTGTCCTTCCCGAACCGATTCAATACCAGATTTGTACCTCTTGGACTTCGAACCGATATGATAAGCAGCAACAATCAAGACACCCGCAAAGGGAAGAAAGGCAATAATTAAGGGATGAGTATCCGAAAATTGACTGGCAATCTGAATCCTTGGCAAAATAGGTCGCTATACTCGCAACGACGCTCCGCTAAGAATACCGATGAGTAGCCACTTGATTCCGTTTCATAGTGTGATTATCAGTTTTTCTGTAGTCTTTCATCTTCCGTCCTTCAGTTTATTCCATCTTGTTTTGCATCGATTGCAAGTTTTAAGCACCCAGTATTCCCTGATTTATCATTCAGGCTTTGCTGAACGATATAGCTCTCTATCGCTTCCAGCTCCTTCGTTTTTCAAATAAGACCAGTTGATTCCGAACTTCCTCTCGGATAAGCGGAAAAAGCTGGGCTTGATACATCACCTCCTCCCAAGATAATTCTTTCCGGGCTTAATGTCAGGATAACATAGCTAAGGGCCTGTCCGATATAGTAGGCCTCTATTTTCAAACTGAGGCATCCTCGCAAAGCTCTACGGCCTTCTTCCCGTATCTAGCCTCAATCGCGGGGCCTGATGCCATTCCTTCAAAGCAGTTCTTATGTAAAAGGACAATAGCCGGAAGGAATCCTTCTCATGAGGGATCATCTTCATATGTCCAGCTCTGATGCAGCATACCGTGAAGCAAAGCGTCCGTTTGCGCAACTCCGCCTCCAATTCGTTCCTATCGTAATGTAAACGGCATTCTCAATTCCTTTACTGTCCCCATATGTAAGCTCACCCAACAGCGAGCCGTTCATCAGTATCAAAAGCCCATAGGAACGGAGAGCCCTCCTTTAAAACCGGAAAGTAGTGATAGTTTTGCCATTTCAACTTCGGTGTGCTGGTAATATCCATAGGTCGGAGAATTTTTATCCAGATCAATGGGTCCGAAACAGGCAACACCAAGAGAGACGATATTCTTATCTTTAAAAATAGGAAATTATCGCTGAGATGATCTCGTCCGGTTCTGTTGTAGGAATAGAACATTGTCTCCAAAAATCTCTGCATCTTCTTTGCACCTGCAAATCATCTTGGTTCCACCGGCTTCTAATGCACCATAAATCATCTCTTCACCTCATTTTTAAAACCTTCGAAAAGCAGTCCATTTTTGCTGAAAAATGCAAAGCTTTTAAAGCACTTTACCCATCAGAACTCAATCTTATTTATCTATAATAGTGTATATAAAGCAAAAGAAAAATGCAATCTCCATCTTTATCCTCCTTCTAAAGTCTTTTAGCAAAGGAAAAATACGGTACAATAAACACGTCTTACCTAATGTCAAGCGAAGCATAGTATCACGGCAGAATAGAAGCATAAGAAAAGATACACCTCTTCTGCCAGGCTGTATTTAAATAAGGAGGAAATATGACGGTAGTAGAGAGACTTTTTCGCACTGCGTAAGTGCATGAGAATAAAAATATCGATGTGTATATCGTTCCAGCAGCAGACTTCCATCAGAGTGAATATGTCGGAGGTACTTTAAGGCAGAGCCATATCACGGGCTTTACAGGCTCCGCAGGAAACCGCAGTGATTACCCTTAAGGGAGGCGAAGCTTTGGACGGACGGCCATTGCTTCCTGCAGGCCGCAAAGCAGCTGAGGAACAGGCGTTACTCTCCTGAAATGTATGAATCGGATGTACCGACCATGAGGAGTACCTTCAGGATATCCTGGAAGCCGGACAGACGCTTTCCTTGACGGTCGCGTGGTTTCTGTCGGAGAAGGCAATGAATATGCGGAAGGTAAAAAGAAGGGAGCAAAAATAGATTATCAGGAGGATCTTATTCATGAAATCTGGGCGACTGTCCTCCTCTTTCGGAAGAACCCGCCTTTATCTGGAAGAAAAAGTATGCAGGGAAAGCGCAAGCTCCAAACTCAGCCGGATTCGTGCGAAATGGCGGAAGCAGGCTGTGATACTCACATCCTCTCCACCTTGGACGATATCTGCTGGACTTCCGTCTCCGCGGAAACGATATCGAATTTTTCCCATTGCTGTTATCCTATGCCATTATCAAAAGGACGGCGTTTCACTCTGATAGATGAGAGAAAAGCTGAATACACAAATCAAGAGTCTTCTTCAGAAAGACGGCGTTTCCTCCTTCCTAACGCCATTTATGAGGACATAAAAAATTGAGCCCCGATTGCTCCGTTTTACTGGACAAGGATAAACTGAACTACCGCAATCTATAAGAATATTCCGGAAGGCATTAAAATTGTCAACAAACGGAATCCGTCTATCCTTATAAATGCATCAAAAATCCGGTAGAAATTGAAAATATCAAGAAAGCGGAAATCAAAGGACAACATTGCGCACCTTCGTTTTATGAAGTGGTTAAAGGAAAACCTTGGGAAAACATCGCATTAGCGAAAATGAGTGCTTCCGAAAAACTGGATGAATTCCCGTAGTGAAATGGGGAAATTTCCTTCAGAGACAGCTTCGAGCCGATTTCCCGCATACAGCCCCTCATTCCGCAATCGTGCACTATTCCTCTTCCCGGAAACAGATGTTGAGCTTAAAGAAGGAAGCTTATATTTAAGTGATACCGGAGCGGGCTTTTATGAGGGCTCCACGGATATCCACAAGAACCTTTGCTTTTAGGAGAAGTTTCTGAGAATATGAAGGACGACTTCACAATCGTTGCCATCAGTAATTTACAGCTCGCAAGTGCAAAATTCCTGCAAGGTCATCCGGCCTTACTTTAGATATTTGTAGCCAAAACCCTTCTGGGATAGGGGCCTGAACTATAACCACGGTACCGGGCACGGTGTGGGATATCTCTTAAACATTCATGAGGGTCCTGCAGGCTTCCGCTATAAGTACAGAGCCGGCGAAACAGAGGAGCTGCAAGAGGGCATGGTGATTACCAGTGAGCGGACTCTATATTGAGCGTCACACGGCATCCGTTTGGGAAAAATGAGCTTTTGGTCAGAAAAGGGAGAAAAACGAATATGGTCAGTTTTTCCACGCTGAGACCATCACCCTGATTCCCTGACCTTGATGCAATTAATCCTGTATGCTGAATGAGGAAAACAAAAAGCTCCTAAATGATTATCATGACAGAATTTATGAAGAGATTTCCCCGCACTTAAACGAAGAGAAAAAGGCTTTCTTAAAAGTCACGAGAGCTGTCTAAGGGCTCATCAGCTTTTTGACTTTCTAGCGAATCAGCTTTTGACTTATCCGGGTAGCTATACAAATATAGGCTTATAACAGTATGTCAAGCAATTTAAAAGAACTTCCTGCCGATGCAAAAGTTCTTTTTCTTAATCATAATGAGTATCGCTTGCGAAAGCTATGCGGTATCTTATTTATTGGAAAGGTACTCGTGAATTCCTTTGCTGCAGCCTTTCCTGCTCCCATGGCAAGGATAACGGTTGCCGCACCGATAACAGCATCTCCACCCGCATAAACTCCGCAGTCTTTAGTGGTTTCTCCGTTTTCCTCTTTTGCAATGATACAGCCCTTTACGGTCTGTATCCAGTCCGTCTAGTATCACTGATCAGCGGATTCGGAGAAGTTCCGAGAGACATAGATTACGGTATCACAGTCCATAGTATATTCGAATTGGAATTCCAATCAGGTCTTCTTCTTCCGAAGCATCCGCTCCCCCAAGTTCCATCTTACAATGCTTTGATTCCGGTTACCCAGTCATTTTCATCTACAAGAATCTCTCACCGGATTCTGTAAGAGGTCGAAAGATAATCCCTCTTCCTTCGCTGATGTACTTCCTCTTTCTTGCCGGAAGCTCTTCCTCAGAACGACGATATACAATGTACCTCTGCACCAAGACGAGTGCTGTTCTGCCGCATCCATCGCTAACATTACCGCCACCTACAACAACGACCTTCTTTCCTCCGCGCATCGGTGTGTCCGCTTCGGAAGATACGCCTTCATCAGGTTATTTCTGGTCAGGAACTCATTTGTGGAGAATACACCGTTGCACTCTCCCGGAATGTTCATAAACTTGGAAGACCTGCTCCGGTTCCGAGGAACACGGCATCCAAAGCCTTCTTCATTTAAAAGCTCATCCACGGTAATGGAACGCCCCAACGAATACATTGGTAATCTTTACACCGAGCTTACATTTTCAATTTCAGGTGCTACAACCTTGGTCTTTGGAAGACGGAACCGGAATCTGCACTGAAGCACCTGCCCTGCCCATGAAAGCCTGAAAGATGGGTACTCCCACAGCCCAGCACCGTAAGGTCTCCGCAGGTGTCCCAGGCCGGCTCCGATTACAGCAACTTTTCCTGTTCGGCTCTCCGGCTGGCAGCCTGGAAGCCATGCTCTCTGGCCCAGTCAGCCACGAAACGCTCAAGCTTTCCAATAGCAACAGGCTCTCCCTTAATACCACGGATACAAACACCTTCACACTGTGTTTCTGCGGGACAGATCTCTTCCGCAAACTGCAGGAAGGGCGGAAGACTGTGCAATGATTTCTGCAGCCTCTCAAAATTCCCCACCTTGACTTCCTGGATAAAGTCATTGATCTGAATGGAAACGGGACAACCTACTACACACTTTCGATTTCACAGTTTAAGCAGCGCACTCGCCTCTTCCATTGCTTCTTTTCGGTATATCCTAAAACATACTTCTTCAAGTTTTTGCACGAACCTTCGGCTCCTGCTCAGCGACAGGAACTCTTTTTCATCACATCGTAGCCATACTTATCCCTCCCTAGGCTGCAATTTCCGCATCCACCATGGGACTCTCAGCTCAACAATTTCCAGAAGCGCTTACCCTCTTCCGTCTTGTAGGTCTGCTCTCTTCATGGCCAGATTAAAGTCAACCAAATGTCCGTCAAACTCCGGTCCGTCTACGCAGGCAAACTCACCTGGTCTCCAACAACCAAACGACAAGCTCCGCCATTCCCTGTTCCGTCAATCATAATCGGGTTCTATGGAAACAATGGTCGGATGCCCAGTTCTTTTGGTCAGCAATGCCGCGAACTTCATCATGATAACAGGACCGATGGCAATACAACGAGTATATTTTCTCACCTTTCCTCGTTTACAAACGCTTCTACATCGGTAACTACACCCTTATCGCCGTAAGAACCGTCATCTGTGGTCACATAAACATTTTTGCAACCGCACGGAGATCCTTCTCCATGATCAGAAGATCCTTTTCTTCGACCAAGGATAACATCCGCCTCAATTCCTCTTTCATGAAGCCACTTCACACTGAGGGATAAACCGGTGCTGCACCCACACCGCCGGCAATGAAGATGATATCTCTCTCTTCAACTCTTCCTCGATCATCTCCACAAGCTCCGGAAGGGCGGCCTCGCGGATCCTACGATATCCCGTGAAGGAATCTCCAACCTTTAAATGACTGAACTTTCTGTAGAAGCGCCAAATGTACCTGAATACAATGGTAATGGTTCCTCTCCCTATCAAGTCTGCGATGGTTAAGGGAAATCTTTCTCCAAGCTCCCCTAGCTTTGCAATCATAAACTGTCCCAGGTCTCCGCCTTACGAGCCATAAAGGTGCTTCTACATCCATGAGCCAGTCTTTATCAACAAGATGCTCAACTCTAGTGATTTTTCGTACATCCTCTCTCCATGCCCAGATTAGCTAGGTATTATACTATGTTAATCTCTAACCTACCTATTGTAGCACATAAAATTTCATGTAAGTGCAGATAGATTCAATAAACTGAGACAGTGGGCTGTAAAAGTCAAAATACTTTTCTAAGCACATGGAGGTCTGAACCCGGGCACGCTCTCGCCAGCTTTCGCCACGTGACGGATAGCAGCGAAAAACTGCGTTTCTCTGTGTTTTCGCAAGCATCGGGCGAGACCACCCAGCATCTTCAGAATTTCTAGATTGTAAAAATCACTATTGACACACGATCTGCAGCCCTCTTCCATTTCTGAGCAGTTAGAAGGCAAGCTTCTCATCAATACTTTTTCAAATCCGCAATCGGAATACGAACCTGCTCCATGCTGCTCTTTCTCTATGGTAACGGCATGGTCATTTTCCGAGTCAAAATCATAGGTGATGCAGTACGGTGACCGATTTCATCCTGTCAACTATCGTGACGCTTCTCGATATTTCCTCCATCGTCATCATACTCACACACATAGTATTTGGACAGCTCTCGCTAGAATCTTCTCGCCCTCTCCTTCGAGCCTGGATAAGGGAAGGATACATGATCTTAATCGAGCAAGTGCAGATGGAATCGGAGAACCGTTCCTCTCCGTCTCCTCCAGCCCTTCCACATCATAGGCCGCACAGAGGAAGGCCAGCGTCACTCTGTCTGCTCGAGGGACGGCCTCTACCACATAAGGAATGTGTGCATTCGTCTCATCATCAAAGTAGCTCATATCTGACCGGAAACCTTCGCATGCTGAGACAGGTCATAGTTCGTTCTATCAGCAATGCCCCAAAGCTCGCCCCCAACTGAAGGGAAAGAGAAATTCCAGGTCGTGCAGCCTTGGAAATAGAAGGAAAAGCTTCAGCCTGCTCATGATCTCTCTTGCACGAAGCATTTTCCTTTTCATGCCTAAGCTGTAGAGCAGTTCTGGCAGAAGTCTTCCAATACCGGAACCACTCCAGGTCCGTATCCGGCTTGCAGAAGAACTCAGCTCCATCTGCTCAAAACTCTGGTACGGAAAGTGAAATTACCGGGGTGATCTCATTTTCGGAAGGACTTACCCACCTGCGCAATACCGAAGGGCAGCTCTTTTCTGGAAGTTTCTTGTACATTTTTAAAGTTTACGTATACCCTGAGCTGTCTCCGGACGAAGGTAAACCGTATTCTTTCGCATCCTCCGTTACACCCTGGAAGGTCTTTTAAACATCAGGTTGAACTGGCGGATAGAGTAGTATATGCTTTCCACAGCTGGACAGGGAATCTCGCTTTTCTACAACAAAGTTCTCCATCTCTTCCTTGGACCAGGCATCTACGGACCCTCTAAACAAAGCGATGCCGTTTCTTTCTCGCAGAAATCTCAATCAGCTTATCCGCACGGAAACGCTCCTTACACTCCCTTTACAGTCCATAAGAGGATCGGAAAAAGCTCTGCCAAATGGCCTGAAGCACACCCAGGTTTGCGGATTCATCAAAATGGCACAGTCGATTCCGCATTGACTGGACTCCTGCACAAACTTCTTCCACCAAGCTTTTTAATATTATTCTTCAGCTCTACACCCGAGGTTTTCCGTAATCCCAGGTATTTTTGCCAGTCCTCCATATATTTCTGATCCCGGATATATAAAACCTCTGGACTTTGCCAAGGAAACAATCGTGTCCATCGCATAGTGCCATAGCTCCTCCATTTTTCGATAGTATTTCTCGAAAACAGCCTTTTCACAACAAAGGATATAGCCCCTACCGCTCACCCGCATTGTGAATTGATAATTAAATAACAGTTTGCTATAGAAAAATCAGCCCGCTGAAAGATTCATTGCTTTTGCTATTGCAGAAAAGAAAGTACCCTTTAGCTTTCACATTAAAGATATCGTACGATTTTTGCACGATACTCGTTTATGAACAGATCTCAGGCTCGCCTGCATCACTTGTTAAGAATGTGCAAAGGTTTTGAAAGCACTGTTTTAAACCTTCAAGATCTTCAGCTATGAAATTGCATCGAAGCTCCTGCACAGTATTTCCACATTAGCACAAAAATCCAGCAAGGTCTCTTCCAAGGTAAAGGTATATAACTTATTTAAGGGACTGGAAATAACATAATTCCAAGTCTCAGAACGGACTTTTTTCAAAGAGTAGGGTGGTGTCTCCGTATACTCCCTCAATCGGAAGACGCGAAGCTCGTAAACGCTCGCACCAGTTCATTTTTGATTCTTATGCAGCAGTGCCTTTAGAGAAAGGTAGATGAGATTCACCATTTCCTCCGCAGGTATATTTTCCCTAGAAATAAATCCGCCAGTTCCAAAAAGTAGGCCGCATAGCAGGCCTTTTCCCAAGTCCAGTGCAATTTCTTTGAAAATAGGCATCGACTTTGACAGACTGCAAGGATTGTAACCGCTCTTCCCTTCTTTTTAAGGAATGTGCTGAAAATGAAGCTCCCGCTCCTGCCATAAGAGGAGAAGAGGGCGTTTCGCTCCGCTTGCCCAGACGCTCATCTTCCCTCTTCCATGGTCCAGGACACTCTAGCTCTTTGTCAAATCTCTCTGACTGTGCTCGAAAGCACCACTCCATGCACAACTAAGTCTTCCCTTCACTGTCCTTCACTCCGTCCTTACGCCTTACTTTCACTAAATTTCCGCTTTTATTATGCTTTCTCACCGAAGCTTTTCTTCTCGCTACTCTTTTATACGATCTCTGCGCTTTGATTTCTGCTCTCGTATCCGTACTCCCCTGCAAATACGCGGATTCTCTCCAGTCCTTTCTGACCTTACAAAAAGCTGGAGATTCACCTTTGCTTCCAAGAGAGCTTTTTCTATCTGAATACGGGCACCGTTTACCAATGCTCTTCAGCATGCTTCCGCTTTTCCGATAACGATTCCCTTATGACTTTCCCTTTTCGCATACCAAAGTCGCCTTCACATCCCAGATTCCGTTTTTCCTGCCCTGCATGCCGTCAATGAGCACCGCTATCCGTGTGGAATTTCTATATCAAGCTTTATAGAGCGCCTGCTCACGGATAAGCTCTTTCGCAATTTCCCCGTACAGGAAGGTCGTCACCGTATCTTCATCGTAGTAGCGGGATCCGTAGGGAAGGAAAGGAGAAATGGCTTCCAGAAGTTCCTCCAAGCCCTGATTCTTATAAGCGGAAACACCGACAATCCCTACAAAGGGAGGCAGTCCCGATACTCCGCCTTCTTCCTTTCCAGTGCCTTCCGCCCAGTAAGTCCATCTTATTTAAGACAAGAAGAATTTTCCTTACTATGGGAAAGTAGAGACAAAATTCAGTTCCTCCTTCTTTCCTTCTGTTCGGTGCTGTCTACAATCCAAAGGATGAGGTCCCCATTTCCGAGCGCCTCTCCGCCACCCTTTCCATGTAGACGGAGAGCTTATTCTCGCCTTGTGAATTCTCGGCGTATCGTGAAAAGACAATCTGTCCTCTTTCATCGTCATAGACCGCCATAATCTGATTTCCTCGTGGTCTGTGCCTTTTTCGAGGTAATGCATATTTTTCTGTCCGACAAGAGCATTTAAAAGAGTGGATTTTCCGGCATTCGGAAGGCTACAATAGAGACACAAAACCGGATTTAATCAAGTCCTCTCCGCTTTCTCCATTTCCATTTTCCTTTTGCATCCCTCAATAATCTGATTCATGCCATTCTCCTCTATTTTGACTGCTCTAGCTTTCTGCTAAGCCCTGAGCCACTTTCGCTTATAAATCTTGATCCACCTGTTTCTAAATCTTAATCCGCTTTCACTTTTAAATCTTAATCCGCTTTCATTTCTAAATTCCTTTATCCACTTTCATTTCGATCTTTGATTTGTCTACTTCTCCGAAGCAATTTAAATTTCCCGGATTACATCAAAGTAGCCCTATTTTCTCTATCTTTTCCATTACCGATTAGTGCGAGAATTCTCGGAAAAAGGCTTTCTTATGTAGTCGGAAAGCCGATGGCTTCCGGATTGCAGAAAAGCACCTCATCTCTCTCTTTAAGTCTTCATCCGTTAAATGAGAAAGGGTGCAGCTTAAGCCGAGAAGGAACTTTTGTGTAAGCAGTCTTGGCGTATCCATCTCTGAAATCGCACCGATAATGTACTTTGTCATCTCCAGTCCGTAGCTTCGAAAATCCCAGTACGTGTCGCAATCTTTCTTATACCTTTCATAGCTCCTTCCCAATACGGATCCTGATAAGAAACAACATAGCTTTCCGTTTCTTCCAAAGCCGCTCATTGCCCCCGTAGGCAGTGCCCTTTTTCACGAATATTTTTCCAAAGGAAATCAAAGGAAAGTGCATTCTTCATGACTTTCAAGGCTCCTGTGTAAGGAAGTGAAGAGTCATGGAAGGATCCCACCTTTGCCACATAGTTTACCTGAGAAGAGTAATCCACGCCTTTCTTTCTCCTCTCTTGCCACAAATTCACTCTCTTCCATTCTTCCTTCCTCCTGGAAGAACTTGTAAGAAATGCGGAAAGACTCCTCTTTCTCCTTACGGTAAATCTCCAAATCGCCTCCTACTGCGAGCTACAGGTTTCTTCCTGTAAGAGCTTCCTCCGAAAAGAGCCTCAGTTTTTCGCCCAACGCCTTCTGGATTATTCCGAAAATTCTTCTTCCAGCTTTTCAACATGGTAGTAGCGAATGCCCTTTACCTCTCATGGTAAGAGGAGGTCGGGAAAAAACTCATAGCGGAATTCAACCGCATAACTATGTCCTGCGCCTTCCAGCCTCATTCTCCCTGGACTTGATTTCAGAGAATCTCGGAAAGACGCTTTTCATCCTGTAAATGCGTATGGAAGCAGATTCCAGATACTCCAGGCCCCTGCTTCATCTCGCCTTCAAAGAATTTAAAACTCGAAACTGAATACACCTGGTATATTTATTCTTATCTTGAAAATCGGATAGAAGTAATATCTGTTGAAAATCCACCGCTGTGACAGATAAATCTCCGAGTTTAAGTCCTGAAAGCTGCAGCTTGTCCGGTGTCCACATAGGCAAAGGCAGTATTCAAAACAGAGAGGTAAGAAAGCTCTTCCTCCGAGAAATCCTTTGTATTAAAGAGAAGACGAAGGTAAAGTACGCCTTTTGGAATCCACGGATAAAAGCATTACTTTCTTCCCGGAAAGGCTTTCCTCTTCTCTAGATAGCTTTCCGCCTTTTTTCCGAGGTTTCTCTTGAAAGCACCGGCAAAGTTTCCAGTGCTTCCTTGCTATTTTCCTTATTCTGATAAAGAAGGAGCGCCTCCTCTTCCTTTTTAATGGCTTCTATCTCTTCTTTAGACAGCGTATCTTTTTATCTCCTTCAGCTTCTTCGCAAAGCTTCTCCGCATTTTCCTCGGTAAGCCCCGGCTTCGGAATAAGTGCCACGAAAGAAGCGTGTCTTTACATCCATGAAGTACTCTTTTTAAAAAGCTCCTCTAAAATAGCCCTCATCCAGTGCCTTTTTCCAGCCCCTCAAAATAGCGCTCCTGCTCGAGATAAAGCCAGGGCTCTCCGTCATAAAGCCAAGAGTCCAGCACCTTGTAGCTGTAAATCAGGCCTTAGGGTATTGCCGTAGTCCGCTTCTTTATACTGGAAGGCATCGTGATGAATGGCTGCACGAATGGTCTTGGTGATCAAGGCCCGTTCTCAGAAGCTCTCGAATACAATCCTGAATGACCTTTAAGAAACGCGCTTTATCCTCTTCTTTCTGCGTTCTTTGCGGTAATAGTGAAGTAGTGCTGCAATACACCGTCCGCATATCCGCCGAAGATATCTTCCTAAGCCCTCCTCTAAAAGTCGCTGCTTGAGTACCGCTCCGGGGCCGAAATAAGGGCATGACCGATATAAGAGAAGGCCAAACTTTTCTTGGCATCTTGTCCCTGCATCAAGAATAAAATTATAAGAAAAATAAGCCTTTCCCTCAGGCTCCTCCTCCCTTGAAATCGGATAGTACTCGGTTTCCTCCACCATAGCGGAAAAAGCTCTTCTGCCTTGCAATCTCGAATCTGGATTAATCTTTCGTATTTTTGCCAAATATTGCTGATCCAGCCAGTTCAGCTTCTCCTCCATATCCATATCTCCGTACAGGATGATATGGGAGTTGGAGGGGTGATAGTAGCGGGCATGGAAAGCCTGAAAAAGCTTCATACGCTTAAGTTCGGAATGTCTTCCGGGTCACCGCCGGACTCATTTCCGTAAGTAGTATCCGGGAAAAGAGAGTGGAAAGATACCGCCCAGCACCGATTCCGGCTCGGAAAAAGCACCGCGCATCTCGTTATACACTACACCGCTGTAGCCTAAATCTCCCTTTTTCATCCAAGGTATAGTGCCAGCCCTCCTGCGAAAAAGGTATGCGGATTCTTTTTATACAGTTCGGGTGAAAAACGGCATCGCAATAGACATCCATCAGGTTTTGGAAATCCTTGTCATTGGTGGAGGCCACAGGGTAAACCGTCTTATCCGGGATAAGTCATGGCATTCAAAAAGTATTAAGAGAACCCTTGATAAGCTCCAGCAAAGGGATCCTTTAGGGGGAACTTCTCCGAGCTGCAAAGTACCGAGTGCTCCGTGATATGAGCAACTCCGTAGAATCCGTGGCAGGAGTTCTAAAGGCAATACTGAAGACTTTATTCTCATCCTGATTCTTTAAGCAAAAGCACTCTTGCCCCCGGACTTTTCGTGCTCGTAAAGCTTCACCTCCGTGGAAAGCTCAGCAATATCCTGTATTAAAGTGTATTTTTCCCATTCCGTTTTAAACCCTTTTCCTTTCTGAAGCTTTTCCGACAACTGCATTTATTGTTTTTCTGAAAAATTTTTTCTTTCAAATTTGATGAAAAAGTCTTCTCAAACAATACCAGCTTCTCTCAAATAATAATGCGGAACAAGATAGAGCGGCTCCTCCGCACTTAATGTTATATAATGATAGTAGGAATTTTCCTTTTCCACAAAGCGCACACATTGAAAAGCTGGTACTGGGAACTTAAAAATCCCAATATTCAGAGGTCTGTCTTCCCACTCCAAAGCTTCTTCCTTCAGATAACTATAATTATCTTCTTCAAGATAATGTCCCTTCTCACTCTGCACTAACAGCTCTTCCAACAACGCTCTTCACTCCATTTTGCGATACTGTTTAGCCGAAGCGAATTTTATTCTCCGTGTTTTTAGAATAAAACTCCATTAAAAGGCGCTCACTGGATATACTTCTCGAAGAAGCCTTTGAAACATCACGCTGGATTCCGCACTGGCGCTTATGCCTTCTCTTCCTCCCACCAACACAAAAAGACTTTGTCCGGATTCTCCTCCGCATATAGAACCGCAAGCTTTAGTCGGTTCTTCATCGTTGGAGACGGAGCACTGTGTTTCTCAAGCTCGGAGCCAATCAGCAAAATAGAGGTCCAAGTTTTTCTCCGCATTTCCTTCTTATAGCTTCCTAAGAAAATCATAATTCCCGTAAGAAGTAGAGAAAAAGCAGATAACCGGTGAAACACCTTAAAACGAAAAATAAGGAGCCCTCTTCCACTGTGACGGCTTTTTAAAGAAACGCCAATAGAAAATGCATCACTCCAAGAAGAGGCCAAATCCAAAATGGATGCCACATAGGAGGCCGTAGTAAAGAGAAAAAGCAAAAGTATAGTAATGACGTTATTCCTATGAGTAGGATGAACATGCTTTACTCCATTCTTCTTAAAACATCCTGTTTTTCCGGCAATACGGAGAAACGAACTCAAAAGCCTGCTTTGAGTGAGGACAGGATTCCAGGCTTTCTCCCGTATCCGCATCTTCCATACTAAGAACCTTGTGAAAATATCCTTTTCTCCCGGTCGCATAATAGCAATTTCCTCGCCAACACTAAACTTGTGTGTGTGTCAGGTAAGCAAAATCCCCTTCAAGCTTTTCTACCGTTCAAGGTGCATGTCGCCCCCACACTGTGGTATTGTTTTCCATACAATAGCTTTCTTCCGTCGGCATGATAGTAAAAGCCGGTGCTGTACTCGCGGTAGGTACACTTTCGTATCTCTTCTTCGTAAAGGAATATTCTTTCGGTACTTTTCAGGGTCCTCCAAATAGTCTTGAAGCGCCATTTTAGAGGTCCTGGTCGTGGCAACGCAAAGCTCCGTCTTCATTCTGCCTTCAATCTTCGAAGAATCCACCCCGCTTCAATAAGATCGAATATGGGCAATCATATTTAAATCTTTAGAATTAAATATATAGCTTCCCTATCATTTTCAAAACAGGATAATATTCCCCAGTCTCTTTTCTTCCATCAAAAGAATATTTCCAGCAGCAGGGATGCGTACAGGCTCCCTGGTTGGCATCTCTCCCGTAAAGAAGCTCGAAAGCAGACATCTCCCGGAATAGGACATACACATGGCTCCATGAACAAAGGCTTCTATTTCATTTCCTTCGGAATATGCTCCTGATTTCCTTAATTTCCTTCAGGCTTAACTCTCTGGCACAAACCACTCTCTTTTGCTCCGAGCTTCCACCAAAAAGAAAGGTTTCATAATTTGTATTATTGGCCTGTGTAGAGATATGTGCAGCTCCACCTCCGGCATGATTTCTCAGCCAGCATGAAAGCACCGGGATCCGCCACCAGAACGGCATCCATTTCCCACATCCTTTAATTCCAGAAAATACTCTCTCTCATAGGAAGCAAGTCCTCATTATGAGCGAGAATATTTGCCGTCACATGAGACCTTTACTCTCTCTCATGCGCATAAGATACCGCTTCCTTCATTTTCTCTATCGTGAAATTTTTCGCACTTGCGCGTAGCCCGAAGGCTTCTCCACCCATATATACCGCGTCCGCTCCGTAATGGATTGCTGTTTTCAAACCCTCCATGGACCCCGCCGGAATCAATAATTCTACTTTTCTATTCACCTAATTTCTACTTTCTAAGTACTCTTAATGCTGATGCTCACCCCGTCACCGATGGGAATAAGGCTGTTTTTCCAAGTCCGGACAATTCTTCAGCATCCAGAAATTCCCTCATCCTCTTATGAATGGTTCTCTGCCGCCTTTCCACACGGCTTTCCATAAGAAGATTCTCCTGTAATATATATTATCACAAAAATAAAACACCATCGGGAGAAAGAAGCTCTAAAATCTTCGGCAGCCATAAGGGATACTGTGCCTTCGCCGCATCCAAAAGACAAAATCGAATTTTTCCTCCTCTTTTCCGAGCCGGTCTAGAATCTCCCCATCACCTTCCAGAGGCGGATAGCCGGGGAATAGGGAGCTTTTTCGCAAAATTCTCCTTCGCCTTTCTAATTCTTTTCCGGAAAAATTCCACTGTACTCAGCTTCGCACTTCCTCTTAGGCTATGGAGCATAAAGAGTCCCGAATAGCCCACCGATGTCCCCAACTCCAAAATAGATTTCGGCTTCTTCATTTTCCAAACATAGCATGAGCGCCGCGGTCTCGTCCCGAATAATCGGAACTGCCTCCTTCTGCGCTTCTCTCTTATCCCTTCCAAAAACTCTCACTGTCTCTTTGAAAAGGCCTGAATAAATTGGCCCGATTCTTCTCTATCTTCCAAAATACCTCTTCACTTTCCTTACATACCCTAAGTTTCACAAATGATCTTACTCATCCGTTTTTATGTCCTTATTCTCCGCCTGTCAACTCGGATTCCTGCTCATTTTCATTTCCTGCAGCAACAACATCCTCCTCGACAGATTCAGACTCGGTCTCCCCTTCTTTTAAAAAGCTTCTTATCACTCAATTCCTGATTCTTTTTCCCTCTTCAGAAATGAAATCCAGGATATCCACCTGTGTCATTGCGGTGTTTAGGCTGTAGCTTCCCGGAAGAAGGGCGGAGTGATAGAGCTTTGCCTTCAAAAATAAAGGATGCCTTATTATCAATTAAGCCTAATTTTTCCAGCTTCTCCCGCCACAGCAGAGCTGTTCTCTCCCTCTTCAATTTCTAAAGAGACTTCTCTTCCCGGCTCCTTTTCCATAGCATGCTCATACATCAGTCCATGACCATAGCTATACACAAGCTTGACTCCTTGTAATATGACATAAAAGCAAAAGAATCAGAAAAAGAATGCGCAAAAGAAAAGCTGAGCAGAATTTCCGAAAAGGATCGAAAAGAACTTCGTCTGCTTTTACTCATCCGCTAAACCTCCATGATTACGGGTAAGATAACCGGATTTCTCTTAATCTTCTTCCATAGGAAATCCGATAAGCCATCCTTTATCAGGTTTTTGATTTTCCCCAATCACTCATTCTGCTCTGCAGGCAGTCATCTACAATGTTTTGTACGGCAAGCCTTGCTTCTTCCATCAAATCCTCTGATTCTCTTACATAGACGAAGCCTCTGGAGATGAGATCCGGTCCTGCCATCAGATTTCCGGAATAACGCTCCAGGGTAAGCACGACAACAATAATTCCGTTTTGGGAGAGGTTTTGTCTATCACGAAGAACAATGTTTCCTACATCGCCGATACCCAAGCCGTCAACATAAAGCACCGCCAGCCTGTACCTTTTCTTTAATGGGTATCTGCTCTCCTCGCCTTCCGTAGTAAATTCCAACACATCTCCATTTTCAATGAGAAGACAGTTGTCCTTCTCACCGACGAGACTCCGCTATCAATGCCGCCGCACTTCGTGGTGAAACTCTCCATGGAAGGGTATCGCATATTTAGGCTTTACCAAAGAATATAGGAGCTTTTAAATCCTCTGCACAGGCATGACCGGAAACATGCGTATCCTGCATGATTACCTTCGCATGCAGCTTATAAAGCTCATTTACAACATGATCAACCGCAAGCTCATTTTCCGGGAATCGGGTGAGAGGACATGACCACCACATCATTGGGGGCCGATATGCACTTTTCTATGCATACCGCTTGCCATACGGGAAAGTGCCGCCATGGATTCTCCCTGAGAGCCTGTTGTTATAAGTACAGTCTGCTCATCCGGATAGTCCTTCAGATTTTCAATATCAATCAAGGTTCCATCCGGAATATGAACATATTCCAACTCGGAAGCTACGGAAATAACATTCACCATGGAACGGCCTTCCACAACTACCTTCCTCTTGTATTTTACCGCGGAATTAATAATCTGCTGCACGCGGTCAACATTCGAAGCAAGGTCGCCACAATAATACGGCTGTTCTGATGCTCGCAAAAATCACATCAAAGGTTCTTCCACGCTCCTCTCCGACATAGTAAAGCCGGGTTTTTCCGCATTTGTGGAGTCGGACATCATAGCTAAAACACCATTTTTCCAAGCTCGGCAAAACGCTGTAAATCAATCTGATCACCAAATACAGGCGTATAGTCTACCTTGAAATCACCGGTATGAATAAGCACACCGGCCGGGGTGGTTATAGCAAGTGCGGATGCGTCCTGAATAGAGTGGTTGGTCTTAACAAATTCCACCTTCAGATCTCCGAAGTTCACATTTTGTCCGAACTTCATGGTCTTCATTTTAACCAGCTTATCCATGCCATTTTCCACAAGCTTCTTTTTGAATAAGCGCCATAGTCAACTTAGTAGCATATAGAGGTACATTAATCTGCTGCAATACATAAGGAAGAGCACCGATATGATCCTCGTGTCCGTGGGTAATCACGAAGCCTTTCATCTTATGAATCTGTGACTTAATATAGGAGATATCCGGAATAACAAGGTCAATCCCCAGCATATTAAAGGACGGAAAGGCTAAACCAGCAGTCAATGATAATCATGCTGTCCTCGGTTTCAATAGCCGTGATATTCATACCGATCTGGTCCAAGCCTCCGAGGAATAACCCTTACAGAGCCTTGGAAACTGTGCTTTAACTTCTTTGCCTTGTTCTTGCTCTCCTGTATTTCCATCGGCTTGGCAAGGAGCGGGAAGTCCTCAGAGCTGTACTCTCTTTTTACATTTTCATTTCCCTTCTTAGAGGTAAAATTAATGCTCGTTCTTTTATCACGAGGCTCCTTTGTATTTTTTCCCGCTTCCGAAGTCTTTATGCGTCTTCCTGTTTCCTGCACTTGTGTATTTCTTGCACTATCCGTATTTTCTTCCGATCTGCTCTTTCTCGGAATTCTGTTTCCACTTCGATTCACTGTCTTTCCCGCCTTGTGATGAGTGCTTTCCTCCAAGGCCTCTCTTGAACTCATATTATTCCTATGAATATTTACAATTCTGTGCGGCGAATCCGCTTTCACTCTTGTTTGCTTTTTTTCTTCTTTCATATATTTCCTTTCTAAAACCTTTACCTCTCTATGCTGATGTCTTCCCCTTCTAACAGCTTTTGTAAAAAGACATCCATAAGCATTTCCGCCTCATCTCCTTCGGCAAAAACATAATCCGCATCTTCATCTTCCGGAGCGGAAATATCTTTCATCACATAGCAGGTACCATCTTCTCCTTCCGGGGCATCCGTGACCAGAATATAATTTATACCGTTAACTATGGTTTCTTCCAATATTTCCAACTCTAAATTTCCATCATCCGACTGCAATCGTATTCTTCCGCCTTCCATTTTTAACCTCCTCAAAAATAAACTCCCGGATGCTAAAGGAGAACAGTTTACTTCCGCTTCTGTACGCCTCTTTACAAAAACATCCTGAATTCTTTTTCTTATAGCCTTCCCTTACTGCGCAAATAATCCTCTAAAATCACCTGCGCCGCCACCTGATCCAAAACTTCCTTTTTGTTTGTTTGCAGGAACGGCATTTTTCATCCAAAATAGCCTTTGCCTCTACGGTGCTCAAGCGTTCATCAAAGAAAACAAGAGGACAAGAGAGGTTCTTTTTAGTAAATCATAAAAAGACTGTTGCCTTCTCCGCTCTTTTCTCCTCTGCTGCCGTCCATATTAAGAGGCAGCCCAAGATGACTTCCTCTACATTTTCCTCTAAAACCACTTCACAAATAGCTTTCACCGTCTTTCTAAGCTTTCCCTCTCTCTCTCCATAGTGTCTTGTAGGGTAAGACAGTGTAGCCCAAAGCATCCGTAATGGCCAAGCCTACAGTTTTAGAGCCATAATCCAATGCCAAAATGCGCATAGTACTCCTATAAAGAAGAAAAAAGGTCTCCGGAATATCCGGACAGACTTATCACGCTTTCTTCAACTTGTTTCTCCACATAATTTCGCATAAGTTCTTCCAGAATCTCATCCCGTTCCACTTTCATAATCAGGCTTCTTGCACCCTTATAGCTCGTAATGTAAGTGGGGTCTCCGGACATAATATACCCTACTATTTGACTGATGGGATTGTATCCCTTCTCGTTCAGGGCCTCATATACCCGCTCTAAAACTTCTGTTACAGCTAAGCTACTGTCTTGTAATGGTCTAATTATTTGTGTATGGCTTAAATCACTATTCATAATGGCACGCCCTCTTAAAACTCGTTTCATTCTACCCCATTTTTCTACATATCGCAAGTCTGAACAAAATTTTTATAAAAAATGTAAAAAGACTTTTTGGCGTCTTTTTCTCCTCCCTGCCACGCAAAAAGAAGAAAAATCTTCCACCAAAAGAAAGTCTTTTATCCTATTTTTCGCTTTAAATAAAGCTAGGCTTTAGTAATTTTTCCGGCTTAGTACAGCTCTTTTCCCTAAATCCTTATACTTTTCCCCTGACGGAAGCCCTTATAGGCTTCGTCAAAAACTTATTTTTGCATAACTTGCTGCGGATTCTCCCGCTATCTTACCGAATACGGTGAAGTCACATACGGCATTTCCGCCAAGGCGGTTTGCTCCGTGAACTCCTCCGGTAACCTCTCCTGCCGCGAAGAGACCGGGAATTGCCTTCCCTTCTTTATTCAGAACTTCCGTCACGGTATTAATCTTTTAAGCCTCCCATGGTATGGTGCACACCCGGAGTGACCTTTATAGCATAGAAAGGAGCCGTGTCTAAAGCTTGTGCAAAGCTGGTTCTTCCAAACTCCGCATCTTCCTTTTTCTCTACTGCTTCATTCCAAGTCTTTAAGGTGTTTTCAAAGGCCTCTGCCGGAACGCCCATAGCCTCTGCAAGGCTCTTTGCGTCCTCTCCCGTTACAGTATAGCCGGACTTGATATAGCCCTGAATGACAGCGGATTTCTCTACCATCTTGCTATCAATTACCAGGTAAACTTGAGAACCTGTCTGCGCAATCTCTGCCTTGGAAACAGCATCTCTTGTTCCTACCTCATCGGTAAAACGATTACCTTCCATATTGACAAGGATTGCTCCGTCTCCACGAAGGCCCTCTGTAATAAGGTGTGCATCTGTAGTCGTCACTGTAGGATGAATCTGAATCTGATCCATATCCACGGTATCCGCTCCGATGGCTTCCGCCATGGTGATACCCTGCCCCAAAGCACCGTAGGCATTGGTGGACATATAGCCCTTTAAAGACGGCTGATACTTCTCTACCATTTCCATGTTAGCCGCAAAGCCGCCCGTTGCAATAATCACTGCTTTGGCTTTTTACATTGACCTCACTGCCGTCAGCCGAAGAGCGTGCACACCGGTTACATTTCCGGCCTCATCCTGCTCAATCTTATCCGCTGTTACGGAAGTGAGAAGAGTAATATTCTCTCTTTCATTTACATTTTTCTCTAAAATCGGGACCATATAGGAACCAACGGCGATAACCTTCTTGTTCTCATCAACCGGACGGTGAATTCTCTTTACGGAAGCATCCGCCGAAGGCACCGACATTATGAACAGTCATGCCCAAGGTCTCAAGATAATCAATTGCAGGACCGGATTGTTCCGCAAGAACCTTTACAAGTTCAGGATTGTTTGTGCCCTTACCGCCGACTAAGGTATCCAGCTCCATAAGTTCCACGGAGTCAAAATATCCCTTCGGATTCGCTTGGTATGCTGAATACTGCTCCTTCACCGTTTCCGCCAATGCAGTAATCGTTTCATTATCCGCATATTTTTCCGCCGCAGTAGCCAAGGTCTTCTCACACCGGAGCCTTCTTCAAAGCTGTTTTTCCGCCTGCCACTTGGTTGCAGCCGCATTCATACCGCCGGTTGCACGCACGGAGTTTCTCCAACGATGCCTTGACTCTCCGAGCACTACCTTCTTTCCGCTGTCCGCAGCCGTGATTGCGGAAATCATACCTGCACCGCCTGCACCGATTACGCAGACATCGGCTTCCAGATTCTGATCTTCCTTCTTTACGGAATCTGCAGCAACCTGCGCCTTGGCAAACTTTTTCGCTGTCAAGTCCCATGTCTTTTTAAAGCCTGCTCTACACCGGTACGAAGTGCTGTGGAAGAAATAGTAGCACCGCTAATTCCGTCTACATTGAAGGTCTGCTGCTCTACCATCATTCGGGTAAAGCTTCCACGGCCTTACTTCCGATTCCTTCGGTCTCCATATTGCTTAGGACATTTACCGCATAAATCTTATCTTCATCCGCACTAACTTCAATCTCCATGTCTCCGCCAAAGCCGGGAACGGTAACTGTAGTCTTCTGTTGCCGTAGCGGGTGTATCTGCGCTCTTCGTAGAGGCTCCTCCCCAGGAACGAATCCCCAAGATTACCGCAACAAGAATTCCGGCAAGGATGACTAGATACGATAAAAATTTTTTTCTTTTTTTCATATACTCCCCTATGTTTTGCTCTTCCTTAAGGCCGATTATAAAGGTTTGATATCAAATACCAAGTTAAGTTTTCTTATGCAAGCAGACATTTCCGTGTCGGACTAGCGAAAAACTTGAAGACATTTATCTTCATTTAAGCCTTAAGCTGTTTCAAGGCAAGATAATGATTTCCTCATCTTCTCACCAAAGTTTCCAAAATTTATCCCTATATTTATACCATAGTTGAATATATTCCGTTATTGACAAAAACCGGCGGAAAAATCAAATTCTTCCACCGGTTTTTAGCTGTTTTGACAAAATATTCACCAAGTTTATTTCTCCAGTTTTCGCAAGCTCTAAAGAATCTTTCTCCGAGCGGGCGATAAAGTTCTTCATCGCGTCTCCATTAAGGGGTGCATTTTGGATACGCGCCAAGTCGTAAAGCTGTTCTTCAATAAGCTTTCTCTCCTCACTTTCAAAGCTGTCTTCATGCTGAAGAAGGTGCTGAACAAGGGATGCCTTTCATTTAAAACAAGGGTTTCCTCCAGTGGAAGCTCTCCCATCGGCATACCGGACACGGCATACATTTTCATCATATCCTGCATCCTACGGGACTCCTCTGAAATGGAAAGAAGACTTGCGGAGTTTCGGAGAAGTCGATCCACTTTTACATGAAGCTTATCCTTGGAAAGTAAGCTTTGGAAAGCTTTCTCCAACTTTTTCTCCCGCTTCTTCAACTTATCCTGTTCTTCAGAAGAAAGCTCGTCCTTCATCGCTTCCTGCACTCGGCATCGATTCTTTGGAAGCGAAGTCCGGAGTTCTTCGCCTCAAGCTCCGTGATAAAGGGTTGGTCAATACGCTCCGTAAAGGTAAACCGCTTCTTTCTTATGCTCCTTAAAGAGGAAATGTACTGGCTCTGCGCTACTGCATCGGAAACATAGTAAACCTTTTGGATTTTTCCGCTTCCGTATCGTTATTATCGGCTTTCAGCAGAATTTTTCCGTTTCCGAAGACTTCTTTTCCGTAGCTTCTTGTTCTTCACCGGCCTTCACATCCTCAGTAAGTTCTTCGGAAGATTTCGCTGTGTCTGCTCCATTTAAAGCCTTGCCCTTCTCCTTTAATTCCGGCAGAGTACAGTATTTTTCCTCCAAATCCCCTTAAAGAGAATGTAGTCCGTCATCTTCTCTGCAAACTTGCTGTCACGAAGTACGCTGTACTTAATGAAGGGGAAATGTCATCCCAATACTTTTCATAGGACTCTCTTTCCGGTCTTACACATGCCGGAGAGCTTCTCCACAACCTTCTTCGTAATGTAGTCGGAAATCTTCTTTACAAAGCCGTCATTTTTGCAGTTGAGAACGGGAAACATTTAAGGGGAAGATCAGGGACAGTCAATCACACCCTTTAAAAGAAGCAAAATACTCAGGGAATGACTTCTTTTGATATTGTCCGCAATAAAGACCTGGTTATTATAGAGCTAATTGTTCCCTCAATCGACTCATACTCGAGTTAATCTTTGGGAAATACAGAATTCCTTTCAGGTTATACGGATAATCCATGTTCAAATGAATCCAGAAAAAGCGGCTCTTATAGTCATGGAAGGTTTTTCTGTAGAAGTCGAGTACTGCTCTTTCTCCACTGTGGAGGGAGACTCTCCCCAAAGCGGGTGCGTGTCATTTAGAAGAACAGGACGCTTCTCAATCTTCAAGCTTAGCCTCCGTCTTTCTCTCTTCTCCCTTTTCGTCCTTTTCCACCTTCTCGGGAATTTCTTCAAGTACAACATCGGAATCCAGCTTCTCATCCTTGGAAATCATTTCACTTTCCTTCGGAAGCTTATCAAGGTAAACTCTCTACCGGCATGAAGGAACAGTACTTCTCAATGACGGAACGGAGCTCCCCATTCATTAGCATATTTTTACGCAGTCTTCATTTAAATAAAGCGTAATATCGGTACCGTGCTCCTTCTTCTTACCGTCCGTCATACTGTACTCGGTACCGCCGTCACAGGTCCAGTGCACGGGGTAGAACCCTCTTTATAGGATAAGGTCTCAATCTCTACTTTATCAGCCACCATGAAAGCAGAGTAGAAGCCCAATCCGAAATGACCGATGATCTGGTCGCTGTTTGCCTTATCTTTATACTTCTCTATAAAGCTCCGTTGCACGGAGAAGGCTATCTGCGTAATATACTTTTCCACCTCTTCCGCAGTCATACCGATACCGTTATCACTGAAGCGAATACACTTCTTCTCCGGCTCAACGGTAACACGTCACTCTCCTTTATAGTCGGACGGTTTCGTCCACTCCCCGATAAGAGAAAGCTTCTCAGCTTCGTTACCGCATCCGTTGCATTGGAAATCTGCTCACGAACGAAGATGTCCTGGTCACTGTACATCCGCTTCTTTTGATGATGGGGGAAAATATTTTCACTATGAATAGATAAAGAACCGTTTTTGCATACACTCTACCTCTTTTCTGATTATTTTTGCAGGCTATACTAGGAAAGAGCTCCAAGTTCTCCGAAGAAATCTTCTCCCGAAAAAGCTCCAAAATTACATCATATACACATCCTAATAATACCTGAGCACTTACGAAAAAGGATTATAACAGCAAAAATTAGCACTCATCAATAGTGAGTGCTAATTTCGTCTGCTGCTTTGTTTGCTAATTTCGTGTGCCAATTTCGTGTGCTGATTTCTTTTTAATAAAGGCCCACTCTAAAGCCGACTTACGATTCCTTCTTCCCTCTTAAAAACAAACGCAATTATCGGGAAAAGGATGTATCCAAAAAATCATGGCAACAATAGCGTAAATGTTCGGCTCAACTACACCGTCCTTTGCAATGCTGAACTGTCCTACCCAATTAAAGCGACTTAAGAGGAAAAATAGTAAGAGCAATGGCAAGAACGGAAACCGGAACATCCAGAATAAAATTTCTTTTAATCGGCTTTTTCAATAATTTCTCCTCTTTGCTTTCCGTAGAACATTACAGCAAGAGGAACCAGAAGAAACTGCACGAAACGAGCAATGGAACTGATAATCATGATCCCCTTCATATCGTAGCGAAAAGCCATGGGAATCATAATGGCAAAAACAGTACTGAAGATAAAGGATGTGTAAGGGAAGCCTCCCTTCGTCCTCTTTGCAAAAAGCGCATTGACCTGTCCGTCTTTTGCCATGGCTTCTAAAAGTCTCGGGGTATGGAAGGAAGCTGCAATATTGATACCGAACATGGAAACAAAGGCACCTAAAACAATGGTATTCTGTAAAAGCGGGCTTTTAAAAACATCTGCCAAAACGACAACATTGGAAGACTCCAAAAGTGCTATGGGGTTCAGTCTCATGGAAACAAATACAATACCAAGATAAATTACCGCAATCAGGAAAATGGATAAGGGAAGTGCCTTAGGAAGATTCTTCTCCGGGCTTTCCATATCGGAAGAACCACTCGCTACTCCTTCAAAACCTGTAAACGCATAGAATGCTGCAATAATCGCAGTAACAAAAAGACTTTGTGGTCAAGGCCGGAACCGTACCGCTGCTGTTACAGGAACAATAAGAGAAATATCTGCCGCAGACTTTTTGCTGTAAGAGGAAGAAAAAGTCCGCAAGAATGGTCAGCGCCAAAGCCAAAATCTTTCCCAATGTGGAAATATTGGACACCCATGCGAGTACCTTTAAGCCAAATAAATTGATGATGAACCTACCTGCTTTACCACAGAACCGGGAGAAAGAAAAAAATTCCGGTTCCAATAATAGAATTAATCGTTAACAATACAATAGACCAAAAACCCAACTTTTTCTGTTTTGCTCATTGACTCTCCTTTACTCTAACAAAGTAAACCTTAGACCTGCCTCCCTTTAATTCCAGTCATCTACCCTGTACTACAATACTTTCAGACCGGCTTACGGCTTACTTCTTTTTCCTATACTCCTTTGCAGCACTTACCAAGGCCGCAAAAATCTTCTTCATATCTTCTTCCTTCGCCTGTAACATTTCCGGATGGAACTGAACACCAAGCCCAAAAGGATAATTCTTTAGTTCAATTGCCTCAACCACATTGTCCAAAAGCTTTTTCCGGAAATAGCTACATTTTCGGAAGTAGACTTTACCGCCTGATGGTGAAAACTGTTGACACGAATCTCCCTCTTTTCCAAGAATTTTGTAAAATTTACTGCCCGGCTCTACCTTTACCGTATGAGTCGGAATACTTGGCCTGTGTCCCTGAGAATGCTTAAGACTTTCCGTGTTTTTCAGGGAAAGATCATCGATATAACTTCCCTCCCTCGGAAACATTCATTAGCTGAAAGCCTCGGCAAATCCCCAAAATCGAGGGAAATGTTCCTTCGCTAAAGCGATAAAAGCAAAAAGTCAAACTCATCTCTTTCCGGACAAATCTCCTGTAATTTCTGATGAGGCTCTTCTCCGTAACGAATAGAGCGCAATATCATGTCCCCCTGAAAAAATCATACCGTCCACAAGCTCTAAGGTCTGTCTTAAGTTTTTCTTCCGTAGCATCCATAGGTATCATAAGAGGAACTGCCCTGCTGAAATCACAGAAGAAACATAGTCTTTATTAACATAAATTCTCTCATATCCGGGAAATCCTCCCCTCGTCTACAAGTACACTTGTGGATCCCAATAATCGGTTTGTTCATATTTTTCCCTTTCTCTTAATACTCTAATTTATTTATCTATTTTTTAACACAACCAAAATATTATGCCACAAAAAGGGGAAATATTCATCTTTGTTTAATACCTTTGGTTTAATAGACTAAAAGTTCCTTTTCTTTCCTAAACCTGTCAAAACTCTTTACTAAGGAGAAAATCCCGCATATTTAGATGTTTTTATACCGTCACGGCTCATATCAAATTCATCCAAAAGAAAGGACGTACTTAGGGTAATGATCCCGAATCGAGTCATAGATGCCAAATTCTCGCTCTATGGTACCGGATCCGGCAAGGAGATAAGCCACTTGAATGTATAGCTTATCTTTATGGCTACAAAATCAATTTCTTTCTCCCCGTTTTTCCAATTGTCACTGTATAGCCTCGTCTCAGCAATTCCATGCAGACAATATTTTTCCAAAGAATCTGATCAATATTTCTTGCATTCGTCCCTCAGAATGGATTCCTGAAGTCCGTGATCTACCGAATAATACTTTTCATTTACACTAAGAATTTTTTCTTCCCTGAAGATCTTCCTCCTAAGTTGTATAAAAAGATAAGCATCATAGCATGCCTTGATGTAATTCAAAATGGTTTCAGCAGAAACTTTCCGATTTTCCTGCTTTTAAATAATTGGATATGCTTCTTGCACTGAAGCTATGTCCCACATTATCTAAAAAGATATAAAAATCATTCTCTCCAATAGTTCTACATCTCGAATAGTTGTTACGCTGAACCACATCCTTTAAAAAGCACGGAATTATATATATCTCTAAGATATTGCATAGAAGCATCTTTATCATAGCGAAGATTCACTAGGAAAGGCATCCCTCCCATTTCCAGATAATTCTTGAATTCTTCTGTAACGGAAACCTCTTCCTTTTCCTGTTTTATAGATTCCAGATATTCTTCGAAGGAAAATGGGAAAATCACAAACTCTACATAGCGTCCACCAAGATATGTTGCCAGCTCTCCGGAAAGGAGCTTTGCATTGGAACCTGTGATATAGATATCACAATCAAAATCAACGCGGACAGAATTAATACATTTTCCCACTGCTCCACTTCTTGAATTTCATCCAAAAACAAATAAACCTTTCCTTGGACAGATGAAATCCTTTTTTTCAGTTCTTGGTACAAAGAATCTGCTGTGCAAAACTCGGCATTTTCCAAAGACTCAAAATTGAAGCTGATAAACTGCGTATCAGCGATGCCTTGACTTCGAATTTCTTCTTGAATAAGCCGAAGCATGACAGACTTCCCCGACCGGCGAATCCCGGTCAGCACTTTGATAATATCCTTTCCGATGAACGGCTTTATCTTATCTATATATCTTTCTCGTTGAATCATCCGGGCATCCTCCTCTTGTTTTTCACGATGTAAGTATCTTCCATATAGTCAATATGAACATTATACTTTATATATGAAAAAGAAAGAAGGTTTTTGTTCGATATAACTGACAGATTTTTAAGAAAAAACGCGATATTTGCTTTTCGTATTTTTATACTGAACGAGTATCATGTGTAGAGCGTGTGATATCCGGTTTAAAAAGCCCCTCAGCTATAGATCTATTAAACAAAAATGAAAAATATTTGTTTTGTTTAATCAGATTTACTTCTTCTGATCGATGAAGTACAGATGATAACAGATAATAAAACATTGGATAGGAACTAGCCCTTTAAAAGCAATTAAAGAGCCTTCCTAACATCCCACATCACCTAGCCGTCGTCTAAAGGCACCGGCTAGGGTGAACAAGCACAGCGAAGTCATCCTTCGGGTGGCTTCCAACCGCAGATAGTCGGTCCTAAATATCAGATGCAGTGGCTCTATCTTATCGGAACCGGGTGGCTCTGCCACCACGGAATAATCAGCACATCATCGATTTCGTAAGAGGAGCCTCTGCCAGTGCTCTTCTATACAGCAGTGCGAAAAGCGCAAGGCAAACAGACTAAAGCCCTACGAATACTTTACATACCTACTAAAGGGCTCCTCAAATATCCAAGAGAAAATGTTCCCGAAGAAGAACTGAAAAAACTGATGCCTTGGTCGGAGGTATTAACGAATAGCTGTAGAAAGAATAAAACCAGATAAGAAAAATCTACCAGCCTAAGAGCTGGCAGATTTTTGTTGAACGGACAGGTTATTTACCATTTACAAAAATACTGATAAACATCCGAAACAGAAATCAGTGTTGAAAGTGTTGTATTCAGGGAACTTTTGTTGCATATATTCTTCCTACAAGCGGGATATACAGGGTATCTTCCACACCATTTAGTATGCTTTCAACACTCATCATTTCACTCCTTTCTTCATCTTAATTTCCTGCAAATCAAAGCTTCTCCTATAGTATTCCTTTTTCATTTTCCTCATTTGCTTCTACTTTTTCCTCTGCAATTTCAGTGTACTCTTTCAGCTTTTTCTGCAGTAAATTTTTTTATCTATCAGTTTTAAGGTGTATTCCGATACCATTGTTGGTGAAAGACTTCTGCTAAGTGCAAATTCTACAACCTCATCATCTTTTTGATGCACAAAGAATAACTCCAACACTTGGATTTTCCGTTTGTTTCTTAACTTCTCTATCTAATGCTTCCAAATAGAGATTCATCTTTCCCCATATATTCAGGCTTAAATTCTCCAATTTTGAGTTCAAATGCAACTAAGCATGACAGTCCTCTATGATAAAATAACAGGTCGATGTAATAGTCATGATTTCCAACCTGTACCTATACTCATTTCCTATAAAGGAAAAAAATCTTTTCCAATTTCTAAAACAAAAGTTCTTCAAGTTCTCAAGTATTGATTTTTGAAAATCTTTTCGTTACCACCCTTTGGTGCATCAAGGAACTCTAAAACATATTTGTCTAAAAACAAATTATGTGTTTCTTGTTTTGCTTTTCTGAATTGCCGGCAACATATTGCCATTTGAAAGCATAAAGCGTTCATAGTAACCACTATCCATCTGTCTTTCCAACTCACGCTTTTGAATATCTTTCTTTTTACTGCCAATTCAATATAAAATCTTCTCTCTCTTGGCTTTTAGAAGCTGACATTATTTTCAAGTGATTAGTCCAACTCAATTGTGTCACCAGTGGTGACACTTTTTCATCATCTTTATATAACTCGTAGAATTGCTTCATTCTGTAAAGCCCTCTACGATTAAATCCCTTCAGCTCAGGATAGTTTGTAGAAAAATTCTGCCACATTATCAACAAATCCGGAGCCATAAGATGCTTCTTCAGTTTTTACTAATATATTTTCCTATCTCTTGATACATTACGATCAACTCTTCATTAACTTTTTCTATATGCACGATCTTTTGCATTTTCTACAATCGTAACAATCTCTTCAAACGGATTGTTGTTTTTCTCTGCGTTTATATTTTGCAAAGAAGTCTTTTCTTTATCCATAAGTTCCCCCTATCGGCATTTGACATCTACAATTTATTTCCTGCTCTGTATATTATCCTCGATGAAGGTCTTTGAATTAACAATTTGTATCGTCTAGGGTACAACAAGAATGACTCTTTCTGTCTGCATATCATCCATCTGCGCCGATGAAATCCCCTACTGAAGAGTACATAAATACTTGTTCCGGTCTCGAAGTCTGTCGGCTTCATTTAATACCTGTCTCCATCTATCTTTACATGTTGTTTTCGCTGCAAGAGTGCATAAATTTTCAATAGAAAAAGCCTGATTATGATCTTGCCAGTTCCAATCTTCTAAAAAGCTTATATTCCTCATCAGTCCAGTTAAGTAGAAGTTGATCAGGATTCATAATCCAGTTCCCTTATTCTATTTACTATCAGCCTCGCCACATCCGCCATCAAAGGAACGGCTACCGAATTTCCAAACTGTTTATATGCCTGCGTATCTGATACAACAACTTTGAAGTCATCGGAAAACCCTTGCAATCGGGCACATTCCTTGGAGTAAGTCTTCTAGGGTTCTTGCCCTTTCTGCTCAATCAATATCTCTGAACCATCTTTATAATACCTTGCACTTAATGTGCGAGAGATTCCATTTCGTTCCGCCATTCCATAACCAAATCCATTGCCTGCTGCTTTTATGCTTTGCTGCATAGTTTTGCAGATATAACCATAATTTATCCGAAAGAGTATACTTATTATCAGCTGACTTCTCTAAAATATCCTTCATTAACGGTTTGGGATTCTTAGGGGTTGATATCAAAACTAAACGGCAACGACTCTCCATATCTTTCTTTATCAAAGCCAACAATGAAAAATACTTTCCCTATGCTGGAACATAACTTTGTCCGTCTAAAATAGCCGTATACACATCGTGGTCAGGAATATCGTTTTCATCCACTTTGGTAATATCCCCTTCAGGCTGTTCTCCAAAAATTAGCAAAAATAAGTCTGCTGACTATATTTATTCCATTCATTAGAATAAACACATCGCCCCCTGCACTCTCAAAAAGCCAGTCTCATTCCTCCAATTCCGGCAAAAAGATCTATGGAAGTAAATGAAGCATTTTCCTGATTTAATATTGGTTTTGACGATTAATAAACTGGATTACCGCAGTGGAAATTGAATCCTGCATGGTTGCATTATTTTCAACAGAATACTCTGACAAAGCTTCATAAACAGCATTGTCAAGACGGATATAATTTGTTTTGACATAAATCCCCGACTAGGTACAATTTTATACCAATTGATTCCCTGATTATACATGTTTTTATGTTATTCGTTCAATATGGAGTGGGGGTGGGGGAAGACATATTATTATTGGTGCATTTCTATAGTGAAAGAAACTTTGTCGCTACGAACATACGATTTACTACATTCAATATGACGTCCTGACTGGTCATAATAGTCACAGTTTAGCATTAGTGGTGCTACGCTTTCAGGCATCCCAAGAATCTTACGTATCTTAGAATAGCCTGATACAATTTCCAGACTTTGCTGCATGTGTACCAGTTCTACATCATAAAAATGCAGAATGCATCTTTCATATTAAAAACGGATGTATTAATATCATTCAATTCCGGAATAATTTCGTATGGCACAAAAATCTCTTCAACTGAAATTGGTTCTCCATTCATAGTTTTATAATGGCGAAGAAAAATAAATCATCTTCAGGTTCAATCCCAAAAAAATATTAGCGTACAAATCCCCAGCCTCCCGAACCATTTTATTAAGTTCCTTAATTATGATTCGCTTCCCCTATCAGCTATGTTACCAATGAATCCTCCATACTCTTCTAGGGCCTCTTCATATTTGTTGCCAACCACAAAAACACCCTTTCCTGCACCCTCTGCAGGATACCCTCATTCACCAGTGCATCAACTGCATTTCTTACAGTTATACGGTTTATCCCAAATGTTTCGGCCAACTTATTCTCGGAAGGATTGCCGTCCCCGGAGTATATTCCCATCCTCAATCTTCCCTCGAACTATCTCGCGTAGCTGTAGATAAATCGGCATTCGGTAATCAAGTTCTTTTTCTCAGCCATTATTCTCCTACTTTCTAATCTGATGTACCATACTAACCATTTTAAACTGATCCGCTCGTAATAATTGTTTATAATAAATTATTGGTTCACCTTTTTGATCTTTCATAAGACCTGATGTAAAAATACGGCTTCACCTTCTTTAACTTGAAGGATAATCGCTTCTTCTTCACTAGCATACGTAACGCTGATATGTTCTTCCCCAGTACTTTGCAATTTATGATACACATGCTCAAATATATCTCCCATTCGCGTATGTACATTATAGTAATTCTCAAAATCCGGAAACTTTGTAATATCAATGAATATTGTTTCTAACGCACACGGAAGACTGTCAAACTCACGCACCAATCTGACTTCCATTACCGGCTTTCCCAAAGGAATCTTCAGTTTGCGAGACATTTGCTTAGTAGCATCTACTTTACGATACAGCAAAATCTTTTTGGCCGTGCGAATACCCCGCTGTTTGGATTGATCAATTAACGTGTCTACCGTATCCATATTACGAATCAATTTCGACTGGTGCAACGAATACCCCCGTATTCCTCACCCTGTAAAGTGAGACCATTCTCCACCAGTGAATCTATGGCCTGTCTAAGCGTAGACCTGCTAATTCCCCACATTTCACACAAATCGCGTTCTGACGGAATACGAGTATTGGCATTTAAACGATTTACCGATATAAAATTATACAATCGTTCCATTGCCTCAATACTTGGCTGTACTTTATAGGACATAGTTCCCCTCACTAAATTTATTACAAACACTTCGCAACTATTATAGCCTCTGAAAGATAAATTTCTCAACCCAAAACTCTTATTTGAACACAATGGGTGTATGTGTGGAATTAATATCAACTAAGTCATATAAATAATTCTCGAAAATAATATTGCTATCGTAAATTTTTACAAATTGGGATGAAATAGTCCATAAAGCACACTAGCCTTTTACCTTCTTCTTTTTCCTTTGTTTTCGGGTCTTTTATAGAACAATATCTAGTTCAATCCCAACTCCTTCCTCCATCGTCCAAAACACATATAGCAACCCCAAAAAGACATCTCGTTAGATTATCAATAATCATACACAGCCAAATCATTATGAGATCCCGTCTAATCATATGCAGGCATATCCACGTTCCACCATTTCGTATCCCCCACATTGTAAACACAGCAATCCAGAACGGAAATTTTGTTTCCCCAACGCCATGAAAAAGACCTTCAAAAATAATTAATACAGCAAAAAAATGGTTCACTAACTGCTATCATTTTTAAAACAACGGCACCTAGTTCTACAACTTCCTTACTAGGTGTAAAAAGCTCATGCAGAAAGTAGAACCCCAAAATAGGAACAGCGACATTATCGTCATGATCGATACCGTGCTAATTGTTCCTGCTTTGATAACCTGTTTAAGTTCTTCTCGGTCTTTTCTTCCAGCGGCATTACCGCATAAAAGTACTGAATGCAGTCTGCATCCCATAACCCGGGATATAAAAAGCCTGTTCTATTGTCAGAGCTATAGCATGAGCTGCAGTTGCAACGGTTCCCAGTGTTGCAACCTGTGCTCCAAAAGACAACATATCCGACACCCATAACTACGCTCACCCAAAAAGTGGAACAGCTGTCCTAGTTACACTATATATTTTTGAAAATCAAATCTAACACCATACCTAATCGGCGTTGTTAATGGATTACGAACAAAAGGCAATCCCGATAATTATACCTCCTATCGTAACACTACAGCTGTAGCAATCGCTGTCTCAAAAAGTACCAAGACCAGCTGCTGGTATATAAAAATCCCCCATAGATGATATATACAAGCCATTGCCAATCAATAACTGATTCAACACAATATTCAAAAATATTAACACATAAGTTAACCAGCATTGGTGTTTTTCGTATCGTGATTTGCCCGAAGAACTGTCCCGAATATAACTGTTGCTCCTCGGAAAATAAGTGGTATGCTAATCACCAATAAAGTCCCGAATTATGTTGTATTTCAAGACTCCCTTGCATCCACATGGGAATTTGAAAAAGCCAATCCATAAAATAGAATTGTTTCAGCAATTCCAAGGATTAGAACAACCCATAACGACTATATGGAAGTTCTATGAGCCTTCTCATTTTCTCCGGCGCCAATATATCTAGCAATATGTGAAAGAAACCTATTCCAAATGCAAAAACAGTCCATTTTCCAACCACACCACAGTTGTAGTTAGGCCGACAGTAGCGCTTGCCATTGCCCTATTGCTCCCACCATTACTGCATCCACATACGATACTGCAATTTGAAGCACCTCTTCAATGAGGTTGGCAATCCCAATTCCACAATTGTTTTAAGCATGCATTGCTGAGTATCTGGTATTTTTAATTCGCATTTTTCATCATCCTCAGGTTGCACCTTCATTAGACATTTACTAGATTTTCTCACTCCTTCTATAGTGTTTTACGATTAATAATTTAGGTACAATCCATCTTGATTTATCCATACAACATGCTATTCTATATGTATAAATATTTGTTTATTTTTAAAACTTGTATAGAATGTATCATAACGTGGAGGTATTGTAATGTCAATTATCACAATGGACCAGATTGCATGTATGAGCGTTCAATATGTGCACTATTCTTTTTGAGTACTACCTAAATTCTATGCAGCGCTTAAATGTGCGCAATCTAGACCTCTGGGGTGGGCACCCTCATTACTGCCCTTTAGATTACCCTAACCCGTTCAGAGTCTTCAAAACGTGTCCGTGAAATTAGAAATATGGTTGAAGCCAATGGCCAGAAAAATTGTCATCTATACCCCGAGACATTAAATTATCAATACGATGTCAGTTCTCCCAGCCAAACTGTTCGCAATCGTACCTTGGACTATTTTGATCAAGCAATCGATGAGACACTAGATATGGGCACCTCCCGTCTGTTCATTAACTCAGGTTGTGGATTATTGGATATTCCTAGAGAAGACAGCTGGAAATGGGCAGTCGAAAGCATCAGTCAAATCTGTGAGAAATGGCAAATCAACGCGGAGTCACAATGATGTTGGAACAGCTTCAGCCCTATGAAAGTAACCTCCTTGTAAATCTATCTCAAATGAAAGATATGCTCTCTGCAGTCAATAGCCCTGCCTTAAAAGTCTGCATTGATCTCGTCGCCATGGAAGTAGCTGGCGAAAAGCTGGAGGACTATTATAATGAACTGGGCGAAGATGCAATTGGATTTATTCATTATGCCGACGGAGATCCTTCTGGGCATTATATTTTAGGAGATGGCAATGCCCCCTTAAAAGAATACTTGGACATCTTAGCATCTCACGATTTCACTGGATATATTGATCTTGAAATCAATGACTCAATATATTGGAATGATCCTCACACTTCCGTAAAAACGTTCTGTAGATTATTTACGCAATGTAATCAATCTCCCAGAATATGCAAAATAAATCCCCTTCAATCCCAATGCTATACCCCCATGGTTACAAGAACCATGGGGTATAGCAAATCTATATTTAATAAACACCGTACAAAAAATTTATCGTCTGCTTCAGCAACGTGCAATCAATAGTCAAACTGTCGATAATAGCGTCTTATACCCAAGGGATGTCGGTTGATCACTTCCATATGTGCATCAATCCTCTGTGTTACTGCATGAGTCACTAGGTGAGAAATGCTTCCTCTGAATTCCTGACTAATGCCTTCCAGATACTCCGCATAATCTCTTGCATCAATGAAGGTATAATTCCTACAGATTCTAGGAAGAAATCTTACAACACGCTCTGCAAGCGGTCTTTGTTCATCTTCTCCAAGAAAAACTGTAACAGGTGTATCCTTTGTGACAATCTCAAACATACCATGAAAAATTCTTCTGCCTGAATTGATTTCGTTTTTAATCCAGTGCTGCTCTTCCCAATAACACATTGCATATGAATAGGTCGCTCCCCACTGCGACCCACAACCTACGAAATAATGAATCGGGTCTTCGCAGTGCTTCTCGGCAAAAAGCACGCCCAAAATCATCTGCCACTTTTCTATTTCAACTAATGCCGATGCCAGATGTGCTTCCATCTCATAATTATACTGATTGTATTTCGAGAATTCTCCATTTTTATACATTAAGTAATTGGCCGTCATGAAGAATTTTTAACTGTTCATTTGCGGGGTAAGTAATTACATAATCACAAAAATTCTGTAATCTTTGCTCCAGCTTTATCCACAAAGCCAAATACTGTGGCACCAATTTCCTTTGCCTTTCTGCACATATCTACCATTTTCAACAGTACTTCCCGTAACAGTAGAAAAATAACTACCGATTTGTTAGTGAAGCGAGAATTTCCCGTTGTCAAGAACTGTGCCGCATGATCCGTGTAAATAGGTAGCTTTGTTCTACTTCTCATGTAATACTCTACCTGCCAAGCACTGGCAAGCGTCCCCAACACCTATCCACCAGATTCCATCAAATCCCTTATCAAATAATTCATCCACTATCTTCTCAATCTGAGGACGAAGCGCCAAGGCACCATTAACACTATTTAATTGAGCTTGTTCGTCAAATTTGATAATCATTTTAATTCTTCCCTTCTTTAGTTCTTGATAATAGTAATTCCAAATATATGTATATAAGTATCCATACCATCTCTACCATGCACCAGAATAACCTATTGTTACCGCACTAGTTTTTGCCCCATTTTCCATGCATTCCGATATGGATTTACCATGCATCAATGCTCCCAAAAATCCAGCTATAAAGCTATCACCCGCCCCCATAGTATCCACAACCGGACGGGCAACAATCCCTTGTTTGTAAAATTCATTTCCATCGTATGCTAAACTACCTTTGTTTCCCATTGTAACAACTATAATCTTTGGTCCTCTAGCATATTGTTTTTGATATAATCCCGCAGCTTCATGGTATCTCCATCTTCATTAGAGAAAAGCATAATCTACAAATGGAATAGCTATATCAACAATTTCATGCTCCAGTTGATCCGAAAAATCAAAAGCAATAGGAATCCCTTGCGCCTTGATAAGCGGTAGTTCATTCTCAATCATTCCCCAGATTCCAGTAATAACGATATCGTGACCACATAAATAGTCAATATCATCTCCCGTGAGCTTGAAATCCGTCAAAACCCCTTCTGTATAGTCTCCAGAATATCCGATTCCCATTAACCATTTCAACCTTTGTTATAGCCGTATTCCCTTCCAGTGTTTCAGATGACTCGTATCAATTCCTCATCAATGCTTCATATACCCTGCAGCCAAAGTCATCCGTTCCTACAGCACCACAAAAAGCTTCTTCCCCATTTTCTGGTAAGATAAACTGCAACATTGATAGGATTACCTCCTATATATGCTTTTTCCCAGACTTTCATAATCGTCAACACACACGTCACCAACGCATCCAAATTTCATAGTACATTTCTCCTCATTCACCTTTTAACACAACAATAATGGCCTTTCTGGTGGTCCATTAAACTCAAAAATAGCATCCTGCACTCCTCCCATTTCCACTTTCCCGTCTATGATTGGAAAGCAGCAGTGATTTCCTACACTCGTTGCCTTCAAATGGCCTGTTGGTTCAATCCGATTAACTTAATCATGTTATATCCTAGCATATCCATATAGGTAAGCATTTATTCATAGAATTCTCTCTGGCTCTGTCAAAATATAGTGCATTTATATCAGTATATAGATTAAACATTGCAGTTTCTCTGCACCACAGACAACTAAAGCTTGGGAAGTGATATTCTGAGTTTAGAAAAGTAGTGGTCCTTTTTATATCAAAGAGGTAACTGTATTTCATAACAGCATTCGGTTCTAACACACCCCTCATTACATTATAATTGGTTTGTTATATTTTCACAGATTCCATATAAGTATTCTTATCTTGAGATCCGTAGAATAAATGTGTTGACATACTGAGTTGATTTTTGAGTCCCTTTAACCCCAGTTCAATATGTATTTCGAGTTTTTTAGGTGCCTCAACGTCACAAAAACCTACCGACATAATCCTATAAATCGGTCTTAGCATGTCTGAAGCAGACAAATCATCACCGAGCAGAACCTCAACATTTTGCTGAGTATTGTATTCAATTACCATCAAAGCAAGATAATCAAGCCCCGAACGATTCTCAAAGTATTCTGTTAAATGGTCTTACTTTATCATCTTTCTTACGTTATCTATAGCCATTTTTGCATACGAGACGTGGTTCGTTCAGATAGTTTGTAACCAGTTCGATTGTAGCGGTTTTCTGATATTTTATTTCTTTTAATTCTTGGATAAAAAGCTCTAGGGGTATATCACCGGTACCAGGAACCATATGAGAATCGAGATCCTGACATTCCATCAATCAGATGGATATGGTCTACTGTCCCCCAACTTATCAAAAATATGACATTATATTTTCCCCATGTGAAAACGGTGCAACCGTATCCAACATAGTTACCAGATTTCGGAGAGAGTCTACCACTTCAAATAAACGTTCCACATCGGCTGCAGAAACACATACATTTGTCTCGTAAGGTGTCATTGGTTCAAGATAAGTTTATGTCTGATTTTTCGGCATGTTCAGTAAAGCTCTCTCACAGTTCTGATAAAAACGTTTCCATATTTCAGCCTGTGGCATACTATAGCCTGCATGCCCAGCACTTATAAGAGTATGGGACGCCCCATTTCTTTCGCCATGTCCATACATACCTTCAAATACTCTACGGCATCCTGTCGTTGCGCTTCTGAACCAATCATATAATTATATGGATATGCATTGTGTTCCGGACAGAATATTTCTACCGGCATCTCATATTTATCAATAAGACGCTTGATTGTATTGATATCCCCTGCCTTCAGATCATATGCATACGCATGAGGGCGCCCGCCCATAATTCCACGTAATCATAACCAAACCTTACTGCATCTTCAAAAATATGTTCAATAAGATTCCTCTGGTAGCCACAAGTAAACATCCAATTTTCATAATAAATACTCCTTCTAATCCGATCAATTTACCCAAGTTCATAAACTTTCACGACAAACGGATTATGTCTCTTTATTAAAACACAGCGCAATAGTATGAACATAAAACCATACAGAAATCCTGCAATAAAAACATCGACAGCCTCACAGTATTAACATTTTTCTACCGAAACAATTTCACATGCGTAAAAACCGTTTGCCATTCCTTGCTAGGGACCATTTTTCCCAAAGATAGCAACAGCAGTCTTCATGCCTCAATCCACCTTATACTGAAGAAATTTTTTTACAATGTTTCGCGAAATTTATAAACAACTTCCATAAATTCTTTAACACGTTTCACATCCACGTGCTCCTCAAATACACCATTTCTTTTTAAATGTAGTACCAACAACTGCTGCATCTGCCGAGCTCAATTTACGTTCAATCGTATCTACGGCATCCAGTATTACAGAAAACCCTACATCTGGATTTGCACACTTTACACTTGCGATTAATCCGTCATCTACATCAAGCCCTGCCGCATTTGCAGAAATACATAGACCATCAGGAGCTGCTTTTGCAATTGTTGTCTTCGCTATATCCGCAAGCGGCCTAGTATCTAGACTTCTGTCCGATTCAGGATTGATAAAATATAACATCTTCGAGTTTTTCGGAGATGAAGCGCCGCCCTTCTTCTCTGCAACATTGAAAAATCATTGTTATACAGACCGCCATCTCCAACATATACGCCATGAAAAGTTCCTCTGACAAACTGAGCTTTCAACTGCAGCCGCAAGCTCTAAACACGCTAAACCATCACTTATAGCGTCTACACCGTATGGTATTTTAATATCGAACGTATATTGCCAATTATATAAGCCATTGCAGCAGGTGTTACAAAGTCCATATTTCTCTGATAAGGAAAAAGAAAAACTCATTGCTTATGATAACTCCATCAACTCCTCCATCCTGTAACGCACATAAATCCATACGAGCATGCTCACTACTGCATCCATATCATTTTCTGAGTACCACAGGGGGTCTCCTGGAAGTGCATCCAAATGCAACATAGCAATAATCGGTTTCTTAACCCCCAGACATTTTCTGTCCAAAAGCATGGTATAATCTCCTTTTTAACATTCCAAATGTCCGCGTCAAAGTCTTACTTTTACAGAATGGTTTCACATAAACGATTCCATCAGCTTTATTCTGTATGCACTTTTTGAAACGATAATATAGAAAATAATCATCATCAATTCGCAGCATCATCGAGCAGCCCAGCATGCAATATATTGAAATACAGCCATCATATAAAGAGGCGACACGATTTCAGAAGTGGCATCCAATATTCCATCACTACACGAATCAAAAACCTTATCCGTTAACTCCTTCGACGCTTCTGCAATTTCTGTCACTCGCTTTCCTGCATCATCTCCACCGTCTACAAAAAACAATGTATATTGCGGATTACATTGAAGATTCGGTCCATGAATATACTCTTCAGCTTCATAAAATGATGCCTGAACATGTATCATTTCTGACATTTTGAGCTCCCTCGAACGGTTCCAAGATTGGCCCCTGCGCTCATCAGCATAACATGTTCCATGGAACACAAAGCTTTTGTATGTTGTTCACAATACTTCTTAGCATAGAATAGCCTATATGATGATTAGTTGCCGCCCTCCGAATATCATCAAAAGTTCATCTACTGCATTTTTATCCAATCTTTCTAACACGAACTCTTCCGCTATCAACATGCAAAATAGACATAATGTTGCTACGCCCTTTGTCACATATCCTACAGATTCTTCTCCCACCCCCATTCAACAACTTTATCTGCTTTCTGTGAGCAGGAGAATCATATTCCTAAAAACTGCAATAGCCACTTCTCCGCCTTCTGATATTTTTCGATTGCCTCGATAATATTAGTGCTGTATCCACTTTGTGAAACAAAAATATAGATATTATCTCGACATACTTTTTCATAATAACAAAATTCAAATGGAGTTATTAATCGCACCTGCGGAATCATATACTTCTGCATGAATGGCATTGCACAGTATACAGCATTATATGAAGATCCCGAAGCAACCCACACCAGTTTTTTTCCAGATTCTATTCCCTGTTCTTTAAGGCATTCAACCAGCGGACACGTAAGCTTCACTCTGTTATCTATATTTTCCAACAACACCCTTGATGTTTCGCTGATATAGTCCTCCATGGTTGTTCATATAAGATTCCTCCTGTATTTTTCACTATGCAGCCTTTACTTTTCAAGTAACGCCATCCAATCCTCAATTTCCTTCATGAACGGATAACCACAACCAGGCTTTGTAGTCATTGAACCCATCCTTGTCACTTTATATGCTGCATATTTACTAGCCCACTCCATTGCTTCTTTTAAAGATTTACCCCAGACAATATTGGCTGCAACTGCTGCTAGATAACCATCACCTGCACCAATAGTATCCACAGCTTTCTACCGGAATTGGAGCTATTTCCCAGAATCCCCTCTTCATCAAGGCACACACTCCTTCAGAAGCTATTGTCATTATAATTCCTTTACAATGGTATTTCTGTATTAGCTCTTCACATATTTTGCGCCAAGAAATAACTTCATTTTCTTCATACCCTGCAAGCATGTTGAGCTTCCACATGATTTAGCACCATATAATCAATATAACTAATTCCCCATTTCTTCGCTTGGAGAGGACTCACATTGCACAAAGTCAACATACCATATTCCTCTTTAGCAATTCTGGCATCATCCAATGCCTTTTGAAACGGCATACCGAATCCCGTGATAAACACTTTTGCTTCCTTCATCGCATCTATGGCAGCATGTGTCTCCTCATAAGTTAATGCCTACAAGCACTGTCACATGCCGACTATCGTATTCGTGCCGTCCGGTTCTATTAGGGATTAACCCTGTTCCAGTAGAAACAGAATGGTCTCGATACATGAATGTCTCGTATCAACTCCTGCATTACTCATCCATTGATCACCCATATCTCCCCAAAGGGTCATAACCAACCTTGCCAATATATCCTACAGAAACTCCCATTCGCCCCAAAGCTACGAGATACAGTAGCACCCTTACCGCCATCTTCTTCCACATGCCAGTTAGTAGCCTCAAGTGTCTCTCCTCTTCTAGAAATCTTTTTATGTGGCAAACCTGGCCAACACCACTGACTATTTAATACAATAACATCAATCGGTCCATATTTTCCCATTCTGCCCTCCTATTATTCAACACTTCACGTCAAATCTTTGCATGAATTTTGCTAGTCTATATATTTAGCTTAAAAAGCTCTTTAGTACTTCCATTCCTTTTTGCTGCAAAAATCGGGTTCTGGATTATAACGACTAAACTAATTCTAAAGACAAATATCCTTCATATCTAACTGCTTCGAGGTAAGATACTATCGCAGGAAAGCACATTGCCTTCACCAGGAATTAAGTGATCTTCGCAATCTTTTTCACAATCAACAAAATGGATATGCCTAATATCTTCTGCTGGAATTTTTTCCCAATAAGAACTCAAGGTTCTCCAGCTGTAAAGGGAGCAGCAAGATCAATCATGCATTTAAAATTGGGGTGCTTTATCCAATGCCCATTTCACATCGTCGGATGTAACAATAATATTTCCTCAAAAGGGTAACCGGTTCCAGAATAATCGTTACATTGACAGATGCAGCATATTCAGATAAAATCTTCATATTCTCTATGAAACGTTTCTTAACGTTTCCCAAATAGCGTCCCCATCCAGGATAATTACACGCCAGCATGCAATAAGGAGATTCAATTGCTGCCGCTGCATCTAATCCTCTCTTGAAATATTCTATACTTTCTGCATTCATATCATTATCCGCAAAACCAAACTATATGGTGAACCCGTATTTTCGGAACATAATCCACAACAGTAAGGCCATATTCGCTACACATTCTACGAATAGAAGCGCCATCGTCCTTCAGAATATCCATTGGAAATGCATGAGGACGGAAACCACCAACCTCCACCCCATCATATCCATATTTTGATGCAGCTTGGAAGCATCTTTCTAAAGTCAGATTAGAATATAAACCACTAAACAATGCTGTTTTAGATCTCATGATAACCTCCTAGTTTTTCATAAGAATACCGCGATATGCTCAGACATCTTTAATGTTTCTTCTTTATTCAGATAACCAAAAATCAAATCTGATTGTCTCGTGCGCACCAGCTTCAAGCGTGTTATATAACCCATGTTCCTTTTGATATCGGGTAGAACGATTGGTTCGTGGTCGGGGAGTGCAATGCCGATTCCATCCTCGTCCGCTGTCCTGCAAAGCCAACGAAGAGCATAAGGAAGCTCTTTGTTCGGAATCCAACATAGCGAGGCGTCTCCCTCGGGCGCATAACCTGTAACGCATGCCCCCATCCCATTTTCATCCGCCTCCTATACGTCATATTAATGCATAGTTCCGGGTCACAACACTGATTCTCAGAATCCAACACATCCATAATCTCGTAGGATCTTCCATCAACTTTGCAGCAAAGTTGCGCATTTTCATAGCATATGCCATGTTTCCTTCCGGAATAATCGGATCTGGTTTTTATATGTTCACGGTCCTTCTTCACACTGTAAACAATATGTGCCCTCTCGACTGCACGCCAATTCATGGCACACATAAACATGATAATCCAATTTACTGTGACGACGGTTATATGAATATCAATAATGCATCTCTGCTACCGATGTACCCTCGTAAAAGCCTCAATTCCGGAGAATACGCCCAAAAGTATTCCTGACTGTTACGATAAACATAAGTGCCTCCCACAGCGAGATATTTCCCTGCTATCCTCACCAATTCCAGTGTATGTCAACTGATAGTCTGCAAAAGGCAGTTCGCCATGTAGTGGATAGTTCTCTCCTTCTTCTGCACAATTGATAGATTGGTGAGCCCACAGTAATGCAGTAGAAACCACCATAATTATCTCCAAATCTGGTGGTATTTTGAGCATATCAAAAATAGATTTCTGTGTTAACGCCTTACCTTCATATTCCAGAAACCATATTGCTGCCCATATAAGGAAGTATTACCATGCTCAAATGACCATTTGATATTTTAAGTCCCGCACATCTGTTTCATAACGAAATGTTACTGCGCTCAATTTTACCTTCCGTAGGAGTTCAAGGTCGGTCTCTACTTGTTGAAATGCACTTTAATGAATTCCATATTTCTTCTCCTGATATTTTTACCTACCTCTCGTCACCTGAAGTTCTGAGAATTGCTCCTTCCATTCTTTTTCATATCAGGAGCCATTTTTGAGGATCATACCCCAGTTCAATTGCAAGATTATCTAATTTCTCTTTTATCTCTTCAGAAACATAATCCTGTTGAATTGGCATCCGAGTACATTCAGGGAGCCTCCGCCATAACGCATCGCATAAATCCATCCAGCATTAAACGGAGTTTGCTTTAAAAGATTTCGGATTCTTAACACCTTGTACTGAGTGTTTATGCAAGCCTTTTTATCTCCTCGAAGTCCCGCTTGCACGATATCAATCATTTCTTTGGGGAAAGGAACTGCCATGAACGAAACACACCCACTGCACCTAGGAGCATCACTCACTGATCCAATCCATCACCAACCTCCAGAAAATCAAATACTTCAGAATCAATACGCATAGTGCACTGAATAAAATTTAGAATATCCGTAGACGCGTCTTTATATCCACGTAGATTAGGGTGTTTAGTTACTAAATTTTTCAACGTATCCGGAGCACAAAGCACACTCATTTCTTTACAGTTATATATATATACAGGTTTGTCACAGATGTCGATTAGTTCACCTAAATACTCCTCAACTGCTTCCTGAGAATGTTTGAAATACGGAGGAGGTGTAATACAATAACAATCACTTAACCCTGTTTCATATATGATTTTAGAAGTTCTAAATTCAGATTGATCGAAGCTTCAAATGCGCAGTTCATGATTTTTGCATTGCCTTTGGGTTACACTATAAACCACTTTTTGTAACCTCCAACTTTTTCTTCATTTGTCATCGCTTGGCATTCTCCAGCTAACCCATTGATAAATTTTTGATACCACAATCCCATCTGCCATGTTTGATTAACTCTCGAGTTGATTGAAATTAATCGTCCCATCTTTGTTGTAAGGTGTAGTATCTCTGTAATCACACCTGTTATAAAAATGTGCCATATTCAATCCTCCTTTACAGGCATCAAAGAATAAATCACCATAGCATTCTATCCCAATGTCATCCCGCCATCGGAAACCAGATTACACCCATTAATATAAGAGGCTTCATCAGAACAAAGGAAAGCACAAGCATTGGCTATTTCTCTGCTGGATCTGCCGGCCTATCCATTGGTCCAAGTGTAGTATTATCATCAGGATTCGAAATACCAACATCTACGTAGCTCTGCGTTACGGTCTTCATCATGTTGTATCGACCCAACCGGGTGATATAGAGTTTACTCGAACACCATTACCACCATTTTCGTTCGCCGCACATCTTGCAAGCTGAATCATTGCCGCCTTGCTACTCCATAAGCACTCTCATAGGGATATCGCACATGCCAGGCAAGAACCAAATGTAACTATTGCACCATATTCTTTCATAATTCGAATGCAATTCGACACCATTAGAAACGATCCAAAGATATTGACATCAAAAACTTCTCTTTGCATCTGCTGACGAATAATCCTCACACGTGCGCTAGGACCAGGAATTCCGCAGTTGCAATTAGATAATCTAATGTACCATAGCGTTCCACAACCTTTGCTATAGCTGACTTAACGATCCTCTTTGGGTCACATCTACCGCTACACACAAAGCTTGATCTGCGCTTAATCCAAGTTTATCTACTGTTTTCTGTGCAAATTCTTCCTCAATATCCAGCAGTGCAGCTTTTTGCTCCAAGATCAGTGAATTTTTGCTACAGCACATCCGATTCCTCCTCCGCCACCGGTAATTTCACAGCAATTTTTCCTCTAAATCCATCACTCTTCTCCTTTTCATAAGCAATCTCCACAAAATTTCATAGTAATAGAATTATTTATTTTTCTATGCTCTGAGACAGAGGCTCCAGCTATTTCTTAACTATTGCAAGCATTTCGTAACTATCACTATTTAACAACCTTCTTTCTACGCATGAGATGGCGAAAACCTCTTACTCATGTTCCGCGATAAATATTCCACTTCCTCAGGATATCGATATGAAGGAATAGTCCCATTAATGGTAATTGATAATGCCGCATATGCACTTGACCAGTTCATAGCCTTTTGTATTTTCATCCCTTTAATAAGGCATGCTAGTAGAGACGCCATATACATCTCCAGCTCCTGTATTCACAACATTTGTGACACTGACCGGCTTTGCATAATAGATATCATTCCCACAAAGGGCAATGCTTCCATTGTCTCCCATAGTCATGATAATATTCTGTATTCCATATAGGTCACGGATTTCATGTGTCAGCTGTATGGGATCAACATATGCGGATTTTTCTTTCACACACATATAGCAGCCCTCAACCCTCATTGATAAACAAATAATCAATATATTTAAGGCTTCCCACTCCCTCTTTGAGGCAGAGGACTTGGGTTTAAAAGCAGTTTTCATTCCAAGCTGCATATTGGGCCGCAAATAGTGCTAGATGTGTGGGGTTTCAAAGCCCGTGACAAGCCACGATGACCCCTTCATAGCTTCTAACGCATTTAAGATTTCTTCTTCTGTAAGGTGCCCTGACCTCGATCCTTCTCCATCGATTACTGTATTTTTGTCCATCAGGCCCCAAAAGAACAAGCCCTGTACCTGTAGAAATCTCATGACTTCTATAAAGATAAGTCACATCTACCTCCAGCATCTCGCATCCATTTTCTCGCCCAAGTCTCCCCATGGATCATAGCCAACTTTACCTATATATGCTGTTAACACACCCAATCTACCTAGTGCCACCGCTACATTGCTTCCCTTTCCGCCATCTTCCGCAATATGCCAGTACGCTAAGGCTTTCCCCCAGACAGGCATGTGATCACAATATGCGTATTGTCCAATACCATGGCTGTTTAACACACTACATCTTTTTGCACTCATTCAGTTACCATCCTTTTTGTATCATGTGCCATTGGATGATCAATGGTCTCTTCCGTAGTCATCAAAATACACTCTGGTATATATTTGAGGGAAAATCGTAACCGGATATTCTACAGTAGGCTCACTGAACAGAAAGAAATACGGCATACCGTCTGTTTCCAACTTCCAGTTGCAACCATATAAACAGCTCTTTTTGCGCTACACATAACTTTAAATCCTATTGTTATCGCTTTTGGTGGAATTCTATCTAGACAACACCCAAAATGAACGCTGTGCCAAGGCTACCATCGTGTCATCACCAAGATCAACAATACGTGTTTTTCCCTGTGCATATTCATCCACAGTCAAACGATAATAAAAAATGCCTCAGTGCCTCATTAAAAGCTATCAATCCAGTAGCACCAACCCCTGCCCATACTGTATCAATACCACCCATCTGATTGCACAACTCATCCGCGTAATCTATATTATTGATACGTGGCCAAATTCTCTGTTCTTTCGGAACGTTTAACTCTTCGTCAATACGTCCATAAAAACAAGACAACATTGTCCCTTCAAACTTTCATACGTGTCTGCTACTGGATAGGGCCTTCCTTCCCAGTTAAGAAATTCCATCCATGTGAAAATATCCAGAGATTTCTTTAGGCTGATTCGTTCTTATTAACACGTTCAATAAAATACTCATGTACTCATCAGTAGGCCCCACTGTGCAGTACCCATTTCGTCGGAATACCTTTATTATTATGATTAATGACTTCATCTGCCATCATATTGCCAATCTGTTTTCATGACTTCACTACGCGTAGGCTTTTTACAATCAGCAGTGCCTTTTAACTCATTATTCTGTTTCAATTTTTCTTTAGGAATAGAACACCATTTATAAATTTCTTCCCTAGTCAATATATGCGTTTTCATATACGCCTCCTGAACTTTTATACACATACTTATGAATATAAATTTCTCTTAAAAACCCTGGTTTTCAATGTACTCGCTTACATCGAAAGCCGGGTTATACTAAGTCGTATGAAAAGACAACTCAATTGTCAAATGCAATCAGATAGCTCTTATAATTCTGCGGTAGCACGTGCCTTCTTATTTGCTTCGATTAAATCTGCGTTAGCCTTTAGAAAAATAACGATATACCGGATATCCAAGACCACTACCAAGCACTGCAACATGCAAACCAGGAATAGGAGCATCAAGGAATGTTGTTATAACAAGAATGGCTGTAGGAACAATTGCAAAGCAGAACCATTAAAGGACCGCAAGGCATTCTCCATTGAGGATGATAGTTGGACTTATTGCGGAGTTTGAACCATGCACAAAAATGTTAGCGCATTTCTAATCAAACATATAAGAGTGAAATATCCAAGCAATGTTTCAAGACCATTATAAACGGATGACACTATTACCAACACAATAGCTGTACCACTCTGCCACAGCATCGACACATAAGGAGTTTTCCATTTGGTATGAACAGTGCTCCAAGATCTGAACCACATTCCTTCAGTTGCGGCCTTGTACTCAACACGAGCCTGAAACATAATCAGCGATGAAAGAGAACCTGTAACTACAATAACTGCCAATATTGCTGCAATCGTGCCTGCTGTTTTTCCTAAGAACGTGTACTCAAATGCTGTGGCAATAGGAGCATCTGAAGAAGCTAGTGCCGCTGCAGGAGCTAGGCCAGTAGCTGCAGTTGCAAGTAGTGTGTAAAGTATCGTAATTAATAGAACAGTACTAATCATTGCAATTGGAATATTTTTATGAGGATCCTTAATTTCACCAGACATCGTACCACATGTCTGCATGCCATCATAAGACCATGTCGTAGCAGCAATACCAAGGATAAGTGACATAATACCGGGATTAACCCCTTCTACAGCAGTAGAATACTGAGGATTTCCACCAGTAACAACTGCAAACGACGCAATTAGTGCCAGCAAAGAAAAGGAATAATCTTGACGAAGTAATCACATTCTGAAACTTCGCGCCAGCCTCCATTTTAATCATATGAAGTAGGGTGAAAATAGTGATTAATCCAATTGCAACAATCATCTGTCCTACTTTACCCCAGCCAGTAAAGTACGCAAGATAATTGCACACAGTAAGAGCCATTATTGCTATTCCTACAGGATCTGTTGCCACAAAAGCAACTCCACCCTCCAAAGAAGGAAAGAAAATCCCAGCCTGCTTCTCGGAAGTAAAACAATAAAGATTCCATCTTCAGGATATGCGGAAATTAGCTCCGTATAACACAGGTTTTGGGGAATCATAATCAAACCACCAATAAGAAATGCAGAATAGTCAGAATCGGTACACCTGCAGTACCTGCCACACCACCAACAGATGTAAATATACCTGATCCAACTGTTGTTCAACGCCAAGGCTATTGCTGACATAAGCCCAAAGGCGCCTGCCAAGTTCGGCCTCTCCGCCAACCTTAACCTTACTTTGAGTTACTTCATTGGATTTTAGACATAAATGCTTACCTCCCTTTCTGAATAATGTGCATCAATGTCTGCTTTTTACGGTTGATTGTATTATAATCCTTAAACATGTATATTACAACAAACATTTCTACTTTTCTCATAATTTATATTCAATATACCCATCTATTTTTATAATACAATCACATAATTATTTGCATGGATATGATATCATAATATAACAAGTTATATATTTTATCGCTTATTAAGGAGGTAGCCATTATGAGTAAAGTGTATTTTATGGGTATTGACACAGGCACCAATTCCAAGCAAAGGGGTTCTGATTGATGATGAAGCCATATTGATTGCCGTTCATTCTACAGAACATTCTATGACCAATCCCGCTCCCGGCTATTATGAGCACGATGCTGACCGAGACTGGTGGGGTGATTTCTGCATTATCAGTAAAAATTGATAGAAAAATCAGGTGTGGACCCTAAAGATATCAAGGCCATAGGAAGCAGTGCGCTCGGCTGACTGTCTCCTGTTGATGATGAGTGCAAGCCACTTCGCAAAGCAATCTTGTGATGGAATGAGATGCCCGTGCCAGACTGAAATAGCGGAGCTCACAGAAATGTATGGAGAAGATCAAATCAAAAATGGTACGGACGCCCCTTTGTGTTCTAGTGATGTAATGCCCAAAAATTCTCTGGATAAAGAATAAAGAACCTGAAATATATGAGAAAAACAAGCAATTTCTTACAGGTTCCAGTTTCATTACAGCCAAGCTATGCGGAGCTTACGCTGTTGACCGTTTTCCTTGGATTAGCTTCATTTAATCCACTTTACAATAACGATGGCACTAACCTGAACTATAGCTAAGCCCATCTGTCGCCCCACTCAATTAGCAAAAGTTCATGAGGCAAATGATATTATTGGTTATGTACATGAGAAAGCCTCTAGGGAAACCGGATTATCTACTAGTACGGCGGTTACTTGCGGAACCGACGACTCTGGAGCGGAAGCAATAGTGCAGCCTCCTAGCCCCCGGAAAATGTTTTTATACGTGTTGGTTCCTCTATTTATATGATACTCGGAACTGATAAATTAATTGATGATAGCCGAATTTTGGCGAGAAGAATTCATTATTCCCGGATTATGTGATATGTCGCAGGAGCTAACTACTGCAGGTTCCCTTACCAAATGGTACCAGGATACACTGTTTACAGAAGCAAAACAGCTGGAAAAAGCAGGCGGTCCTGACGCTTATATAACGATGATGAAAGATGTCGCTGGTATTGCACCAGGAAGCGATGGCCTTATCACACTGCCTTATTTTGCCGGAGAACGTACCCCATTAATGATCCTTATGCAAAGGAATTCTTTTTGGGTCTAACTTTAAAACATACCAGAGCCCACCTATATCGAAGTGCACTTGAATCCATCTGCTACTCCGTAAATCAGCAACTTACCATCATGGCAAGCCATAACACATCAATCGACCAAATTTTAGTTGTTGGTGGTGGTTCCAAAAACGAGATTTGGATGCAAATCTGTGCAGATGTTCTCGGAAAGCGGATTGATATTCCCGCCATTACCATTGGCGCATGCTTTGGAGATGCCCTTATTGCCGCTTCGGCCGTAAAACATCCGGGATTTGAATCGTTCGAAGATATGATTAAGTACATAAATCCCGGTAAGAGCTATTATCAGATATGGCGAAACATGAAATATACAAAAATATCAAGCAATATATGATGCACTCTATCCTGCAACTGCAAATTTAATGCATAGAAAATAGATAAAATTGTTAACTGTAACTAAACTATTATGATCCATATATTTCACTAGTTGCAGGTTTTATGTTCATCTTGTATTTTCCTTAAGAAAGTGCGCAAAGTGACACACTTTTACACACTTTCTTGATTTTTATGAGGGAAAAAGACGACAGGTTATTTACCATTTACATTAATATTCAATTCGCTTCTCTTGAGCGTTTTTCTTTTCAAACTAAAGTCCATTTTATTGTTTGAGCTGGTAAGAGAAAAACCTAAAATGTTCCGGAACATTACCTGTTTTTGTAAAATGCACTGGTTCTCCGGTTTCAGCCGATATAACAGTTTTCTTTCATGACAAAAACCGGCTTATCCTTCTCTAGTTTTTAGATACATTGACTCCTCATGTGTCGCCATATTACACTCCAAAAATAATATGATTATTACAATAATCCTCAGGATTAGCACCTGTGTTTTCTAGCTATAGTTTGGTATAGGGACTTATCCTCCATGTTTTCATTTAAAAAGAAATTTATATTTATCATAGGGAAGTCGAACATATTCAATGATAACAGGCACTTCATCTGCATAACGAAGCCTCACTAAGCACACCACATACAGAACCAGAACTAATACCTAGCCGTTCTTCATCCTTAAGTGGCCAGCTGCTTCTCCTGTAATAATAGTGTGTTCGTGCACAGCAATTTTGCTCTTCGACACAATGTAGTAAAACCGTCAAAATGAAATAAATCGGATGGAATCTTCTTTTTGCCTCAAATGTCTCCTTTTCCATGTTTTCAATTAACAGTTCTTTTTCAACTAACTCACTAATAGCCTTTCGAACTGTTACTCGACTTATACCATATAAAGAACATAGTTTCGCCTCACTAGGAAGCGCCGAACCAGCTAGATACTCTTCATTATTAATTTTTCTTCTATAATATTAGAGTTGCTGGATAAAGAGGCACTACACTTTCTGCTTCAATAATCATTTGACATAAGTTCACTTTCTAAAGCCTTTCAATCATAATAAGCAATGATTCTATAAAACCGACTATTTTTCTAGTATATCGCAGCATATCCACATAATACAAGTATAAAAATCAGCCCTCTAAACCTACAACTTATTTATTATTTTTTTCATTTCTTCAGAGACTAACTTTACACTCATACCAATTCAATTATCAGTCAATCAATTTCACCCTATTGGACTAACCTATATGATTTTCTATATCAACAAAATTCCCTGAGAGAAAATATTCCTCAGGAATTTTATCATAATATTCGTTTTTAATACTCCATCTGGCGATAATACCTTCTCCAACTTTAATGAATGATTTCTTCCTTCTCCAAATGACAACTCAACCTCTCTGTGATTGCATACACTTACCAAGGGAGACACAATTACTCTAAATGCTTCGTTTGTAAACGGAAGCTCTACATCCTTAGTATCAAAAGTATTTATTACTTTAGTAACCTTCTTGGCAAAGTTTTGTACTCTATCCATTAGAGGCCCTAGTTTCATCCTCTCCATAGAACAATAAAATACTCGTATCTTCCTCTGTTAACTCAATAGTACCGTGAAAATATTCTGCTGCATGGATTGACTTCGTCTTAATCCACTGCATCTCTTCAGGATACACTTGCATAATCATACGCTTCTCCCCAAAGCATTCCGGAACCTACAACCATATGATAAGACTGATTTTTAGCTCTGCTGCTATTTTTGCACATCGATCTTCATAAAGCTCCTTAGCACTTATCAAATATGGCACAATTTTTCATACTCATCCATAAACATTTCATACTCTTTAAATTCTCCTTCATTCTTCAAAAATCTTGCTAACATAATATACATGTAGGGTATAAATTGCTTCACAAAGGCAATCATCCTCAGCAAAACTAAAGAACTTATAATCTGCATACTCACACACAGGCGTATTATCATTGGAAACGTATACCATAGTACGAGCACCAGCATCTTTACAGAACTTCGCAGCCGCAACTATTTCTTTCGTATTTCACTCCCTTGAGGAAAAACGCATATAGAGTCCTTTTGAAAAAGCTCTTAGGGTGGAGCAGCCATAAACTCTGCAACAATTACACTTATACAGTTTAGCTTATTGCTGGTATGTTCTATCCAGTAACACATCGGAAGGGAATGTGCATATGTTCCGCCACAACCAATAAAATAAATATTACTGAAACCCTCCGCGCAAATCTTATCCACAGCATTCTCAATCTGTGTTCTAAGCGCAATAGCATCTCCAACTACCTTTTTCATACCTAGGTATGTCAAAAATTAAACATCGTATACCTCCCATTTTTATATGATTTTTAAAGTACATTACCATTTATTGATATTAATACTTTAATCTTCTATAGTATCTGCGAATATCCATATCATGTTTCCGAACATCTGCCAAATGTCTATAAGCTCTTGCACACATTTCCCAAAGTAATACCGGACTTAAAAAGCCAGCGGAACTTCTCATCCACACCGGGAATGCTTAACGTTCTCGTATCAAAAACCATAAGCTGATTTGTATGCTTCTCGGCAAAATTAATAACTCTTTTCGTCTTCTTTCCTAGTTGGTCCTTCGCCCATGCCAACACACACTAATACATTACGTTCTACCATTTCCAGTGTTCCATGGAAAAATCAGCTGAAGTCACGGACTTTGTTCTTAACCATTGGCATTCCTCCAATACACACATTGCCATTGAGTAGGTATGTCCCCATGTCACACCGGAAGCTACCATATCTGATAATCTTTATCTACTGGTTCAAAGTACGATACATACTCTCTGCAACATCTTCTCTGATTCCTTTGCTGTTGCAAGGAGAATTTGTCCAAAGATTTCAAGCTGATTAGCAAATACAGGGGTAATCATCAAAATCGTGGTGATTATACATAAGTTTACCAACTAAGAATATTCTAAAAGATCATGGGGCTCTGCCATTCCATAACATACGGAATAATCGCTTGATGCTGCTAGCGGAGAATTATCCTCTCCGCACATAGATACAACAGTAGCTCTTCTTTCCTTTAACCATTTAGCTGCAGCTACAGTTTCCGGAGTATCACCTGATTTAGATGTAAGGATAGCTATTGTTCTTTTCCCGTCACCATGCGATTTCCGATAGCAATGAGATCTGCCGGAAGTTCTGTAAAGCATGGTATCGTTGACATCTTCTGCATTATAACTGAAAAAGGTTCTAACGCCGCCATCGAGCCGCCTGCAGATGTGAATAGAATATTATCAAATCGCTTTCTCACAGAGTTTATCCGCTATCGCCTCCATCTGTTGGCGCAAAGCATATAGCTTTTTGCCTCATCTAAAATCCGCTCTTCATCCACTGCTTTCATCTTTAACCTCCTTATGTTCTTTTTATTTATTCTCTCAACTATCCAGCATTTTTCTATGCAATATTTACACTCTTCCATATCAATATGAACAAAAGTCATATTTCAAGCTTCCTATGATATATAAATAAGCTAACTATGTATTATATCGTATTATATCATCTTGTCAAGTATTATCAATTAACTCATTTATTAATTTAGCTACTCCATCCTCCTCATTGCTAAGACAAAAACCAAATTCACTACCTGTTTTAACTCAGGCTCTGCATTACCCATAGCAACTCAAGACCGGCATATCGAAGCATGGTAAAATCATTCATGCCATCACCAAAAGGCTACTAATTTTTCTCGACTGTCCTCTCTTATTAAGATAAAAATCTAATGCTTTCGCTTTATCTCATTCCCTTTTCGGTAATTTCACATGGTTGAGAATGAGAAATAGATAGTTCACCTTCCATTGTTCTTTTAATCTCGTTTCAGAATACTCATTCTTTCAGGCGGTATAGTCATGAGGCATTTAACTATAGGAAACTGTACGTCGGTCTCAAAATTATTCAATTTTTATTTGCATACCGTTCAACCATGGCTTCAGAAATCAATACTTTTTCTTTTGGTTGCTCAGTAGAATATAATTATCCTGATAAGTAAAGTAGAGTTTGCCCCATCTCTAGCTTGCTGAACCAAGGACGGAATTCTCTGCTTCTTCAACGGTTTTTGATAAAGAATTTCTCCAGTTTTACAATCTGTTATCTCCTCCATTAAAGCTTAGAGTATACCGCCCAATTCTTTAGAGCTTAAGGCATTTTCCACCTTTCGCATACCATAAGTTGAGTCTGCCAGAGGCCAAAATTAATATTCCGCCCGCCGCAATAAACCTTTGTAGAATCATTTTGGTGAATTCACTTACTTCATGATCTTTATTTAGCAAGGTACCATCCAAATCAACAGCGACATATCTTGATTTTGATAATTCTTTTTCAATACATCATTTATTAAAGTCCTCAATTTTTACACCCCATTCATATGCCTCACATACGACAGGTTTGACGCGCTTTTAGATTACCCATGCACATACTCAGTTCTAAAACATGAGTCATGAATCTCTTTATTTTGATTTAAAAATACTCATCCGAATTCGCTTGCATCTTCTTAAGTCTGATTGTTTGTTCCAAATAGCTCGTATATAAAACCGCTAATCCAAGAATCTCCACACCCAGTTGTATCTATCGCTCCACCGGAAACATTATACGGCTCCTTTTGGCAAACATTCTTTCCAGTCATACACCCAAGCGCCAGCTGTTCCAGCAGTTAAAATAGACGTTTTACAGCCATAGTAATCTACACTGGATGTAAGCATTTCCATGTTTTCTCTCTGAGAAAGTTCTTCCTTAGCCGAAAAAGAATATAATCTACATTTCTTCGCTATTTCGGAAACATTCTCATTGTTCCATTTTGTAGAAAAGTCATATAGCAAAGGAATTCCTGCAAGTCGCAATTTTTCTAGCTGATTATCGATATAGCTGTAGCAGCTGGTATGAATAATGTCGAAGTTTTTAGCATAACAAAGTATATCCTCTGTAATTTCCAATGGATTTGATTTAACAAGACCCCATCATTCTCATCTCCCCAACACCTCTCTCCTTCCACAAGTTGACAACTACATCTCCCCTGTCTCCCATGAAGCATTACACTTTGCTATATTCAACGCCGTAATAAGACAAAGAATCTGTCACTATTTTGCATACTTATCATCGTACAGAACTCCAATATAAGCCGACTTATAACCAAGCTGCTGCACAATATACCGCCACATTGATGCAATTCCTCCCGGATGAATCATTTCAGTCCATATAATTGATATCAACAACATTGTCGCCTATGACAGAATTTTAATCATTTCTACCCCATCACTTCTTTTTATTTAGCAAGTTTTAATCATCCCTTAACAGCACCTGCATTCATCCCTGCACAAAAGTATCTTTGTAAAAGATGTATAACAGCACCATCGGTAATGCAGCTCAATGTAAGGCCTGCCAAAAGCACTCCCCAAATCAGTCTGGGAAGTAGAACGTATGGAAAAATCGCTAGTGGTACAGTTCTAAGTCCTTTTCCTTCTGTAAATGCAATACAAAGGCAAAATCATTCCATATATATCGAGCAGACATAATAGACACTGTCGCAATAATCGGTTTTGCACATAGGTAATAGCCACTTTTGTAAATGTCCCAATGATACTACATCCGTCAATAATCGACGCCTCTTCAATTTCATGGGTAAGGTAATCATAAATGACCAGACAGAAAACGGTATACGAAAAAGCAACGTAAGTAAGTAGTAACTCTAATCTTGTATTATATAATTTAGTTGGAGCTTTAGCATTTTATAAATCGAATCAAAAGAGCACTGTGCGCAAGCATCATCCCCGAAAGAATAAACATAAATAATGCATACCTATATTTGATTCTAAACGGATTACTGCATACGCTGCCATGGACGATATAAAAACCACTAATCCAGTTCCAAAAACTGTAAAACATCAGACTATTTAACGTAGCCTTGCTATATATGTATTCCAAAACATAGATAAAATTTTTAGGGCTTGATGAGGTTGGTAAAGTCCAAGGATCCAAAAATTTCAGAATTGCTTTTAAAACCACTTATTAACATCCACATAAGCGGAAATAGAACGACAATTATGTATAAAACCATCAGGATATGTATTACCAATTTCTTTACTTGCATTCCTGCTCATGCCTTTTACCTCTTTTATTGAAATCATCAACGTTATAGAGTCCATTTTGCACAAAGGAAAATGCAAAGGTAATCAGAAAAGAAGTACACCGATTGCACTCACATGCCCATATTATCTTTTCGAAAATCCTGTTTCATACATCATTACCGCTAATGTTTCTGTTGCATTTCCTGGTCCACCACCAGTCATTACATAAACTTCATCAAAAACCATAAATGCGCCTATGATTGTTACCGTTGTATTCATTAAAATAGTGGATTTAATCATCGAATAATAATCCAAAAATCCGCCAAATGACTGGCACCATCTATCTTCGCAGACTCAAGTACCTCAGTAGGTACATTAAGAACACCGACAGTATATACATACAACCATCTCTCCGATGTATTGCCATTGTGAAACCATAATAATAGACATCATCGCCGTATTCTGGTCTCCCAATAACCAATCACGAGCCAGTTTATCTAATCCAATATAAGAAAGAAAAGAATTTACGAAACCGATAGAAGGGTTATACACAACCTAGAAGTCCAATAGCCGTTAATGATATTACTGCAAGGGAATAAAGATAATAACTCGATCACAGCAAATTCCATTTTTGCATAACTAATAGTAGCAATTACTAAACCGAACCCAGCTTGAAAAATCAAAGACACTACTGCATAAAGTACATTGTTCATCAATGCATGCAATATTTTCATCAGAAAAGAGCTTAATATAGTACTGCAGTCCAACAAATTTCATCGACTTGAGTATGCTGTCCATTTAAAAGAAACTATGGTATACTGCTTTAGAAAATGGTAAAAATATCAGTGTAGATACCAACACAATAGCAGGTAGCGTAAATAGTATTAACATTTTTATTATTATAAAAGAGGGTCATTATCTACTCCTATATTTTCTTACATAATCCTAATTTCACTAAAGATATTCGTTTTTATTTTCTTTATAAAATAGGAGAACTTTTGAAATTAACACTAGATTCTCTGTAAGGAATCTACCGCATCGTATGCTGCACACACCATGCGGAAGATTCCGAAAATTAAAGTTATTTTATCTGCTTTTACTTCAGCCGCAGTCTGTAGATACCTTTCTCCATTATCACAGCACCTGTGTCATTCTGAAGATTGTTTGACATCTCCAAATAGGTATCTGCCACCGTCTGATTTAATACGCAAACTCTAACCATTCAGACATCCCTGGTGCGCCTTTAAGTTGTTATTGATAATGTCAGTCGTTCCTTTTATCAACTTGCTTTGCATCTAATTCAACATTTGTTACTGGCAGGAAGCCCAAGTCATAGCACATCTTGATTGAACCGCATCACTGTCAAATACTTAAGAAATTTAATAGCTTGCTCCGGATGTCTTACTCTCAGAATTTTTACCATGAATTCATCTGGACCACCGGTAATATATCCCGTCTCACCTGCACCTTCAACCATCGGGAGGTAAAAGTATCCCCAGCCATTTTCACCTAGTGCATCATTGTAAATTTTAAGATTTTGAACTCCTCCTATATACCATAGCCTTGCCTCTTAACACCATAGATTGTGATATTTTCCTGTCATAGAATTGGCATCGCTGTTAAAATATCCTTTTCCTTCATGGATTTCATCACTACCAATGCCTTCTGCATAACCCGGATCCGTGAAATTCGTATCCTCCAATTCATATATTTTTCAGTATTTCCTTCGGTACAAGATTTCTATTTAAAAGTAAGATAATGGCATAACCCAAGGGTATTGATTTCCTATGGCTATAGGAACATCTCCACTCATCTTGATTTTCTCTCGCAACTCTCTCCAAGTTCCTTCCAAGTTTTTGGACTCTCCTTAATACCAGCTTTTTCAAAATAGATTTATTATAAATCATTACCTTACAAGAATAATCAAATGGAATACTCCAGTACGCATCTTGCTTTTTGCTCGCTTCAATCATCACCAGATTAAAACTCATCCATTCCTGATCTTTCAGTCAAATATTTAGAAATATCCATTGTATCTCCCTGTGTCCACATATCGGCTGAATTCTTTTCTCTCTCCATCGAAAGAAAAATATCGGGAGCTGAATCACTTCCAGAAAGTACTCTAGTTTTTGTCTTTAATCTCTTCATCACCATAGGCTGTCATTTCAATTTTAATATTCAGGATTATCTTTTTCAAATCAGCAACAATCCTCTGCAAAAACTTCATTCTAACTCTTCTGGGAACTTATGCACAAACTTATTAGTTACCTGCTTTCATCAGGATTTTTATTTTCACCATCCGTTTTCGTTACTCCATTTGCCTTTTCCACGAGAGCAAAAATAAAGCACCCATCGATAAGATTAAAAGCCTTCATAACCAAACTTCTTTTTCTCTCTTTTTCCTCCATTCTTTTTGTGAATAACACTATATATTTTATTTTTAGACCATTTTATATGTGCACTATTTATATGTTATATTAACACGTATCATTATATTGGTCAATACATTTTATAACGTCTTTTATATATATGAAGCATTTGTGCAAGCCCTTTATAAGTAAATGATTCTATGTTTTAATTTTTATAAGCCAGTATTCAAGCAAAACTGAAGGAAATTTCTAAGATAAGATTATCTTTCACCTGATAGAGCGCACCTATAGCACGCAAACTAGCAAGGTAAAACACCTTTGCTTTTCCTCTAGAAA
>BNJT01001515.1_pt1 | contig 77338 bp, 98 predicted proteins | sample 8540491 | NCBI WGS metagenome assembly BNJT01 (sample SAMD00202455, study PRJDB9452) | human saliva metagenome | host: Homo sapiens | reverse complement strand
CCAGCCGCTTTCGACAGTACGACCCCAACGATAAGGAGAAGAACTTTTAGCGGATAAAGACCTGCTACACTTGCAGAAAGAAACGGTCTTTGAGCCCTAAAGAGGGACCTTTTTGACTACGCACACGGCTTACCTCGAAAGACGATATTGCATGCTATACCTAGTACTCCATACTTACGCGTGTGCTTTGCAGCTGTTTACACCTTCAGCAAAACAAGATGTATAGTGTAAAACAACTTTCCCTGTGGTTTGCTAAACCAGACAGTGGTCATATCACCATACAGGAATTGCGAAATGCCTTCCGTTTCCACTACGATGGCACCGAGACACGACCCTTATTTACATAATAATGCAGAGCCATGGAGGCCAGTTTCTATTTTCCGCACCACACAAACCACCTTTTACAGGTACGTCCGTGGCTGCCATGACTATTGGTCACGTTACACATACATTGCCAACGGTATGGCCGACTTAGCTGCTTTTCCTATTTATCAAGATTAAAGCTTTCCCGCCCAGCAGCATTGGCGATACGTTGTGACAACGAGTCGGCATACTGGCGCCCGCAAAGGTAATGTGGCCATGACCAAACTATAACGCTTCTCCCGTTGTAAAAGACGCCGCCCGTTTTGCCGAAACGACCAACGCCAAAAGGTTGAGGCTCGTACGCTGAAATACCAAGAAGCCTGGAGGCGCAAGATATGCTACAGTTGGCGATAGCATGTTGAATCGTGCGCTTGAGGGTTGCTGATGAGCATACACTCGAACTGTTTACTCGCATGACGAAGATACGATGGACGAGTATATGTTCCACGGAGCGTAACAGCTTTAGCAGAAGAATATAAACAGCAGCCGCGCGTCAATTGACGTCGTGGCCTTGTTTTCATTCGATTAATTCGTTACTAACCGGTGTAACAGAATGTCAGCAACGGTGCTTCCCTATACCTTTACCTCACTATTTATTCGACAAAGCGTTGAACCTTTGCGTACGATGCCTCGTGTACGACGCGCCGTCAACAGGTCGTACCGCGACCGCCATACATAATACGACGAACGCAGTACATATAGTATGGCGACCGTCGCACCTCACCTTTTTGCTTAGAAAAACAGCCAAATAGTATAAAAGACTGAATGATAACAGAGTAACTATATTACCTTTTCAATCTTTATAGGAAAGAAATAGAAAATGAACAATGCGTTATATGCGCAAAGCCTCAACTATCTTACCGTGAGTGTACCAACAACCCTGATGCACGTACCTCATACTAATGTAACAACAGACGGTTTGTCTCGCCAAAGTCTCTTAACAGCTTCAGCAGAAGAATATATATAGGCGTATCCAGTTTACGCACCTCACGACGGCGCTCTCGGTGTCGCATCTGTCGCTATAACAGTTTGTAGCACACGTCAGATCGTAGTGCCATAGAGATGACAACACATGCCCTTCGTGGCATTTTGATTACCACGAAGCCAGAGCATCGGCCTGGAGACGGTGGCATGCTGGTCACGCTAATTATATGCGAAGAGGACTGCCTTTAATTTGCAAACTATCGATTACGCCCTATGTCCTGTAACAGCACGAGCGCGCGGTACAAAGGTAGGTATGCTGTTACGAAGACTTTGGTCAACATAGCGCGCAGGGTTACCGCCGGTCATACGCACTAACCTCACTTGCGCTTTGCAGCCCTCAGTGTGCTATCAGCCACAGGGTTTCGCACCCCATTGATGAGCGGCAGTAGCCGAGCATCGTTCTGGTCGGGAAAGCGAAACATCGGCAAACTGCAGGTACACGAGAACAGCGGTGTGCGCTACGCCACCATCGGCGTTAAAGAAACGCGGCGACGTCGTTGCATTACCTTTGTTAAGCGCACCGACGGTGGCAAACAGCCGTTTCGTTGCTATCCGTTTCTAGCAGAAGCCACCGCTTCGGCTGGCAGAGCATCAGGTCTCTGTATTAAGTTATCAATGCAATTCAGCCAAACTGATGGAAAAAATAACGAACGGCGCAATAATAAAGTTGCCACACAAAAGCCCATCAAAAGATTGTTCTTCGTAATCTTCCATTTCAATGGCTGGAGACGCCAGTTTTCCTAATATATACTGCAAAAATAGTACAATTCAAATGAACAGCAAAACAAATCGTCAATAAAGCCTTTAACTTGCTTACATATTTTCAGATAACTTTTGCTGCCCATCTCACGTTTTTCATTAATTTGCAGCAGTTGAAACATAGTAATAAACATTAGATTGAAAAGCATTTTGCATTAGAAGATATTGACCCGTGATTTTCTATAGGGTAAACAATGCTCATCTCAAATGATCAAAGTCGCTCTTCCCAAAATTGCGCATCGTTGACGCGATAACGTCATCAAAATACTCAGTGACGAGGAAGAAATAGCTAAGATTAGAAGAGGGACTTGGAGACATGTGCAAACATGTTTTAAAAGTTCAACACCATCTCCGACGGGAAGATATTCTCGACATTGTTAAAAGGGCGCCATACACGTCAAAGAGGGCGTAAAGGTGTTCTGGTATAGCATTTTGCAGGATGGCCTATTAAAAGTAGGTCCGCTAATCAGCAAAAATTAATTGATGCTTTTTGAAAAGAGCGATATGATTTTTGCGGTTGGACTCAACAGGTACTGGCAAAAGCATACCTGAGCATTGCACTTTGGCTGTTAAAGCCCTGAAAGAAAACTATCAAGAGATTATTTTAAAGTCGCCCTGCCAGTAGAAGCGAGGTGAAAGCTGAGGCTTTCTGCCGGCGCAGATGCGAAAGATAAAATAGACCCGTGTCTGCAACCCTTATGAAAGGATGCACTTGGAAGATGCGATACGCGTGCCGTCCGCAGGACACCAGTGGATACATAGCATATCGCTGACAGCACCACTCGCCTTTATGCGTGGACGCAATACTCAGCGATGCCGGTTAGTCAGTGTCTTTGATGGCGCACAAACACCACCCCTGCACAAACACGTACGTTCCTTACGCGTAGTGGGTTGGAGTACGAAAATGATTGTAACGGCGACCTTACACAGGTAGACCTTCCAGAGAACAGGCAGAGCAGCTTGAGAGAAGCTATGCAAATTCTGTCGGGAATAGAAGGAATATCAGTAGGTAAACATGACACAAAAAGGACATTGTGCGCCACAAATTAGTGTAACCCGAATAGTAAATGCCTACGATGCATACGCACACCAAAGAAAGCATGCAAGAAACACGTCAGAAAATCAGAAAGCAGAAAAGGCAACATCGGCAAGATAGCCCAAAAGGCCACAGTCGCCGACAATAACTGCCCATCGTCAGAAAGCGACAGCACCAACGAGAACTAATCATCAGCGTAGCAAAACGCGAGAGGCAGCAAGGCGCATGGGCACATACTCTTGTCACGCACTGGATATTAAACAAACAAATATGGATTTAACCAATAAAAGGAGACCTAGTAGCGAAAGCACCTCACGCGCAAAACAGAAGGCAAGGGAAGAATTATGAAAGCATTAACTAGCTGACAGACTTCCATTTTCGAGGGACAAAAGAAAGCCAGCACTGCGTGCAGTTCGCGAGACGTTTATGACGTGCTAACGACGACCTTATTATGTAATGGTCGCAACAGATAGAATATCTGCTTTTGACGTCGTGCTTCCCAAAGGACAATACCCCTCTTTGAGGGACAAGTTTTAAAACCAAATAGCTGCAAAATTTCCTCGATTCTACGACAGATATCTGCCCTACCCGGAAGCTTGCCGCCAGCCCTGATCCTATGGTTGGCAGTAGGATTGGACGCGAAGGACTCGTGCTGAGTGATTATTCGCTCTGATAACTTACAGGCCTCTGCTTCGCGTAGATCAATGAAGGCAGTTGCACGCGAGCTGTGCGGGTGTAAACTGCTCGAGGGTATGCGTGAAACGAGCGCTTTTCCAGAGCCAATAGTTACTCCTACCACCAGCCGGACGAGGGACATGATATGAATGTCTGCAGGAAGAGATGGCTAAGCAAGCGACCTGTTTCGGCTGAAGACTGAAGTGCTGCTATTATTGAAGACTCGAAGCATCAAAACATTTGCACGTGGACGTAAATTCACCAAAGCTAAACAAGGTTTGATACTGCTGATACCAAATACGAGATTTGGCAGGCGCTGACGGACAGATATATCTCATTGACGGGATTCATACACGATTCAAGCCGATGTTTCCTATGCTGGCGGCTGTAGAGAGAAAAGCTTTGAAAAGGGTGATTTTGCCACAAAAGCAATTATCCAAAAGAATCGTACGTCACCTGGCTGTTTCCGAGCCATATACCTGTATGAACGAGCCTGCGACAAGTAATGCCCGAGAGTATCAGACTGACGAGATACGCGCTGAAAGTGTAAGCTGACAGAGATATATTGAGCTATGAGCGCATCACAGGCGAACAGTTTGATAAGGCAGCCGAAGAAAGGCGATATTGCTGCGCGCATTGAGCGCAATGTCCAAAGAGATGGCTACTCGCAACAACATGTGTGTGAAGCTAAAGGGCACGCTATGCAGGCGGGTTGGCGCCGCTTATTCGTTCTTTCGCGACAATCAGGCGATGTATAAACAAGAGGAGATTAAACCGCTACGACGCGGCTGCGAAAAAGGCGCAGACTTTGTTGGAGGAGATGTTTCGATAATATTGCCCCTAACACGATACGCATGTACTTCAACCATCGTTTATCGCGCGAATATAGATAAAGTGAGTGGCGCAACAAAGCTAATGAACAGCTTGCACCGTTTAAGCCTAAAAATACTTCGATGATACGCCACAGGAACAGGCGAGTTTCGCGGCCCTGCGCAGCTCGTATGCGCGCTAAAGCGAACACTGATTGGCGCCGACATACTCTGAAGTCAGATGCAGCTGGAAATAGGTCGACAAAAGTAAAGGACTTGGGCCTGGCAGACACGTTGGCAGCGTTTGCAGAAACAGACGACTGTATGTCGCTGCTCACCCAGACAGAGAACCTTTGACGCCGTGACGGCAGCTTTTGGCATTCGCAACCTCCAGAACTTGAGATAAAGGCAAACATCTGAGATGTGCCGTGTGCAAGAAAAAGGTGGCCATCTTTCTATTTGCCGAACTTACATCACCCTGTTAGTTTCCCCATGAAACAGCTGTTTGCAGATGATACTCACACGCCTTTCACCTGCCTGCTTATACGGCATTTACGTAACCAAGAACACGTGGCGCATACGACTTATCTACAGCAACGTCCAGCAGAGCGTGCTTCCACAAGGTGAGAAAATGATGGATATTCTGAAAGAAGCAGGCTTCCTCTAAGGTCTCGTTCAGAAGACTTACATTTTGGTGTATGCACCATTTACTTTGCACAAAAATGAATCATTATACTCTAATACTTCTTTGCTATGGACAAATACGGACTGATAGGTTACCCAGGGACACTCTTTCTCTATCAATTATTTCAGTCGAGAAATTTGAGAATGAGGAAGTGGTCACGTCGGATGTGAAAACTTCGAGATGCTCCTATCCACAGTTCAAGAAATTGTTATTGACACTCAACCCCGATCTCTGTGGTATGAATGTTACCATTTCCTTATAAGGAACAGGGTGGTGATATCTTGACTTCACCTGAGCCCTGGAAGCCAAAAGGCCATAGGTGCGGTTAATGTGATTAAAGAAAGTATACGCAAGGTAAAACTATACTAAAAGGCTATAACAGTGGATGGCATTGGCTTTATACGGAAGCATCGGAACCATTGCTGGAGATATCATCAAAAGCTTTTAATCTTGGGCACTAGAGGGCATACCAAAGCTGTGGACTGGATTGAAATCTATTAGGATTACAGACTCTTAAGCGGAGCCGACGAATAAGACAGATTACGATATACCTACGGAACACATTACTCCTGATATGATTAAAGAGTACAATGTCATCGTAAACTGCACACCTTGTGGCATGTATCCTGCCGATGAATGCCCCAAGTTGCCTCATGAGGCCATGAACAGTATACTTTACTATACGATTTATTGTATAATCCAGACGAAACCCTCTGAGGAAGCGCGGAAAAGGCGCAGGAGTGAGTGTGGTGAAAACGGACTGGAAAATGCTACTACTGCAAGCATTTGCCATGCTGGGAGTTCTGGAATAAATAAAATAAACACTATCGAAAACATAAGATAAACAATGAACAACAGATACGATGCTGAGGCGTTACGCCGCAAAAGAAGACGTCCATAACGCTATCAAGAACATCGAACAAGTATTTTCCCACAGGCTTTCAAAATTATTCCTGATATTTTTGGGTGGAGACTGACTATTGTAAACATCATGCACGCTGATGGTGCAGGTACAAAATCGTCGTTGGCATACATGTACTGGAAAGAAACTGGCGATCTAAGCGTGTGGAAAGGCATAGCGCAAGACGCCATTGTGATGAATACCGATGACCTTCTTTGTGTAGGAGCTGTTGATAATATACTGGTAAGCAGCACGATAGGTCGCAACAAAGATGCTTATTCCATAGGGAGGTAATATCGGCAATTATCAACGGAACCGATGAATTGCTCTTGCTGAAATGCGTAAAGCATGGGTATCGGTATTTATCCTACAGGAGGAGAGACAGCTGACGTGGGTGACCTTGTAAGAACCCTATCATTGTTGACTCAATCTTACATGTCGCATGAAGAGAAGCGACGTCATTGATAATGCGAATATACGCCCGGGCGATGTAATTGTAGGCTTAAGCTCTACTGGTCAGGCTACCGATGAACACAGATACAATGGTGGTATGGGAAGCAACGGTCTAACAAGTGCAGTCATGTATGATAGATTACTAAATACTTAGCTGAGAAGTTTCCTGAAAGTTACGACCATGCACTGAAACAAAGAACTGGTATACAGTGGGACAATACAAAGCTAACTGATAAGGTTGAAGGTAGACTGCAGATGCAGGGCACTTTGGTTCTCTCTCCTACTCGAACTCTATGCTCCCAAGTTATCAAACGCATTTTAGATGAACAGCGTCCTAACATACACGGCATGGTACATTGTAGCAGGTGCACAAACAAAAGTAGCTGAACTTAGTAGGTGAGAATCTAAAGCTATTATGATAATATGTTCCCTATTCCTCCTTTATTCATAGGTTATACACTTGATTGTTCGGGAACCGACTGGAAAAGAAATGTATCAGGGTTTTCAACATGGGCTATCGTATGGAAGTGTATGTTCAGCCTGAAGTTGCTGAATCTATTATTGAGATTAGCAAAAGTTTCGTATTGATGCTACGAGTTATCGGACGCATAGAAGAGGGTAACGCTCCTCACATACACTCTGAATATGGAGAGTTTACGTACTAAATTGCATTTCACGAGATATAAAACAAAAACATAATTAAAAGAAAAGGATAAATAACCTCTTAAAAAGAGGACAATATAAAGAAAAATGGCAGAAACAAAAGAACAGCATATTAGAGAAGACTGGACTTGAAGCACATTATGAAGAAGTTTCAACTCTGGTTACCGACCCAGCAGTTATTGCGGATCAGCAACGTTACGTAAAACTTACCAAAAGAATATAAGGATTTGGGAGACATATGGAAGCTCGCAAAATATATATTGACTGCTTGAACAATATTAAAGAGGCAAAAGATATTCTCGCCAACAGAAAGCGATGCAGACCTGACAAGCAATGGCGCGTGAGAGAGTTGACGAGAACGAAGCCATGCTTCCTCAAATTGGAAAGGAAAATATAGAAAATTGCTCTGGTTCCTGCAGGCGAAGACGCTAAAATGTGCAGATAGGTCGAGCAGGTACTGGTGGCGACGAGGCTGCACTATTTGCAGAGAGCGATATCTTCAATATGTATAAACGTTATTGCGACAAAAAAGGTTGGACACTTAACGTAATGAATACCAATGAAGGTGCAGTCGGTGGATTTAAAGAGATTGATTTTGAGGTGAAAGGAACGAATGTTTATGGCGTTTCTTAAATATGAGTCAGGGGTTCATCGCGTACAACGTGTTCCCAACAGAATCAAATGGACGCATGCAAACCTCTGCGGCTACTGTTGCAGTGTTACCAGAAGCTGACAAATTTGAAGTTCCTATTAACGAAGGTGACATCAAGTGGGATACTTTCCCGTTCAAGTGGTGCAGGCGGTCAGAATGTAAATAAAAGTGGAATCAGGCGTACGACTGCGCTATCCATGGAAAAATCCGAACACGGGCGAGGTAGAAGAAATTCTCATTGAGTGTACAGAGACACGAGATCAGCCTAAGAATAAGGAGCGAGCATTGAGCCGTTTGTACACATATTTACGACCACGAACACTCTAAATATGTAAATGATATTGCCAGCAGACGCAAAAGTTTAGTATCTACTGTGACCGCTCGGCTAAAATTCGCACATCAATTTCCCACAAGGACGTGTAACGGATCATCGTATAGGCTATACCACATGATTTACCAGGCTTCCTCAACGGAGATATTCAAGATATGATTGACCACCACCTCAAGTAGCTGAAACGCAGAAAAGATGAAAGAGGCAGAACTTTAGTAGTGATTTATCGTTCATTCCTACTTTCTTCACAAATAAAAAGAATCAGTATTAAACCTTAGAAATATGGGACAATTTTGGACAAGAAAAGATGAAGACCAGGAAAAGAAACTTTCAAATCTGAAGATTTCATGGTGCGTCTTACCAAAACATAAGGGAAAGATAACAAAGTAGAATCGAATAAAAATAGAAAAATACAAAATGAACAGAACAGAATTAGTTCAAGATATTCAAGAAAAAAGTTTTTCTGTGTTGGACTTGACACTGATATACAGAAGATGCTGAATGTATTAAAGGTGAAGATGATCTATCTTTTTCATTCAATAAGGCCATTATCGATGCTACTGCGCGCCAGTGCCCATAGCTTATGAAAGCCCAATTTGGGCTTTCGCGAATGCTATGGTTTACAAAGGCATGGCTGCATTTGAAAACAGTTGCCACATCAAGGAATTCTATCCTAAGCATTTTATCATTGCAGATGCGAAACGTGGCGATATTGGTAACACCTCAACCATGTATGCAAAACCTTTTTGATGAATATATAGTTGACGCACTTACCGTTGCTCCTCGCGATGGGTGAAGACAGCATCTCCATTTCTAGAATACTCTGATAAGTGGGTAATCGTTCTGGCTTTAACAACAACAAAGGCAGACATGATTTTCAACTTACAGAAGATACAAGGACAAAGACTTTTTGAAAAGTTATCTGCAAAACACAACAATGGGGGAAACAACTGAAAACATGATGTATGTGGAAGGAACCCAAGGCGAGACGCTTGAAGATATAGAGATGTTGCTCCAAAGCCACTTCTTACTCTGTTCCTGCGTTGGTGCCCAAGGCGGTAGCCTACAAGATGTAAGGTAAATAAGGGATCAAAAGACTCGGGTTTTGCTTATTAACTCGAGTCAGTATCATATATAGCAGTACAATGAAGACTTTGCAGAAGTTGCTGCTGCAAAAGCCCAAAGAAATACAATCAAATGGCTAGAAGAGGCTTGCAAAAATTAGACTAATAAGATTTGGTAAAAGGCGTATAAGTGTGCAACTTCGCCTTTGTCATTCAAAAATATATTTTATACTACTAAACCGCACAAGTTAGAAATTATTTGTACATTTGCGGGAAACGTTTTTAACTAAGAGATCACGTATGGAATTTTCTGCAAAACAAATTGCACAGTTTATCCATGGAAATATAGAAGGAAACGAGAATGCTACCGTCCACACTTTCTCCAAGATTGAAGAAGGAACACCGGGCTCTCCCATCTCTTTCTTAGCTAACCCTAAATACATCCATTATATTTACGAAACACAATCAAGTATTGTGCTTATCGATGAAAGCATAAAACTTGATCGCCCTGCTCGAGACAACGCTATTACGAGTAAAGATGCTCGCGATTGTGTGGGCAAAACTTCTACAACTTTACGAAGCTTCAAAGCCCGCGAAACATGGCATTGACCCTTTAGCCTTTGTCTCATCAAAAGCTAAGGTTGGAGAGAACTGTTATATTGGGGCATTTGCCTCACATTGGTGATAGTGTTGAATTGGGAGAGAATTGTCAAGTCTATCCCAATGTTACAATTATGGACATTAAGCTTCGGAAACGACTGCATTATCTATCCTCAAGCATCTATCATGGCTGCAAGATTGGCCATAACGTTATCCTTCATTCAGGTTCTGTAATAGGAGCCGATGGCTGGCTTTGCACCTAATCAGGAAAACTAATCAATACGATAAAATTTCACAAATAGGAATTGTTACCATTGGAAGACAATGTGAAATCGGTGCCAACACATGCATCGACACTGTTCGACAATGGGTTCCCACACTGCAGGTGTTAAGAGCTTGATAACCTTGTACAGATTGACACAATGATGATATTGGTGAGAACACCGTGATGTCAGCTACAGGTTGGTGTTGCAGGTTCAACAAAGGTTGGACAATGGTGTATGTTCGGCGGGACAAGTAGGAATATCTGGGCATATTACCGTTGGTGATAAGGTTTTCTTAGGTGCTCAGTCAGAGTTCCTTCGTCTTTTGAAAGCAATCAAACTCTTATCGGAACACCTCCGATGAAGCAATTGCATACTTCAAAAGCCAGTGTTATTCCAGCTGCCTGAGATCTGCAACAACTTAACGATCTGCAGAAAGATAGTTGAAGAACTAAAAGAATAAATAAAACAAATATGGATACTGCAAAAACAAACAACTTTAGGTGGCAGTTTTTCACTCTATGGGAAAAGGACTTCATACAGGATTGAGCCTTACCGTTACATTTAATCCCGCCCTCGAAAAATACTCGGATATAAAATTCAACGTATCGACTTAGAGGATCAGCCTATTATCGATGCAATTGCTGATAATGTAATCGAAACAAAACGTGGCACAGTTCTTCAGCAAGGCGAAGCACGGGTATCCACTGTCGAGCATGGCATGTCGGCCTATATGCATTAGGTATCGACAATTGTCTCATTCAGGTCAATGGTCCTGAGTTTCCCATCTTGAATGGAGCCTCAGATATGTACGTTGAAAGATTGAGAGTGTCGATTGTTGAGCAGAACGCTCCCAAAGATTATTATATTATTCGAAAGAAAAATTGAAGTAAGAGATGAGGAAACTGGCTCTGTTATCACTATTTTACCTGATAACGACTTCTCCATTACTACCATGTGTTCTTTTCCATTCTCAATTTGTAAACAGCCAGTTTTGCAACGTTAGATAATATTAAAGATTACACTCGAGATTGCTCCTGCGTGAACTTTTTGTGTTCGCAAAAGATATTATCCCTCTTCTTGAGGCCAAACTCATTAAGGGAGGTGACCTTGACAATGCTATCGTTATTTATGCAAGACAGCTTGAACAGGACAAACTTGATAAGCTTGCTGACTTAAAGAGTTCCCCGTATGGATGCAACCAAGATTGGTTACATATTCAGCACCGACCACTCCAATGGATAATGAGTGTACTCGTGCCATAAAACTTCTTGACATCATTGGCGATATGGCTTTGATTGGAAAGTTTATTGAGGGCACGTATTATTGCAACACGCCCAGGCCAGCAATCAACAATAAGTTTGCACGTTTAATGCGTAAGGAAAATTCACAACACGAAATTCAAGCTCCATCACGATCCAAACCAAGAAGCTTTTCTGATGGATAACATCGTATCCGTCAGCTGCTCCACATCGCCATCTGCAGCTCGTTGACAAAGTTGTGCGCTATGGGTGCAACAAGTATTGTCGGTGTGAAGAATATTACTGGCAACGAGCCTTTTCTTCCAGGACATTTCCAGAGGAATCCGTTATGCCAGGCGTTCTACAAGTCGAAGCAATGGCACAATGTGGAGGATTGCTTGTTCTTAGCGAGCTTGAAGAACCAGAAAGATGGTCAACCTATTTTCAGAAAATTGATGATGTAAAAATTCAGACAAAAAGTGGTACCAGGCGATACCTTCTTTTCAAAGTTGAGTTACTTCTAACCGCTACGCCATGCATAAGTACTATGAAAGGTTATGTATTTGTTGGCGACCACATTGTTTCGAAGCCACTTTTCACAGCTCAGATCATCAAAATAAATAAAGGAAATTTATCTTATTTTTCAAAATAAATTAAACCTCATTCGTAATTGTACATGAACCAAATTAGTCCATTGGCATATGTCCATCCCGAAGCAAAATTGGGAGATAATAATATTATAGGTCCTTTCTGTTTCATCGACAAGAACACTGTTATGGGCGATAACAACCACTACAGAACAGTGTAACTGTTAACTATGAATTGCACGTATTGGCAACAATAACGAATTCTTTCCTGGAGCAAGTATCTCTACCAAACCACAAGATTTGAAATTTCAGGGCGAAGAGAGCCTTTGTGAAATTGAGATTTTATAGTGTCCGTGAGAATGTAACCATTTCACGTGGCACCGCAGCAAGAGGCACAACTCATGTAAGGAAGCTACAACCTTTTGATGGAAAACATGCACGTAGCTCACGATTGTATATTGGGAAGTAGATGTATCATCGGCAACTCTACAAAATTTGGAGGTGAGGTTATCATTGACGACAATGCCATTATCAGCGCAGCTGTTCTAACCCATCAGTTCTGTCACATTGGCGCTACGTGATGATTCAAGGCGGAAGCAGGTTTAGTCAGGACATTCCACCTTACATAATAGCAGGCAAACACCCTGTAAGATATGCAGGTATTAATCTTGTAGGACTTCGTCGTCATGGTTTCAGCAACGAGCTGATTGACCTTATTCACAACGCGTATCGTATGCTTTATAGCGAAGGTATATTAGCCGACGGAATAAAGAAAATACTGAGTGAACTTCAGGTTACACACGAAATACAATACATCATCGACTTTGTGCAGAGTTCTAAGCGAGGTATTATCCGATAGAATATTACAGAATGTAACATCTTTCTGAACGATATCTATTAGCTTTATACCCCATACTATTAGAAATAAGACCGTACAAAAACGCTATTATCTATCGTTTGTACGGTCTTCTTCTTGCATATGAAAACCCTCTTTGTCATCTTAGGCCCAACTGGGTAGGCAAAACCGAATTGTGTTTAGCTATTGCTAAACACCTAAAAACTCCTATTATCAATGCCGATTCGCGTCAGATTTTGCCAGAACTTCCCATTGGAACATGTGCGCCTACGCCAAACAGCAATCCATTGTGAGCAGCTCACGTGGGCAATCACCAATTACGTTATTATAGTGCTGCGAAAATACGAACAAGATGCACTGACCCTAATCTCCCCGCCTTAACGGAGAAGAAAATGGTATGAACACGATACTGCTCTTTTTATCAGGAGGTAGCATGATGTACATTGATGCTGTATGTAAAAGGCATTGACGAAATCACTGTCGACAATAATACACGTGAGTTAATGAAACAACGCCTTCTTCAGAGGGGCAGAGGCGTTAGTAGAAGAGCTAAAACAGCCCTGACCCTGACACTGGTCAATTGTTGATCACAACAATCCCAGACGCGTTGTACATGCTTTTAGAAATATGCCACATGACGGGTAAAACCTACACTTCTTTTAGAACTAACAGCATTAAACAACGTCCGTTCAACATCGTTAAAATAGGTTAAACCGTCCTCGCGATATTCTACTACGATAGAATTAATCAACGCGTGCTAACTATGATGGAGCAAGGACTTGAAAACCGAAGCAAAGAAACGTTTACCCATTAAGACATCTGAACTCGCTAAACACAGTAGGTTACAAAGAACTTTTCGCCTATTTCGATGGCCTTATTCCACAGGAAGAGCTGTTCGTCAAATCGAATCAACACACGTCAGTACATGCGCGACAACTAACGTGGTATAAGAAAGACGAAAGATGTTACGTGGTTCGAGGCCCGATAACATTGAAGATATCTTAAAATATATAGATAATAACCGCGTATAACAGGGTTATTTATTACTTTTGCACAAAATCACAGACTACCTTTTACGATGTAAAAGATAGCCATAGACGACATAAAAATGAAAAAATTAAAGCATTCTCGGCTGGTGTTGGAGCAGCTCGTCGCTTTTGGCCATGGTACAAGTCGTTATATCAAGGTCGATGCTTGGTACACGAGGACCTTTATAGCCTTCGTTTCTTTCCTTACTTTCCTCTTTTAGTCTTGAGCCGTTGACATGAATCTTTTCTGGCTCTTTCGGTAAAAGCCAGGCTACTTCTCAGGCATTATGGATCCACCTTCAATCAGGCATCTGAAATCTATAGTGCTGATGGCAAACTCATTGGAAAATTCTTCAATGAGAACCGCTCTCTGTTAAATGCGAAGAAATTAATCCCGCTTTCTTTAAAGCTTTGAGTTGATACCGAGGACGAACGTTACTACAAACGTCCTCGAGGTTTTAAGCTCCATTGATCCCATCAGATCTTTAGTGCAATGAAGATGCCGTGTTGCGTCATGACGGGCGTGGCGCCTCAACCATCTCTCAACAGTTGGCTAAGAACATGTTCCGTGTGCGCTCTCAGTATTCTACTGGCCTTTTAGGAAGATACCGACTGAAAATTCTTATTGTCAAAAAGTAAAGGGATTATTGCTGCAAGCTTGAGACCGTATATAATAAGAAGGAAATCATTACGATGCTGTGGGCCAATACCGTCGACTTTTGGCAACAATTCTCACGGTATAAAAACGGCTAGAGACCTACTTTGGCACAACACCCGATAGTCTTTCTAACTCCCCGACTGTAGCAGTTCTTGTAGGTATGCTGAGAGGCGACTACAATGATATAACCCAAAACTAATCCTGAAAACAGTCTGCGCCGACGCAATACGGGTAAACAATATGTATAACCACAACGACCTTACCAAGGCCGAGTGCGACTCATTAAAGAATACCCTATTACCCTTCATAAGTTGAAGGAGAATTACGACGGGCAGGCCATGTGTTTCCGCAGAGGCAATTGCCGACAATCTTAAACCATGGTGTGAAGAAAACGGCTACGACCTGTATAGCTCTGGCTTAGAAAATTTATACCACTATTGACACGCGCATGCGAAATATGCTGAACAAGCTGCTATGAAACAGATGAAACAGGTTCAGCAAAAGCTTTAATAACCACTGATGCGCGTAAACAAAATACCAGAACTGGCTACCACAAAGTCCGTGGCGCGACGGAACAGGCAAGGAAAATACCCGCTTTTTATCGATCAGATTGCGCGCCGTCAGCCTTTCTATAAGTTCTTAGAGAACAAATATGCCAATCAACCCAGACTCTATCCGTTATTACTATAAGGGAGTGGGTTCACCCCTGTTAAGCTTTTTGATTATGAGCATGGAACCATTGTCAAAGATATGACATCAGAAGACTCTATCAAATACATGGTTACCTTTATGCACTGTGCAATGGTTGCCATGAGCCACAAACAGGAGCTGTTAAGGCATGGGTTTGGCGATATCGACTTTCGTCGTGCAAATATGATAAGGTAACAGCCCAACGCCAACCAGGCTCTGCTCAAGCTCTTCTGTACACCGAAGCGATGAATCAGGACTGACCCCTGCGACAAACGTCGTGACGAGTATATCTCAATGGAGGTATATGTAACGAGAAAAAGAACGAAAATGACAACATGGAGACCTACAAATGCCAATGGCACTTTCACTGGCGACTCCATGCACTCTTAAGACTGCTTTTGCACGAGTATTAACTCAGTAGCTGTGCGTTTAGGCCAGAGATGGGCATTAAACGTATTATGCTACAGCAGAAGCTATGGGTATTAAAGTCCTCTCGACGATACCCCTTCACTTGCATTAGGTTCAAGCGATGTCACCCTGTTAGAATTGACCAATGCATACTGTACTATCGCTAACAACGGTATGCATGAGCCTGTACTTGTGACACGCATTGTTGATAAAGACGGCAATGAGTTTATCTTGACCGCAGTCAGGCCGAACAGGTTATTCCGTATAAAGATTGCATTTCCTCGTACAACAGCGCTAGTACAAGGGTGGCTTACGTGAACCTGGCGGAACGAGCATGAGCTTATGGGGTTACGTTGCAAAACTTCCGCGATACTGACTTTGGAGGCAAAACGGGTACGTCGAATAATCATTCCGATGCTTGGTTTGAATGCGTTTCGCCTAACCTTGTTGTAGGTGCTTGGGTAGGCGGAGTACCGCAGTGTTCACTTTAGAACAGGTGCGCTTGGACAAGGTTCACGCACATGCTTTGCCTATAACAGGATACTTCTTAAATGCAGTTCTTTCTGACCCTGCCTTTAAAAAATATCGCGCCGTTTCAAAAACCTGAAAAGGTGATAACACTAACAGCTGACATGTATACGTGTCAAAGCTATTATAAGGCTGCACAAAGAAAGACACACCACAGAAAATGATAGCGGAAACTCGTGAGGCATTGAAGAGTTAATCTCGATGCCGACGGTGAGCCTATAGCCATGCCTTCAGGCACGGAAAATAAGTCAACAGAACCTAAAAAGAAAACGGAGAAGAAGCGAAAGACCGAAGAAGAAGTAACATCGACGACCTTTCAAACGCATGGCAAAAGTCAAAGAAGAACGCATCGATTCCAAAATAAGGAGCTGCAACAAGCACTCCAAATACTACAGATTTACCGTCGCTCGCTTTTTCCTTACTGGCAAAGCGGGAACGGGTAAATCTACATCTCTGCGATATATTGCAGCGAACACTAAGAAAAAGCACGTTGTATTGGCACCGACGGGTATTGCAGCTATCAGTGCCGGTGGCGCGTAACCCCGCACCGTAGCTTTTCAAACTTCCCTTTCATCCGTGCTGCCGAACGGCGTACTGACAATTCGGTACGAAAACCTGCGCAAAACTTCTTTAAAATATAATAGCGAGAAAAATAAAGATTTTACGCGAACTTGAGCTGATAATCATCGACGAAACAAGGCATGGTTCGTGCTGATATTATCGACTTTATTGATAAGGTTTTTGCGCGGCATACAGCTTTCATAATATGCGTAGGCCTTTTGGCGGAAAACAGCTATTATTGGTAGGCGAGACTTTTCCAACTTGAACCTGTTGTAAAGGAAGACGAGCGACAGCTTTTGCAGCCTTTCTACCCTTCTGCCTTCACTCGATGCCAAAGTATTTCGCAAGTACGGCCCGCAGCTATCGAACTGAAAACTATCTACCGTCAAACCGACCACATTTGTTCATCTTTCTTGACAACATCAGGAACGCAGGTTACCGATACGACCTAACGCTGCTCAATAGTCGAGCTGAGCCAAACCAATCTTCCATCAACCGATAAGTAACCTTGTCTATAACGCTTTCCACACGACGCGATACAGTAGACTATATTAACACACGCAAGCTTGACGAACTCGAAGGCGAGCCAGAGGTTTTCAATGGTATTATACAAGGCGAATTTCCTGAAAGCAATTTACCTACGCCCAAAGAGCTACAGCTCAAAAGTAGGTGCTCAGGCATTGTTTGTTAAAAATGAGCCTTTCCCACCGTTGGGTAAACGGAACGTTAGGAACCGTAATGAGCTGGACGAAGAGGAACACGAACGTACATTTGTCTCGTCACCGAAGACGGCAAAGAACTTGATGTTGAACGAGAAATTTGGAGCAATATTCGCTATACATTCAACGAAAAGGAAAAGAAAATTGAGGCGCAAGAGCTGGGAACATATACACAATTCCCTTTACGTATGGCTTGGGCTATTACTGTACACAAAAAGTCAAGGGCTCACCTTTAGCAACGTAAGAGTGATTTGGTGCTGGCGGAGTGTTGCTGGCGGACAAACGTATGAAGCTCTCTCGCAGGGTGCACATCGCTCGATGGTATCACGCTAAGCAAACCAATTTTGACGCAGTGATGTCTGTCGTCAGACCTGGCGACGGCCTTTGCGCGCAGTTTTCCAACGACCAAAAGCATACCGACAGCAGCCATTAAACAATCGAAAGCTGACGGCGAATATTATGCTGCTATTCAAGCTTTCGATGAGGTGCATGTGCCGCACTCGATGCCTTCTTCCCTTGCCATACATAGCAAGTACCTGATACGAGCAACCCGCACCACGTCGTTATATTCGCCCGAAAGCACGGCATTGTTAATCGTCGAAACGCGAGATTGCACGCTTACAAGGCGAGCTTAACAAAGCGCAGAGCAATACCTTAAACAGCTGGCTGTAGAATGCCCAATGATGGGTAGGAGTGTGAACATGGAGAGAATGAGAGAAGCCGCTATACGTAATTACGAAAAAGGCACTTAAACTATGCCCTGAGCTACCTGAGGCAAAACGACGACTAGCTACACACACCGATTAAAGTTACCCTACTACTTGTTTTTCTAACAACACGCCCCTAATTACTCCGTTTCAGCCCAACATTTTACTTTCTTACACCCATGGCGCTGAAACCATAAATAATTACCTATAAAATAGTATTGCCAGTCAGCGCAAAACACAATTCTTAATCAACCATTTCACTGTTATTTTCTTCTATTTTCATCGTATGATATACCTTAAATGCTAAAAGATACGGCGTCCATCATACACATCGTGTGGCGGTCGTAGTACACATCGTATGACGGCCGTCATACTGATTGTACATGACGCCCTCGTCATACCAACCAAAACAACCTTAAAGAGCGCAACAAACTTATTCTATGATCTATAAATATAAGCGGAGAAAGCATAAATATCAAATAAAGTATTTATATTTGCTATATTCTTTAATCTGACAACTACAAATTATAACCATGTTTTATTTTTGTTACGCAATATTAGTTCTTATATTAGCGTCTGTTCTCACAAAAAGGGAAGGTTGCTTAGTATACTTCATGGTTTCAATGACATTCCTGTCATAGGTCCTTTATATTTAGCGTACTTTATGTCGAGGAGGTAATGCTGCTAACCACATACGCTTTACGATATTAATGCACATTCTTGCAGCTTGTATTTTCCTTTTAATATGTATTTTGTCAATTCTGCTAAAAAGTCTCGTTTCTTATATTCCTAGGGTTTCTATCCTATTTTCTTAGCCTGCATAATATACAGAATTACTTCTTTTATGCGAAAAACATTTTTTGAAACATACCGTTACGCTATCAACAATATAAATGTAACACCCATATTAGTATTTAGGTTTGTATTTGAAAGGTGCATCTTTTTGTTTATAAGTGTCATGGCCCTTTGCTAATGAGAACTTTTCAACCCAACTTTATAACAAATAAATGTATTTTATACAAAAAGAAGTACCTTTGTATTTTCAGTAGTTTGTTCCTACCATCTATTGAAAATATAAATCCAAATCATTTGACCTAAATATAAAAAAGTGAAACCGAATTACATTCTTAAAAAATAGTCGTTAGTTGCCGCATACTGCGCAGCAACTTCTTTTGTGTGGGGAGAACCTGTAGACAAAAATACAGCGCCAAGTGATAGCATCGAAGTATCTTGTAAATCCCGAATTACGGCCAACGACGCCCCCCACGTGCAGCAGGGCGAGTAAAGCAACCTGCTTATGTATCTCTTTACAAACGCTAGCGATAACCAATTTGTTATTATGTTTCGGGCGAAAGTCAATTGAACGAGTTGGTGGGTTATGGAACAATGAGCGCAGCTAACGCCAAGAATTCCATTCCCGAAGAATTTAAAGCTATGCTTCAACGTTATGAAAGCGTGGTATCAGCTGTACGTGCAAAAAGGCCCAAATACCCACAGTGAAGCTTCCACAAAAACGAGGAAAGTATTGCCCGTTACTTACCTGTCATTGGGGAGACAAAATTATCCCTTTAACCTGTACACCCCTGCTCCTGATGGGGTAAATACGCCTACTGGATGCGTTGCCACTGCTACTGCACAGCTGATGTATTATCATAAATGGCCCAAGGTGCGCCCAGCTACCTACATTAATTCCTGAAGGTTCGGAGGCGCAAAAAGTGTAGACTATCTGTGGAAAGACATGCGAGATAGAGCAAAGACATGAGCACGAGAGGTAGAGATGCCGTAGGTGTGCTGATGCAGATGTTGGGAAGGCCGTTCGTATGCATTACTATTATAAAGGAAGCAACTCTAATCTGCACTATGCTGGAGGCTTTGCGCAATAATTTTCCGGTTATTCGGTGCGTCACCTTTATAGAGACTATATGCTTGCGGGAACTTTTCATGAAGCTCTTCTCAATGAACTTGCGAGGGATATCCTGTTCTGATCTGTGGAGGTTCACATGTTTTCGTGTTAGATGGATAGACAGACGTGGATTCGTACACGTTAATTGGGGCTGGGCTGAGAGCACGATGGATACTTTGATATCAATACCATTTATCTTAATGTTAGCGGATTTGGATTAGAAGAAGGTAAGTTTTATGAGAAATAGAAGTTGTTTTCCGCATCCCAAAGATGGAAATCATCAAGAGTTTGCAGCACGCGGAAGTAGAAACAAGAAGCGCACATGTGCTTTACAATAACTGAAAAGACGTAGAGCGTGGTACGGTATTGAATGCCATAATAGAAAAAAGTAGGTAGCAATAAGCCCTATCAGTGGCGATCTCGGCTCGTTTTACAGGAAGAATGGCGTTAGGTCTTTACAATGATAAAGGAGAACGGATGAAACTTTTCAACTCCTTTGCATACAGGAATAGAGCTTAATAGCATCTTTACAACGACTACTAATTAATTTCAATAACATCGATTTTGCAGGACTTCCCAACGGAACTTTACACGCTCAAACCCTTTCTAACGAGTTAGTTGAGCGCCCTTCCACTTATTCTGGTTGGCGAGGCAATAGCTTACGCAAACACGCAAACCGTAGAACCAACAAGCGATAGGATTAAGGTAAAAGACATTGCTGCTCGCGCTTCCTCTTACGTTAGTGCGAAAGCCAGAGGTGCTTGCCCACTCTATCAAGGGGTGGCGAGCAGGGCGACAATAAAAGGTATAGTTGTATGCAATGATGGCTGGCAAGATATTCGTGAAAACCTTGTTGTAGAGTTTGAAGGGAAAGAAAATGCATTAAATATACCGCTCCTAATCAAGAATTTGTAGTGCTCAACGGACCGAAACGACTTACCGATACGCGCTTCTGTTTTAACATCTTACTCTACAAATGGCAAGCAGCAACGCCATGCTTGCAGGCCGTTATACAGTCAACTTCTACATTTCTGTTGATAAGGGAGATAAAACTTATGAGAAAATTCCTATCACAACAGGATACACCAATTGAGATAGAGGTGCTGCTAATACAGCTCCTTTCAAGCTCAGTATTAAAGGTGTTGATTTCCTTGCTAACGGAAGAAGCGACCAGTATGCAAGTGTTTGATGCGAAAGAAACGCAAAGAATAGGACTAATGGTGCTGGCTGAATTGCGCGGAGGTAAGGCTTATTCGGGCTCGTTACGTTATCGTGCAATGGATATTAGCAATGGTGAATTCATTGAACTTGGTACGAAATCTTTTGTCTCTTTTTCAACCTTTTGCCTACATATACCTCAAAACAACGCTTGTTGAATTCCCAATTAATCGTTTTGGAAGCAGGCCATACATACGAGGTGCATGTAGAGATTGAGAAAGATGGACAGCGATAGACGTGTGGAATAACGAAAATCCTCGTGTGCAATTTGCAATTGCTTTCACCTGTGACTACGAGATATTTCGCACAGTAGAAACAACCGATAAGACACCTGTATAATTTATAATATTCAAAGGTATTCGTATGGCTACTTCATTCGATCAATTGCCTAAAGGAATTTATATCGTTAATGGGAAAAGTAAAAGACATATTGCATCTGATCTACCTTCGTAGTTTTATCAAGCTTTCTGGTAGACGTTGCTCTCTTTAGTATGCTCAAAACTGCATTATAATAATAATATGAATAAATGTTTTCTTTCTGTTTGTGTACACTGATTAGTTTGGGAAGTTATTCACAAGGCAGATTACCCAAAATAACTCTTAAAGATATTAACGGTAAAAACCGTGCAGATTGATACCCTATCTAATAATACAAACCTTTATGGTTGCTTTTGCCACTTGCGTACAAACGCTTGTAATCGTGAACTCAAGGCTATTGACGAAGTTTATGATGAATGGCGAAAAAGAGACTGAGTGTACAGCTCATTTGCTGTAATCCAAGATCAGGCAGAACATGAATAAAAGTTAAGCCTTTGGTTGACCAAAGACAGGCTGGCGCTATGATGCTACTTGATCCCAATAGCGAATTATATATCGTGCATTTTGGTATTCAAATGATTCCTGCATGATATTACTTGACGGACGCAGAGCATTGTTTATAAACACAATGGTTATACTAGATAGCGCGAAACAGAGCTTTACGAAAAGATTAAAGAAATTGCAAGCAAGTAGCCGTATGAAAAGATGGATAGATAGCGGCTTGCTTTATGTCAGTATAACAAACCGTGACTTGGTGCACAAGAGACGTCAGATAAAGTACATCTGCGGGTGCACTTCAGGCGACATTCTTCTGCCAGAAAAAGACCCAACGATAGACAAACACGCGTGACGGTTATATTCTGACCACTACTTATCTCGATTTGAAAGCCACAGCCGCTACATTGAGGCTGAGCAAGGCTGGAGTACCTGAAATATCCACTCGCCTGGCTTTGAGAATGATTTTAAAGGCTGGGGAGTTCCTTATGCTATATAAAGGTCATATAAGAATGCCGAATTGACATTAGGTAGTTTTTATGAGCAATTTGGTTCTGGCTTCATTTTTCGCTCATACGAAGAGCGCAGCCTTGGCATTGATAATTCGTTGCAAGGTGCACATTTGTCTTATCGCCCATTAGACGGTGTTGCAGTGAAAATAATCACAGGGGCGCCAACGTAGATATTGGAAACATAACAACAGTTGGCTTACAGGAGGCGACGTTGAGTTAAATATCGACGAGTGGTTCAAAGGATTACAGAAGTGGCAGACTTATGCAATGCTTGGTTTTTCTTACATTAACAAGTATGAGAAAGAGGATATTATCATGACAGACCCTACACACCGACTAGCGCCTCCCTCGTTATGTTAATGCGTTTTGATGTTCGTTTACGCATGCAGCATCGCTCGTTAAATATACTGGCTGAAAATGGCCGCGAGAAACGCAAGATCCGCTCTGCTGATAATGGCTATATATATCGAAACGGCTATGTTGCAATGCTTTCGGGTTTCGTATTCTAAACGTGGAATGAGCCTGCTTCTGCAAGCTAAACGTAGCACAAACATGTCATTTCGAAGCGCAGAGAGGGAATGGAAGGCACCTCCTCATTTATTAATCACATGCCTGCTTTCACCATAGAACACACCCTAGCTTACCTGCACTGTATCCCTATGCTACACGTCCTGACGGCGGTGGGCGTATCAGGCATCAGGAGCATACCACTTTTCCGAAGGGTTCAATGCTGGGTGGCAAATATGGAACAACAGTGAAAATGACTTCTCGCACGTTCATTCTGTACGAAAAGAAGAACGTGACTGGTAGCGCAGTGGAACTAGATAGCTACGAGAGTTCATTTTGGGATGGGGGCCGTTCACTATTACCAAGATATTGATGTGCAGTTAGAGAAACGTCTCTGAAGACCACAAAATTCAACTTCATGTAGCATGAACCAACGATACAATCAAACCCTACTCGAAGGACATGGAGGTATGTTAAACTCGCATATAGTGGTGGCAGACCTGAAACAAAAGCTAACACGTAAAACAACATTGCGCGTTGAAGGACAGTATCTATTTTCGAAAGATGGTGACAAGGATTGGGCTGTGTACTGGCAGAATTGTCGCTCGCACCACATTGGATGTTTACTATGAGCGACCTCTACAACCGTGGGAACACTCGTGTACACTATTATCAAGGCTATGTAACATACAGTGACGGAGCACATCGATTACAAATGGGCTATGGACGAACGCGTGCTGGGTTCAACTGTTCGGGAGGCGTGTGTCGATATATTCCTGCAACCAAAGGTCTAACACTTTCCTATAATTATAATTTTTGATTAGAATGAAACATATATATCCTTCTTTTTGCTTGGTGTTACGCTTTTGGCATAGCCGGCGACCACATTGAATCCTGACGGCCGATTTGTTGAGGTGCCAGCTGCTACTATTCACAGAAATGTGTTGATAGAAGACTTTACCGACAGCGTTGTATTTACTGCCCAGGAGCCACTGGACGCCATTACTGAGTTACAAACTCACTATGGAGCTGACAAGCTAATTGCAGTTATGCGATTCATGCAGTGGGCCGCTTGCCGTTAAACCAACACCTGTTTTTGTAGGATTACGTACAGATGTAGGGAGACACTTATTACACCCATTGGTCAATTCCAAACGTACCTAAAGCTATTATCAACCGTAGAGGAGGTATATTGCTAAAAACGCGTGGGCAGGTAAAATTTATGATGAATTTGCCCAGACCACAACCGTAAGTATAGAACTTAATTGTCAGTATGATGCTAACAATCAGCGTGTAGAAACTAGAGACCATTGGAAAACTGTGAATACTGACGAAAAAGGACGCCCTACAACTCTGGTTGGTTGAAGACGAGATTGTTGCACCACAGCTTTTCCCTGAACAACAAGGGTTAGAAAAGAATTACATACACAATCACGTACATGAGGCTTAGCAGTTAACGGAGGTAGGGGCAAAGAGTTGACACTAACGGTTTAGTCCAGACCCGGCAAAGATAGCAACTACCTCCACACACTGCCTAACAGCGCGGCTGCTCGGACAAAGCGTGGATGGTGGCTATTCTTCTATGACGACAGCGGCGTGTTGCAGGCTGTCTCGACAGAAAATTACCAACCCACCGACAAATTATAATAGGTGGTAAACGACATGACGATTACTTTGCATTTTAGGTTTTGCTCATTTTACTGTGATAGACACACAGGCGCAAGCAGCAACGCAGGACAGGTGATGCTAACGCTAGAAGGAGCAAACGATTAATTCCATTCAACGCTTAGCGCCAAGCAACGTTGAAGATGGAGTGACTCTCCGGGCAAAAGATAAGCTGCCAGCAAAGCTGATTCATTTCAAAACATCTCTAGGAAAAGCCCAGAAAGTAGGAGGCTCTACACACTTGCCATTACTACTGCAAACAGGAGAGAGGGCAGTTGAGAGCTATGTGCCATTTCAGATTTGCACAGCTCAAACTAACAACAGGTGTCATATTTTGAGACAAAAAGGAAATGGACATTGCTGAAAAGTCAGAACTCTCGATCGAGGCGTGAGTTCCCTCACGAGGACATTGTGAGGTTACACCACAACACTTATTATCAGTGAAGATGCTGACGATGGCACAACGCAGATAGAATGGACCGCAGATTACATCGGCTTTACGCCCGAGGCTGCGGGCATCACTTCTTCTACGCGCACACAGATCTGGTAACACTTACGATGTTTTGCGACGCAAATGGTGTATATGCTCTGACAAACAGCTGACTACGCAAAAACTCCCAAAAGGTGTTTATATTGTATAGGTGCAGCCGGCAAGGCGCAGTTTCCACAGAGAAATAATACGCTATTAAGTTCGTACACGAGCAAGCACTGGCTCAATGCCAGTTAAAAGGCTGTATCTGGCGTGCGCCATCGTTGCTACATTTCTGCAGTTCAAACCGTCTTTATGCCGAGATCATATAGCCTGCGCGCCTCTACTGGTAGCACGGTGGCATGTACTCATCAACGCCCAGTAGTGGCAAAGCGAAAACTGTCGCAATGAACCAACTACAGTAATAGCGCAGAGTTCAGCAACTTTGAATCTACGCCTCTCACCGAGGAACACCATTCTTGGAGAAAACATATACATGAAATGACGCTCCGTCGCATGGGTGGCTGGCTGTTGAAATAGATGTGCTACTCACGCCTTCAGCTTTCGAGAGCTGAAATTGGTGCAAAGTACGAAATCACGAAAGTTAATGGCGAAGTCAGCAGAGCAACTATCCCTTACGCCACGCTTTCCCAGAGTTTTACAGTTACACAAGTTCCTCGCAGAAGAGTTGATTTGCGAGAAGATACAGATGTATGTGGTGTCAATACTGTCCACGCGGCATTGCTCCTCATGGAGGAATCTAGGCAAAATATATACTGATGGTTTCATTGGTATTGCCATTCCTATCTCAGACCCACTATAGTCTCTCTCAGCTATGCTTTGGAAGCTAGCAGGTTCGTGGCTTTCCACATACTCGAAATGAGACAGAAGTCGCAAGCCACTTACATTAGCCACCGCCACTTGACGCAGTTTGAAGGAGAGCAGGCCAGGATTTGCCGATGCTGGATATTGATGTATCAGCTCGGTGGGACAGCAAAGATCTGCGTAACCTCATGACACATTTCCGAGTATGCTCCTAAAGATGCGACAGCAACCACGCTGTTGCCTGGTGCTAGACCGAAGACAGGAATAGCATCCCTCAACTGCATGCAAAACCAACAATTTCTCTGGGAGTACTAGTCCTACGCGGTATTTCGGGTGGCTAGACAGTCATTGATTTACCATCTGTGATTGGAACCTCCTAATAACTTTACGGCAATTTGCGGCTAAAGGGTTTATCTTCTACTACCGAGACTACATCAAGAACTCAATTGAGAGTGGATAAGACACAGAAGTTTCAAACATGTGTTTAATATCTCCCATTAATAACTGCAGAACAAATCGAATCTGAAGGTTTGCGCGCTGCTGATTAATCTGAATACGAAGAAAATGAAAATGCAGCCGTAATATTGCCTGACGCAACCTTCACAGGTATATCCTCTGATGAAGAAACACAGACCAACGTCATAGAAATTGCACGTTACACACTGGAGACCGTCGTATCTTCGCACCTCAACAAGGTGTTAACCTCGTGAAATATAGCAATGGACGTGTTTGTAAAGAAATTGTGACACGATAAAATAAACTAAAATCTATCATCTATACTCTCTCAACAGAGAGTAGATATGAGAGCAAAATCAAAGTTCATCATGAATCTTCCGTCAGATACATAGATACAGAGCCTAGAATATTTTGCTTCTATTGCTTCTAAGCTAGTATCACCTATGTTTACAGAGCTATCACCATAAAGGAAATAAAATTATTGAGAATAAACATAATAAACTTTGTAAAGTTATTTAAAAAGACTTCATCATAAAAGGCTTTATTCCCTACTCAATCAAGAAATCATGACAGGAGTGTTTTGTAATGGCATGAATGTCGTCAAGTGCATGGATAATAAAATGAGAAAAGCTTATATTCATATTAATATCTATCGTATACTTTTTCGTGTTCAAATAATAAGAATAAAAGTAGACAAGATAGTGTCCTCCTATTGGGAGAACATGACCACACACTGAACTAATGCTATTATTGATTTTCAAAAGAATTTGATTTTTGTACAGGGATACCTTGTGTTATTATTCTGGGTTTGCAGTGATTGAGAGATATAAATCGTGATTTGGGCTTTTGACTAACAGCATTTACTGATTTAGCGAGATAGAATGATATTCTAAAGAATGGTGAGTTAATGTATATTGCTGGCTGGTGGTACTGGTCCAGAGAATCATCGAGGATTGCGATTGATGCACCTAAAATAGCTATTTAGAATAAGTGAAATAAAGCAAAATACTATGTTGAAAGGGCAGAGTCTTCATACTGCGACCATGTTTTTAAATAACAGGTGATTATTATGGTCACGCAAAGGTATAATGACCTAGTGAAAATATTGTAGTAATAAATGAAATAGACAGCTTTAAAGCATCGTCAAATAAATCAAACGACTACAATATAATTCGACAACTATACACTTTTATTCTAGTTATCTTTACTATTAATTTGTCTCGAGTTCAGTTTGGTTTTTAGAGATTTCTATAAATATAGAATACCTTTTTCAATTATACTATCTGTTTCCATTGTTTGTGAAAATAATATCTTTTAGATTATATTATTTGAAAGCTCTATAAATATAACTGTAAAAGGAAGAGGTATTGTTATTAATCTGAATATTATACTTTTGTATACCATGCCTTCCAATAACGTCTGTCGAAATAATAGTAACATATTTAAACCTATTCATGAGGTATTGGAAAAGCCGTATCGCTCTAAACAAAGTTTTTAATATCTATATACCACCTCAAATGAATTGTAGCACAGGTAAATTGCTCTTGATAATTCCGTATTCTAAAACGTAATTCTTTTTATCCCAATCGATACAGAAAGAATCGATATTTATTTGTGATAAAAAGCGCTTATAGGTGAAATCATCGTAAAAAGTCAATATTATAGTTTTTATAAAAAATGCCTTATCGCTGATTTATCTTTAAACAGACTTATTGAGTTGTTAAATATAATTTATCAATATTCGATATAAAGAACAAAGATTGTCTCCTCTTTCTAATTCTAAATACACACCCTTTGTTTTGCGACTCGATAATAGATCGTGTGTATCTTTAAGTGGATACAGGCGTATCCCATTGAAAGATGTTTTATTCATTGCCCAATTATAAGAAAAGTCATTTCTCTATGTCCTCTTTGATCCTGTTTTGTTAAATCGAGCATAAAAACAGCATTCACTAGCTGTAAATAATGATAATGTTATCTAAACCATTTTCTCTTTAGTATTTAACGAAAAAGTTCTCCAGCATTTCATTTTCGAACAGAGCTTTACCTCACTTTGTTTTCTTTTTGTAATCCAAAGTGTCTCAAGAAAATCATATAAACGAAATGAAATATACCCCATTCTGATAAAAATTCTATTTCATTTTTGTGTATTTCTTGTTTTGGAGTTTTAGGAAAACCAATATTTTATTATACCAAATTTCTGCAACAGTATTTTCTCTATTAGAAACAGTTGATATCTCCATATTAAATTTACTTCCATACTTTATATTTCAAAGATACAATAAATGTTTTGAACTTTAACACTAAAAGCTTACAGCTGTGCATTTTTAATCTAAAAGTATACTGCTGTAAATATAGTTATTTTATTTCAAATCTCATCATTTATATTTTATAAGTTCAATTTTATATTACATTTCTCTTTCTGCAAATATACATTATTATTAATCTATCACATAATTTACTCAACTTCATTTTAAAGACATATTATGTACCTTAGCTTTGGCAGCACACACAACTAATTGCATCAGAATTGGCGAGATAATAGGAGAAGCTTAATAAAAGCTACCACTCCTTTGATGTCGACTCGCTGGGATTCAAACCCGGAACCTTCGAGTCCGTAGTCAGATGCTCTATTCAGTTGAGCTACAGAGCCGAAACCATTGAGATGCTTTTGAAAAGATGTGACTCCGCTCGGGATTCAAACCCGGAACCTTCGATCTGCAGTCAGATGCTCTATTCAGTTGAGCTACACAGCCATGCTTTTCATGTAAGCGGTTACCAAGGTATCATTTTATATTGATACTTGCAAATATTTTAGCTACTTTTACTTCTTTATTGCAGCTTTACCCATATATGCTTTGTTCAAAACCGCAACAATCTGTTTGTAATATCATTACGTTTTGTCAGCATAAAAGTAGGTTGTCACCTGTTTGCGTAAAGATGAGAGATACCTTCTTATCCTTATTATATATTGCCAAATAATTCTGTAATGAATCGTGAAGTGCTTTATTATACTTTTCAGTTTCTGTTTGGAACTCACCACTCAAGCGTTGATTAAGAGCCTGAAGATCATTGCTTTGTTTCTGCAAACCTGCCTGAATAGCTTCAGCTTGTTCACGTGTATAAGCGTTCTGCTGACTTTTTGCTGAAAGTTAGCTGCAGCAGCCTGAAGAGCTTGTTGTTTGTTAGCAAGGGTCTTTTGAATATTGTTGCCCCTTTCTGTTCCAAAATTTTGCTATACTCTTTACAGAAGCAGATATTGTACATACATTAGAGTCAACTTCTACATCAGCAATCTTATCTGTAGAAGGTGCTTGTTGAGTAGCTTCTGCTTTTTGATCCATTTTTAGGGTACTCTTGCACATGAGGTTAGACCGAGTGATGCTACGGCAACTAACGCTACTGAAGACGATGTTCTTTTTCATCTTAATTTTGTGTTTATCTTTTGGAGGATTAGGTATGCTTTTTCTTCTTCTCTGGCTTCTATCCTGATCGATGACACAATGTATGCCACGTTCCTGCATAGCCTTACTGTCATGAATACCTGCATCGAATCCAGTTTTACCGTCCTTAAAAATACCTGACTTTTACCGACATTAATGCTATGCCAATAGCAATGGCTAACACCGGAGAGAAGTAATGTTTCTGCCATTTTTACTAATTTTGCAGTGCTTATAAGCACTTTTCAGTTGACAAAGATAGTGCAAAAAGAATAAAAAGCAGGTCTAAACAATTTACAAAATAATTATGGCAGAATTAAAAACCCGCTCGCGTTTTTGAGCAATTTGCAAAGATTAATCAAATTCCTCGCCCTTCAAAACATGAGGAACAGATGATAGAATATCTTAAGAGTTTGGTGCCGACCGCAATCTTGAGGTCAAAGTTGACAAAACAGGCAACGTCATTATTCAGTAAGCCTGCAACAAAAGGTTACGAAAACCGTGCTACAACTATATTACAAAGCCATATGGATATGGTGTGATAAGCTTGTTGACATCGAGTTCGATTTCAAGAAAGATGCTATTCAAACATGTTGAAGGAGAATGGCTTCGTGCTAAGGGTACAACACTAGGTGCTGATGATGGTATTGGTGTTGCAATTGAATTAGCAGTTCTTGATTCAAACGACATTGAACATGGTCCTAGTGGGTGTGTTTTCACCCGCGATGAAGAAACAAGTCTTACTGGTGCTTTAGGTATGGAAACAGGATTTATGTCAGGTCAGTACCTCATCAATCTTGATTCAGAAGACGAAGGTCAAATTTTTCATCTCTTTATTTGTGCAGGTGGTCAAACCCACAACCCTCTACATTTACTTTTGAACGTGAAGACGCTCCAGCTGGATACTTTTTCTTCCAAGGTTCACTGAAAGAGGTCTTGTAGGAGGCCATTCAGGTGACGACATTGAGAAGAAACGTGCCAATGCTATTAAGATTCTCGCACGCTTCTTATATTCTGTACAGGAGAAAACAGACCTCCGCCTTGCTCAATGGAATTCAGGTAAGATGCATAATGCAATTCCTCGCGATAGCAAAATCATCTTTGCTGTTCCTGCTGATAAGAAAGAAGAAGTAAAAGCAGATTGGAATATATTTACTGCTAATGTTGAAGACAGAATTCCATGTAACTGACGTTGCCATGGCATGGTCACTGAGAGCACTGACACCCAAAGGTATTACCTAAGCAGGTTAGTGAGAATCTTATTAAGGCTGTTCAAGCAGTAGACAACGGTGTTTTCGCAATGTGTCAAGACGAAGAACTGGCATGGATGGTTGAAACATCGAGCAATATTGCAAGTGTACAGAGCGATGAAAAAGAGGTGGTATGTGTTACCTCTCAAGCGCTCAAACGTCATGAGCAATTTGAAAATATTGCCAACTCTGTGAAAGCAGTCTTTGAACTTGCTGGTGCAAAGTGGTTACAACAGAAGGTTATCCTGCATGGAAGATGCGCAAAGGCTCTAAATTACAGAAAATAACCATCGATGCATATCGCAAGCTATTTGGAAAAGACCCTATAGTAAAAAGGTATCCATGCTGGTTTAAGAGTGCGGTTTGTTCTCTGAAATATCCGACTTGGATATGAGTAAGCTTTGGTCCTACCCTGCGTTTCGTTCATACTCTCTGATGAGCGTCTGCTTATCCCACAGTTCAAATGGTATGGGATCACCTGCTTGAGGTTCTGAAAAATATTCCTGTACAAAACAGTGAAAAGTATCATTATTTTTATGTCAATAACCTTGTCTGTACTCCTTTCTGCGTGCGGACAAGGCTATAAAATCACTAAGATAGTAGAGATTTCCTTGAGCAACAAATGAAAGTTGCTGAATATAATGTTATTGAATGGGAAAAACCGACTCTACATTTCATGTATCTCCTGATGCCTTGGCACAAATGCGTCGTCAAAGGTGATACACGCTTGTTAAGAGATCATATCTCTTATCAAGAGGCAACGAACAAATTAGATTATATTACTGTTAAGTATGTAAAAGGCACTATCTGCACAAGATACCGTTAGCCAGACCTTTTACTTAAATGATGAGCTAACAGGAGTTGTTGCCTTTAAAACAACCAATAAAAACGACCCCAATCCACGGTAATCACTACTCGAGATTGGGGCCTCTTTTAACCTTTTTAAAACCTTAACCTATTGAAATGAATCTATGTTCCAAAAGATAGGTAAATTTGCAATACGCATTGTAAATAATTCAGTAAATTTTGTTTTTCTTGTTTTTCTCAACCTTTTACATTTTCTTTCATTGGCACATGTGATATAAAAGGCAAAAGTTAGATTAAAACATATTATTACAATGCGAAAAAGGTAATATTGGGGTTACGACAGAGAACATATTCCCGTTATAAAAAAGTTTCTCTATTCCGATCATGAGATATTTTTGCGTGAACTTGTTTCAAATGCCGTTGACGCAACACAAAAGTTAAAGACCCTCGCTCAAAAGGGAGACTTCGCTGGCGACATGAGCGACGCCTCTGTTCGTTTGAAAGCTTGACAAGGAGGCTAAAACGTTAACGATAAGCGATAACGGTATAGGTATGACCGCAGATGAGATTGACAAGTATATCAATCGAGTTGCTTTTTCGGGCGTTACCGATTTCCTTTCTAAGTACAAGACGAGGAAGTATCAATCATTGGGCACTTCGGATTAGGCTTTCTACTCTTCGTTTATGGTGTCAGACAAGGTTGAAATTATCACCAAAAGCTACCAAGAGGGTGCAAAGCTGTACGTTGGGCTGCGATAGCTCACCTGAATTTACTCTCGAAGATGCAGAAAGAGAGAGTCATGCTCTGATATCATTCTTCATATCTCTGACGATTGCGAGGAATTCCTTGAAAAAAATAAGATTGAAGAGCTGCTGAATAAGTATTGTAAATTCATGGCAGTACCCGTCATTTTTGGTAAAAAGACCGAATGGAAGGACGGTAAGCAGGTTGAAAACAGCTGAGGATAACGTAATCAATCATGTAGAACCCTTATGGACTAAGGCCCCATCGAGCCTTAAAGATGAGGATTAAAGAAGTTCTACCAAACGCTTTATCCTATGCAGGACGAGCCTTGTTCTGGATTCACCTGAATGTGACTTCGTTCCATTTGACGGGTATTCTTTATTTCCCGTGTCCACAACAGCATTGAGCTGCAACGCAACAAGATTCAACTATACTGCAATCAGGTTTTCGTCACCGACCAAGTTGAAGGCATAGTCCTGACTTCCCTGACGCTGCTGCACGGCGTAATCGATTCTCCACGATATTCCATTGAATGTTAGCCGTTCTTATCTGCAGGGCGATGCGAATGAAGAAGATTTCTTCTTATATCACAAAGAAAGTAGCCGACCGTCTAAGTCAGACATTTAAAGATGATCGTCAAAGATTGTGAAACAAAAGTGGGACGACTTAAAGCTGTTTATCAACTACGGCATGCTTTCACGGGAAGACTTCTACGACCGTGCGAAGGACTTCTCGCTCTTTAAAGACGTTGACGGCAAGTACTTTACCTTTGACGAATACAAACTCTCATCAAAGATAATCAAACAGACAAGAACGGCGATTTGATTTATTTGTACGCCACTAACAAAGATGAGCAGTACGCATATATCAATGCAGCGCAGGCCAAAGGCTACAGCGTGCTGATGTTTGACGGCCAGCTTGAGCGTACCAATGGTTAGTATGTTAGAGCAGAAGTTTGAAAAGAGCCGTTTCTCACGCGTTGATGCCGACATTGTTGAACGACTGATTGCAAAAAGACGATGAGAAGAAAGACGAGCTTGGATACCGACGATCGACAACTGTCAGAGTTTTTCCGTTCGCAAATGCCATCAGGAGGTACAAGTAAATTACACTGTTGACGTTGAGGCATTAGGGTACAGAAGGGTACACCTGTTACTATCACACAGAACGAATATATGCGTCGTATGAAGGAGATGAGTCACTTCCAAGCGGCCATGAGTTTCTATGGTGAAATGCCCGACTCTTTACAAGTTGTGCTCAACTCTGACCACCGTTTGGTAAAGAATATTCTTAACGATGCCAATACAAGCGTGGCTGAAGCTCTGAAACCTATTGAAGCAGAGCTGAAAGGACAACAGGCTCGTTTAGATGCGCTTCGCCAAAAGCCAGAGCAAGAAAAAGCCTGAAGAGGTTACTCAGGAAGAGAAGGACGACCTTCAGAACACTGAAAAAGCCACTGAATGAGCAGCGCGAAAAGAAGAACAAAGTGCTTGCTGATTACGCACAGGGTAACAAAGTTGTACACGAACTTATCGACCTTGCTTTGCTTCAGAATGGCATGTTAAAGGGCGAGGCTCTTGACAAATTCCTGAAACGTTCAATTGAAATGATAGGCTAAACGCAGCCATAAATTGATAAAAATACGCTTATGACGCGTAAGGAACGATACGATTATATCTTATCCTATTTTCGACAGAGAGCCGAATGTGACCACAGAGCTTCAGTTTGGTTCTGCTCTCCAGTTGCTTTGTGCCACATTGTTATCTGCCCAATGCACTGATAAGCGCATCAACGAGGTAACTCCGGCCTCTTTGCTAAATATCCAACGCCCGAGTTGATGGCAAAAGCATCAGTCGATGACATTTTCCGAGTACGTCTCGCAGTGTTAGTTATCCTAATGCAAAAGATCGCGCCATTTAGTTGAGATGTCACGCGTGCTGGTCGAACAATTTGGCGGTGTTATTCCCGACGACCCAAAAGGAACTGGTTAGCTTCCCGGCGTAGGCCGCAAAACGGCTAACGTATTACAGGCCGTGGTTTGGCAAAGCTCACAATGGCCGTCGACACACACGTTTACCGTGCATCCCATCGTCTTGGGCTTGTTCGAAAACGTCGAATACCCCTCGCAAAGTAGAGGATTACTTGATGACACATATTCCCGAAACCGATGTTCGCGATGCGCACCATTGGTCTGCTCCTTCACGGGCGATATGTGTGCCAGAGTGCCCGACCGAAATGCAGAAATGCCCGTTTGAAAGCTTTTGTCCCAAACTGTTAGAAGGTAGTAAAATTAGAGTAAATAATGTCATGGACACAAAACTGATATTCAATTTTCTTCGCGATATAGCAGCTAATAACAACCGTCCTTGGTTTCAGGAGCACAAAGCGGAATATGAGAAAGCCAAGCCGAATTTGAAAAAGGTGTTGAAGAAGCTATCAATACCATTTCCAAATTTGACCCATCTATCTCACATCTTACGGTGAAAGACTGTTGTTACCGCTTTTATCGCGACACGCGTTTTAGCTTAGAACAAGTCGCCTACAAGCGCCATTTTGGTGCTTCATTTCAAGCCCACGGCAAGAAATCGTTACATGGCGGCTATTATGTTCATCTACAACCCGGTCATTGTTTGCTGGCTATTGGCAGCTATTGGTTGCCTGGCAAATATTCTCACTTCGATGCGAAACGAGATTATGGGTAACATTGACGAGTGGCGAAAATGTGTTGAAGGTGGCAGTTTATCAATACTTTTCGAGCTATCCTAACGCCTCAACATGGGAAGGCGAATTTCCTTCTGACGGAAAAGGCTTTTGGCATAGGGCATCTGAAAAAGCGCCAAAAGACTTTCCGAAAGACTACGAATTTCGACCGTATCTTAAAATGAAAGACTATTGTGCTTGGCATTGCGTTGACGACGACTTTTTATAAATGACAACTGGACATCAAGCCATGTCGCGCATTTTCAAAATAGGCAAACCGATGATGGATATGGTTAACGACGTGGTTGACGACTACGAATAACATCAAATGCGCATGTACGTTTTACGATACATGCGCATTTCTTGAATTACTTTATTTTCACCCTCTGTTCTTGTTGAAAACTGATTGTACGGCGTTCGCAGTACACTTTGTACGACAGCCGTGTCACGATGTGTACGGCGACCGTCATACGCGCGTGCGACGGCCGCCAAACAACGCACGCTTTGGCTGAAAAAGTTTGCAGCATAAGCATGTAAAATACACAGGATAAAACATGCAATCAACCAGCTATAAGTGGTGCAGATAGAACGAATAGAACACGAAGATATTTTGATACGTCTACCCAAACCTTTTAAATTTTGATAAACAAACGTTATAATTACATAAAACAGAACTCACAAACATAACATTTTTCGATAAAAATTTCGTATTTTTACGTAGAAAAGTGGATTGCCTAATAATAGGCATCTTCTTAAACAGTCCCATTTATTCCAAATCAAAATAATGAGGCAATTAAAGATTCAGAAAAGTATCACTAACCGCTCAAGTGAGGCATTAGACAAATACTTAATGGAAATAGGCGCGCTCCTCTCATCTCCATAGAAGAAGAGATTGAGCTGGCTCAGAAAAATAAAAAGGCGGGCGAGACGCAGAACAGGCCAAAAATAAAATTAGTAACGGCCAACCTTAGGGTTCGTCGTTCGGTCACAAACAATATCAGCATCAGAGGGTTATCGCTTACCGACTTAATTGACGAGGGGCAACATTGGACTGATAAAAAGCCGCCGAAAAGTTTGACGAAACGCGGTTTTAAGTTTATTTCGTATGCCGTTTGGTGGATTCGTCAAAGTATTTTTGCAGGCCATTGCCGAGCAAAGTCGTATCGTGCGCTTGCCATTGAACCAAGTAGGCTCATTAAGTAAAGATCAACCAAGAGATTAATAAGTTCGAAACAAAAGTACGAACGCAAACCCAGTATAGAGGAGATTTCGGACATCACAAACGTTGACGCGACAAAGATTGGCCAAAAGTATGATGGCTGATGGACGCCACGTAAGCATTGACGCACCTTTTGAAGAAGGCGAAGATAACACCATGCTCGATGTGATGCCAAGCGGTGAAGACAGCAGGACTGACCGCCAGTCGACTACGAAAGCATGTCGGCTGACGTGCTTGAAGTGCTTAAACGCGTATTGAAAGTCAGCGCGAAATAACCATTATCTGCAAATGTTTCGGCACAGGATGCAACGAGTTAGGACTCGAAGAAATTGCGAGATCAATTAGGAGTTAACACGCGAACGCGTTAGACAGAATTCGTGAGAAGAGCATTGCAAAAAACTACGCGAGAGCGGCAATGTTAAAGTTCTCATGAAGTATTTAGGGTAGCATATTTGGATATACATTTGAAAACATTTAGTATGGGGTGGCTTTTAAAAGGGCCGCCCCTATATTTTTGTCTGCTGATTGACAACTGATACCCACTAACTTTGCTTTTATTCACTAAATTTCGAAGAAAATATATTTGCTTATATAAAAGCCCCTTTTAAAACCGTCTCGAAAACCGAAAATACAACCTCCACCCCTTCTATATCAATTAAAAGTTGTATCTTTGCAGCCAAATTGCATTTTATATTCTATTAAGGCATATTCATTTAAAATGATTACACTGACAAACCTTGCCATACAGTTTGGCAAACGAGTTCTCTACAAAGACGTTAATATTAAGTTTACACGCGGTAACATCTACGGTGTTATTGAGTGCTAATGGCGCAGGAAAAGTCAACCTTCTTCGTGCCATCAGCGGAGATTTAGAGCCTAACAAGGGTACTGTAGAAATGGGGACCAGGCGAGCGTCTTTCTATTTTGGAACAGGACCACTCAAATACGATGCATACAATGTTATGGACACCGTATTGATGGATATGAAGCGCTATGGAATAACATGAAAGAGCGCGATCAACTTTATTCAAAAGCCGAGATGACCGAAGAAGATGGTAACTGTGCTGCTGAACTGGAGGAGAAGTTTGCAGAGATGAATGGCTGGGAGGCTGAGAGCAACGCTGCACAGCTTTTGCAAAACCTTGGTGTTAAAGAAGAGCTGCATCAGAAACAAATGTCGGAACTTTCGAATAACGAAAAGGTGCGTGTCATGTTGGCAAAAAGCTCTTTTTGGCAAGCCCGACAACCTGTTGCTTGACGAGCCTACCAACGACCTCGACTTGGATACTGTAGAGTGGCTGGAGGAGTATCTTGGCGAAATAGATGAGAATCAAACCGTACTTATTGTTAGTCACGACCGTCACTTTCTCGACTCGGTGACTACACAGACTATTGATATTGACTTTGGTAAAGTTACTGTATTTGCGGAAACTATAGTTTCTGGTATGAAAGTTCACAGCTTGCCCTTCGTCAGGCGCAGAATCAGAAGCTGAAAGCAGAGGAGAAAAAAGAAACAGCTGGAAGAGTTTATACGTCGTTTCTCAGCCAATGTAGCTAAGAGCCGCCAGACCACCAGCCGCAAAAAGATGCTTTGAAAAGCTCAATGTTGAAGAGAAAATTCGCCCCTCAAGTCGTAAGTACCCCTGGCATTATTTTTCCAAAATGGAACGTGAGCCAGGCAACCAGATTCTTGAGGTAGAAAAACCTGAAGGCTACGGACGAAGACGGAACAGTACTCTTCGATAACGTAAACTCAATATAGAAAAAGGTGAAAAAGTTGTATTCTTAAGCTCATAACCCTAAGGCTATGACCGCGCTGTTTGAAATTATAAATGGCAACAGGGAACCCGCACGCAGGTACATACAAATGGGCGTAACCATTACAACAGCATATCTGCTTTGGATAACACACCGTTCTTCGACTGCGACTATAACCTCGTAGAGTGGTTACGCCAATAGTGGCCCAGGTAACGAGGTAACCAGTGAAATCGTTCCTTGGTCGTATGCTATTCCGTCAGGAAGAAGTTGAGAAAAAGGTGAACGTACTGTCAGGGAGGTGAGAAAGATGCGTTGTATGATAGCTCGCATGCAGCTTCAAAAATGCCAACTGTCTTATCCTCGACACACCAACCAACCACCTCGATATGGAGTCGATTCAGGCCTTTAACAACAACCTGATAGCTTTCAAGGGAAATATTCTTTTTCTCAAGTCACGACTTGGAACTTATCAGTACTGTGTCGAACCGTATTATAGAACTCACACCCAATGGCATCATTGACAAGTTAATGCCATATGAGGAATACATACACTGATGAGCAAATAAAAGAACAGAAGCTCAAAATGTACAGCGTGTAAAAACAACAAGGTGTGTCATACTTTTTAATAAATGGCACACCTTTTGCATTATATGCTCGTAAACAATGAATTACCTACTATGATAGAAAAGAAACAAAAGAAAAAGAAGATAAAGGTGGAAGACGGTCAGACTTCGCAAGAGCAAAAACTGTAACACTACACAGGAAGCAGAAGCTATGGCAGCCGAAGAAACAACAGATACGAAAGGTTAACTAGCGACCCGAACAGGCGGAAAGAGCAAACTCGATCTCGGATATAGACGCTACACAAGATACCGATTGTGAAGATACGCTGCAGAAAGCAAATGACGAAATTACTGCGCTTGAAAGATAAATATCTACGCTCAGTAGCTGAGTTCGAAAACTACAAAAAGAACTCTGAAAAGAAAAAGCCGAATTAATTATAAACGGTAGCGAAAAAGCGTTGCAGCTATTTTGCCTGTACTTGACGACTTTGAACGTGCATTAGCTGATAAAAGTGACGATCCGTTAGAGATTAGAGAAGGTGTACAAATGATATACAATAAGTTTATCAAAACACTTGAAAGTCTTGGCGTTAAGAAAATGGAAACTGAGGATAAAGACTTTAATACCGACTACCATGAGGCGGTAGCTATGGTCCCTGGCCTCGAGACGACAAGAAAGGAAAGAGGTAATAGATTGTATTCAAACAGGCTAGCACCCTTAACGAAAAGGTATTACGCCAGCTAAAGTAGCTGTAGGTCAATAAGAGAAACTACGCTATACAGCAACTTTTTCATAAGGAAATCAGCATACACATTTAAACAATCGTCATGGCAAACAAACGAGACTATTATGAGGTGCTTGGTGTAGACAAGAATGCCTCTCACAAGATGAAATCAAGAAAGCTGCACCGCAAATTAGCCATTAAATATCACCCCGACCGTAACCCCGGTGACGAGGAAGCCGAAAGCAAATTTAAAGAAGCAGCTGAAGCATACGAAGTGTTGCACGATGAAAAACAAGCGTGCACAGTATGACCAGTTTGGCTTTGACGGACCACAAGGTGGTGGTTTCGGCGGATTCGGTGGCGATATGAATATGGACGATATATTCTCGGCGTTCGGCGATATATTCGGAGGACGTGGTGGATTTGGAGGTTTCGGTGGATTCGGAGGCTTTGGCGGATCACGAGGTGGCGCGCAACAGCGTGTGTTTCTGTGGTGCAGATCCTCCGACTCAAAAGTCAAAAACTATCACTACAAGATATAGCAAGTGGCGTCACCAAGAAATTGCAAAGTTCGTGAAGATGTTACCTGTGAACAATGTAGCGGTTCGGGCGCCGAGAGCGGTAGTAAACCTGAAACTTGTCCGACCTGTCATGGCACAGGTGTAGTTAATCGTACTGTACAATCGATGTTTGGTATGATGACAACACAAAGCGAATGCCCCACTTGCCAAGGTGAAGGAACAATTATCAAGAACAAATGTAAGGCATGTGGTGGAAAATGGTGTGGTAAAAGGCGAAAAAGTTGTCGAAATAAACATACCCTGCAGGTGTTGAAGAAGGTATGGTGATTAACGTACATGGAAAGGGAAATGCTGGCCCTCGCAACGGAATACCAGGCGATATTCAAGTGTTAGTAGAAGAAGAGAAAAACAACACTTTTGTTCGTGACAAGCAAGATGTCATATACAATCTGCTTCTCGATTTCCCTACTGCAGCACTGGGTGGCGAGCTGAAATTCCTACTCATTGACGATAAGAGAATTAAACTTAAAAATAGAACCTGGAACACAACCTGGCAAAACCATAGCGCCTGCGTGGCAAAAGGTCTGCCTGCAGTAAAAGGGTATGGTTCAGGAATGGGTGACCTTATCGTGAATATGAGTGTGTTCATTCCTAAAACTCTCTCAAAAGAAGAACGCAAATGTGTTGAAGGACTGAAAGAGAGTGAGAACTTTAAAGGTGATGCTTCTACAAAGAAAAGCATATTCGAAAAAGTTCAGAAACTATTTCCAGTTAAGACAACCATTAATATAAAACAACGCAACAGCCAGTCAAACATTTGAAAGATCAGATGCTTTGGCTGGCTCTGTCTTTATCATCTAAAAACAATGACTTACCAAGAAACCATACAATATCTTTTTAATAGCACACCTGTTTTTGAACACGTTGAGCAGCAGCCTACAAACCAGGGCTATATAACACCCGTGAACTTGACCAACATTTTGGACACCCACACACCGCTTACAAAACAATTCACGTTGCTGGAACCAACGGGAAAGGTTCGTGTTCGCATACCCTTGCAGCCATACTACAGGAGGCAGGATACAAGGTGGGATTATATACTTCGCCACACTTGGTTGACTTTAGAGAGCGTATCCGAGTAAATGGACACCCTATTTCAGAGCAACGTGTGATAGATTTTTGTTGAGCAAGAGCGCGCATTCTTTGAACCGCTAAATCCTTCTTTTTTTGAACTGACAACGGCCTTAGCCCTACTCTATTTCAAAGAGCAACAAGTTGATGTGGCTATTATAGAAGTGGGACTGGGTGGCAGGCTCGACTGTACCAACATTATCACTCCCTGTATTGTCATTAATAACAAACATCAGTTTTGACCACACACGTTTCTTGGCAATACACTTGAACAGATAGCAGCAGAGAAAGCAGGAATTATTAAACAACACGTGCCTGTAGTTATAGGCGAAACTACACCAGAGACACGAACTGTTTTTGAACAAAAAGCTGCTATATGCAAAGCCCCCATTTATTTTGCCGAAGAAGAGTCAGAGATACTTTCTTCAAAAAGTTTGCCAAACAGGTGGACGCGATTATATCACCCAACATTTTGGCAACTTACATGGCCAGTTGGGCGGTGAATACCAAGAGCGGAATGCAAATACAGTACTGAAAGCCCTACCTTTATTACAAGAGATTTTCAATATTACACCCAACAACATTGTTAGAGGTTTCGCGAATGTTACAACACTTACAGGCTTGCGAGGGAGATGGGAAAAATTAAGAGAAAAATCCTGTTGTAATCTGTGACACAGGACATAACGTGGCAGGGTGGAAATGGCTCGCACCACAAATTAAATCAGTAGTATGTGAAAGCTTCGATTGGTATTTGGCATGGTAGATGATAAAGATGTTGAAACGGTTATCAAGCTTCTGCCCCAAAAATGCCACCTACTATTGGGCGCAGGCTTCAACTAAACGAGCCATACCTTCAAACATCATAGCTGAAATGGGGGAGAAAAGAATCAATTGGTAGGTACTGACTGTGGTACGGTTGCAAAGGCTTATCACAGAGCTATAACAGATGCTTCGGCCGATGATTTTATTTTTGTAGGGAGGCTCAAGTTATATTGTTTCCGACCTGTTATTGTTAAAGGATTTTTAACACCTAACAGCTCCATTATTTACAAGTTTTATTTTTGTTATTATCGTTTATTTTTTTCTTTTACTTTTGCAATTATCAAGATGATAACTAAAAACTTACTCACATGATGAACACTGCAGAAACATCAAACGCATGTGGTCTGGAAGCGAGAAGACTTTCAGACCACAATTAATAAGACAGACCTTTTTATTTTACGTAACAGTCAAGGAAACGAGGTCGCTATAACAAACTATGGTGGAGCTATTGTTGCAATTATGGTTCCCTGACAAAACAGCAACAAAGCTAACGTTATCATGGGGCATGACAACATCGAAGATGTGATAAACTCGCCTGAACCTTATCTCTCAAGACTTATTGGACGCTACGGAAACCGAATTGCTAAAGGTAAATTTACACTGCATGGCAAAGAGTATTCTGTACCATATTAACAATGGGCCAAATTCGTTACATGGGGGAAGAAAAAGGGATTTAATGACCGAGTTTGGGATGCCGAACTAATGAACGATCACACTTTGGTTCTACATTATGTATCAGCTTACGGCGAAGAAGGTTATACAGGTGAGCTGAAAACCACAGTGGAATATACATGGACCGAGAATAATGACCTTCAAATATTTTTATCTTGCATGTACTAATAAGCAAACAATCATAACCTTACACATCACGGATTCTTTACTTTAGCTGGTACAGCCAACCCTACTCCTTCTATCGATAATGTTAATTTGGAGATTAACGCCAATTATTACCTTCCTATTGATGAGACTTCTATTCCTACAGGAGAAATTAAAACTGTAGAAGGAACTCCTTTTGACTTCCGCACTGCTAAGCCTATTGGTAAAGACATTGATGCAGAAGATACACAGATTAAGAATGGATCTGGCTACGATCACTGCTATGTTCTAAATAAGAAAGAAGAAGGAGAATTGAGTCTTGCTGCAAAAAGTTTGCGAACCAATCAGTGGTAGAACTATGGAGGTTTATACTACCGAACCGGGTGTGCAGCTTTATACGGGTAACTTCTTAAGTGGTTTTTAAAGGAAGTCATGGGGCTACTTATCCACGTCGTTCTGCAATATGTTTAGAGTGTCAACATTTTTCCTGACACACCTAATCATCCATATTTCCCATCTGTAACTTTAAAACCCGGGGAACAATACAAACAAACAACCATATACCATTTTGGTGTAGAAAAAATAAAAAAGATAAACTACTCCTTATTGATTTAAAAATTAAACAGAAAAAATAACCTTTAAAACCCAAAAAACATGGAAATAGATTTCGTAAGAAGCCGCTTTATCAAGCATTTTGATGGTAAGACTGGAAACATCTACGCTTCGCCAGGGCGCATCAATCTGATAGGCGAGCACACCGATTATAATGGAGGAGTTTGTTTTCCCCGGAGCTGTTGAACAGGGAATTATGGTCGAAATACGCCCTAACGGACATCAAAGTTGTAACATCTATTCTATTGACATGAAGGACATGTGTCACTTCAAGTTAGACGATCCAAAAGGTCCAGATACCACATGGGCACGCTATATTTTTGGCATTTGCAAGGAAATGATGGCACTGGGTATTGACGTAAAACCTTTTTAACGCTGCTTTTTGCAGGCGATGTGCCACTCGGTGCAGGAATGTCTTCAAGTGCAGCTCTTGAAAGCTGTTTTGGCTTTGCTTTTTAAACGATCTTTTTCGGCGATAACAAGGCATCAAAGTGGGATATTGCATTAGCGGGACAGGCAACAGAGCATAAATATGTTGGTGTAAAATGCGGCATAATGGACCAGTTTGCTTCGTATTTGGCATGAAAGGAAAGCTCATGCGCTTAGATTGTCGCAGTCGCGAATTTGAATATTTTCCATGGGATCCCAGGGATACAAACTTGTTTTTACTCAATTCAAAAAGTAAAACATGAGCTTGTAGGCTCTCCTTATAACGACCGTCGCAACTCGTGTGAAAAACGTTGTTAAAAGCCATGAATCAGCACTTTTACAGATCGTAAATTTGAAACATTACGCGATGCTACATGGGAAGATCTGGAAGCAGTTAAGGCCCAGTAAGTGCTGAAGATTACAAGCGTGCACACTTTGTATTAGGCGAAAAAGATAGAGTTTTAGCAGTATGCAGAAGCTTTGGAGAAAGGCAACTACGACATTGTTGGACAGAAAATGTGTGAAACCCATGAAGGTTTAAGCAAAGAATATGAAGTAAGCTGCGAAGAACTTGATTATCTAAACGAACTCGCAAAAGAGAATGGCGTAACAGGAAGTCGCATTATGGGTGGCGGATTTGGCGGTTGTACCATCAACCTTGTTAAAGAAGACGTGTATGATAAGTTCATTGCCGACGCCAAAGTTAAGTTTGCTGCCAAGTACGGTCACTGAGCCATCAGTGATTGATGTTGTCATAGGCGACGGATCACGCCGCATTTGCTAACATATAAATAAACAAATAAAAAACATTAAGCCTGTCATTAATTATAAATGGCAGGCTTTTTTAGTATTTCATTCTACAAAATCATTCTTTTATCCAATAGACACTGGCTGAAACTAAAATTCACACCCTCTTCGTTGCCTATTCAAAGATAAAAGCGTAATTTTGCATTACTCAGATAATGAGAACGTTTGAGACTAAAAACAAAAACTATCTTTTCAATCAACATGAACAATATTAATGTAATGAACCGTGCGGCTAACAATATTAGAATATTGGCTGCAAGTATGGTAGAGAAAGCAAAGTCGGGCCACCCAGGAGGAGCTATGGGAGGAGCCGACTTTATTAATGTCCTATTCTCAGAATACTTGGTTTATGACCCCAAAAACCCAACATGGACAGGTAGAGACAGATTTTTCCTTGACCCAGGACATATGAGTCCGATGCTCTATAGCGTACTTGCGCTGTCAGGCAAGTACAGTATTGAAGATATAAAAACCTTTCGTCAATGGGGTTCTGAATGCCCAGGGCATCCAGAACTCGATATTATCCATGGCGTAGAAAACTCTTCTGGTCCGCTCGGACAAGGCCATGCCATGGCAGCAGGTGCTGCAATTGCTGAGAAGTTCTTAGAAGCACGTCTTGGCAACACGATGATGCAACACACCATTTACGCTTATATCTCAGACGGTTCTGTTAAGAAGGTATTTCACAAGAAGTAGGAAGATTAGCAGGAACATTGGGTTTGAATAACCTCGTTATATTCTATGATTCCAACGAAATACAGCTTTCAACAGAAACAAAAAGTTGTTATGGTTGAAGACACTGCTGCAAAAATACAGAGCTTGGAATTGGAATGTCATCGAGATAAATGGAAACGATGTTCAAGAAATTCGTCAAGCATTGAATGCTGCTCTCGAAGAAAACGACCGCCCTACCCTTATTATTGGCAAGACTGTTATGGGCAAAGGCGCGCTCAAAAGCTGATGGCAGTAGCTACGAACATAGCATAAAAACACATGGCGCACCACTTGGTGACGGCGCATTTTGCTCAATACAATAAAGAATCTTGATGGCGACCCTGAGAATCCGTTTACTATCTTTGACGATGTTAAAGAACTGTACGAAAATCGCAGAAATGACCTTGTTACGATTGTAGCAAAACGTCGTGCAGAAGAAAAACAATGGGCAGAAAGCAATCCTGATAAAAAGCTATTGATGGATACTTGGTTTGCTGGTCAAGCTCCAAAAATTGACTGGACGAAAGTAGAACAGAAGAAAAACGATGCTACACGCTCTGCATCTGCTGCCTGTCTTGCTGAATTAGCAAAACAAGTTCCAAACATGATTTGTGCGTCAGCAGACTTGTGTAACTCTGACAAAACAGATGGATTCCTCAAGCAAACCACCGAATTCAAGAAGGGAGACTTTAGCGGAGCGTTCTTCCAAGCAGGTGTATCAGAGTTGGCTATGTGCGATATTTGTATCGGAATGATGTTGCATGGCGGAACCATTGCTGCAATGGGCACCTTCTTTGTCTTCTCAGATTATATGAAACCTGCTATCCGTATGGCTGCGCTAATGCGCACTCCTATCAAGATCATATGGACGCATGATGCTTTCCGCGTGGGCGAAGACGGCGCTACTCATCAGCCTATTGAGCATGAGGCACAAATCCGTCTCATGGAGAAGCTACAAAATCATGAAGGACAAGATAGCGTGCGTGTTTTTCCGCCCTGCTGATTCTGACGAAACAACAGAATGCTGGAAACTTGCAATGGAAAATACAGAAACACCTACCGCACTTATCCTTTCGCGCCAGAATATAGATAGTCTTCCTACAGATAATCCATACGAAATGACCAGCAAGGGCGCTTATTTTTGTTGCAGGTTCTGATGAGAATCCCGATGTCATTTTTGGTGGCAAGCGGTTCTGAAGTGTCAACACTTGAGGAAGGAGCCTTATTATTACGAAAAGACAATATAAAAGTGCGCGTTGTAAGTGCACCTTCTGAAGGGTTGTTCCGTCGCCAATCAATTGAATATCAAAAATTCTGTTCTTCCTTATAATATAAAGAAATTCGGACTTACTGCTGGCCTGCCATGTACCCTCGAAGGCCTTGTAGGCATTGGCCCACTTAGCAGTATTTATGGTATGCAAAGTTTTGGATTCTCAGCACCTTACAAAGTACTGAATGAAAAACTGGGCTACACAGCCGAAAAATGTTTATTCACAAGTGAAAGAACTTCTAAAGCGTTAACTTACAAATTATGGATATAAAAAGTTGTAGGCCTTGCCAGCGACCATGCAGGCTTTGCTCTGAAAACGTTTGTCAAGCAATATCTTACTGAAAGGAATATTCCTTTTTAAAGACTATGGCACAAACAGCGAAGAAAGTTGCGATTATCCCGATTATGCCCACGCCTTGGCACAAGGAATTGAGAAAGGTGAGGTTTATCCGGGTATTGGAATCTGCGGTTCTGGCGAAGGAATTGCTATAACTTTAAATAAACATCAGAGCATACGGGCTGGATTAGCATGGGCTCCTGAAATAGCCCATCTTATTCGCCAGCATAACAATGCAAACGTGCTCGTAATGCCTGGGCGTTTTATCAATCAAGAGACGGCTAAGAAAAATATTAGACGAATTTTTCGAAACAGATTTTGAAGGAGGACGCCATCAAAAACAGGATTGATAAAAATACCTGTAAAGGAGTAAAAAGTAATTGGTTTAGCATTCTATGCTATTTAGACACAGATTAGTTGCTTTCTGAACCACCTTATAACAAGTGGTTTATGCTGATGGCTTTGTATTGGCGACACAAAGTTTGCCACTTTACAGAGCAATTATACGCGTGCGTTTTTATGATTAAAAATACATAAGTAAAGGGTAACCCACTATGGTTACCCTTTTATTTATTTTTAATGATACAGGAGCTCACAAATCTTAGAATCGCAAAACAATGAATTTGCCAACTCGTTTTTCAAACGAAGCCCTACTCTATACATTCATAAAAAGAAATAATACTGGCTATAGCCAACACTTGTTTATGCTACGCAAGTATTTAACGTGAATTCGACGAATTCACGTTAAAATGGATGATTTCATTGTTTATATTTATCAATATTCTTTGTCCACGGCAATGCTTTCCCATTAGAAAAAGATTGCCAAATATTATTTACATCAAAATGTTTTAAGATTAGATAATCGACAATCTGATGCAAATAAAAGAAAGTCTTTTTGTGTCTTAAAGCCATAAATCCCTATTCTCATTAGCATTAATAATAAACCATGCTTCTTTGACTGGCTGTCCGGAAACTATCGGTTCTCCTTTACAATATAATAATATATACGGAGGATATACGCCCACTCTCTTAACATCGCTCGGTCCCTGTATATTTTGAATAGTTGTCGGAGGAATTTTTGTATCTACAATCCACTGGACATTATCGGTGCACGTTACTTCGAAAGGTTTAATTAGAGGTATCCTCATGTAATCCCAACCTGAAGTCCTTGTATAAAAATCCTCTTTGCTATCTTTTTCTGTTATTTGTATTTGTACAACAACAAAAAGAGTACAAAGGAGATACATTATTAATTTCATTTTTATTTGCCATTTTGCTTCTATTGTTATTTTGTCATTGCATCAAAAACTTGCAGAAGTCATCTGCCATACAAAAATATTTCAGTAACTTTGTTTTTGGTGATCATGGCGATCTTTGTTTGTAATTATTTGAATGTTAACACCTTAAAGTTACAACAAATTTCAGCTAATCACCAAATTTATAGACTCTTATAATTCATCGAACTCACGTTATTTATATCATAGCAAATTCACATATAGTTTTTGATTGCTAAATTTATAGACCCAAAAAGAAAATCAACTTCAGATTACACATCAAAAACTATCTAAATTTTTGATAGTAAAAACCCCTTATGACAACCTGTTTTTGCCATTACATCATAATCGGGTTACGATTACGTCGAAAAACAGCGAACGTTTACGACGTAAACGCAACGCGTTTACATCGTAATCGGATTGCGATTACATAGCTTTTTCGCATAAGAATATTTAGATTTCAAACACGCTGATTATCAATATATTACAAATGTATAGTTGCCGTTATTACAGAATCGTTTTCCTTTAGCCCGTAAACGTCTTTATACAATATTCAACGCTTACAAAAATTATCATAAAGCGAAAATAAATACAAAAGATATCTCACCTCTCAAATATGATATACAGCTGCAATATATTAATAAATTATAAGCATTAAAAGCTTGCCGTATAACATCTATTATTTAAATACATATAAAACAGAGTTTATTTCTTAGACTAATATCATATATTTGTCATATAATATTGCTGATTAATTTATTTTTCAGGGGCAAAGCTTAATGAGGTGAATTTACTCATAATTTAAAGCTAAAACATATTGCTTGTTAACACGTCATTTAAGATCATATAAATATAAAACATTACTGTAACTAAGAGATATTATAAGCATACTTATAGACAACTAATATTAAAACACAACACAGAATATTCTGTAGCTATTAATAAACTTGAATAGGCATGAACACACCCAAAGACATTCTCAACAATCCCTTTATTAACAAAGGGAACAGCCTTTAGTTTGGCCGAACGCGAACAACTAAATATTGTAGGCTTGTTACCCCCTATTGTACAAACGCTTGACGAGCAAATTGAAAGAACTTATTTGCAATATCAGAGTAAACGATTTGGAGAAACGCGTTTATTTAATGACCCTTTTTCAACACCAATCGTACACTATTTTATGCTTTGATGGCTCTGCATGTGAAGAGTTTATGCCAATAGTTTACGACCCTACTGTAGCCGATGCTATTCGCCAATATGACGAGTTGTTTATGAAAGCCACAAGATGCAGCTTTCCTATCTATTGACCATTCAGAGGGACATGGAGAAAGCACTGCTTAATGCTTCAAAAAGGTAAAAACGTAAAACTAATTGTGGTAACCGATGCCGAAGCCATTTTAGGTATTGGCGACTGGGGTGTAAACGGCGTAGCAATAGCTATTAGTGAGTTAATGGTTTATACTGCCGCCGCAGGTGTTAATCCGAATGAAGTATTACCACTTGTGCTCGATGTTGGAACGGATAACAAACAATTGCTTGATAATCCGCTATACTTAGGCAATCGACATGCACGTGTACGTGGAGAAATATTACGATTTCATTGATAAATTTGTAAATACTGCTGAAAAGCTTTTCCCAAATCTTTATCTCCATTGGGAAGACTTTGGACGTCCTAATGCCGCTGCAATTCTCGAGCGATATCAAGATAAAATTACTACTTTCAACGATGACATTCAAGGAACTGGCATTGTTGCACTTGCAGGTATTTTGGGAGCGTTAAACATTTCGAAGGAAAAAGTATATCGAACAGCGCGTAATGATATTTGGAGCAGGCACTGCAGGTGCAGGAATTGCACACCAAATATATGAAGAATTCATGCAACAAGGTCTGACGTCTGACGAGGCAAAAACAACATATTTATTTAGTAGACAAACAAGGATTGCTTACTGATAACATGCCCGATTTAACTGAAGGACAGCAATTTTTCGCCCGTCGGTCATGCGAATTAAACAAACCTCTTCCAACCTTACAAGATGCGGTTACTGCCCTACACCCCACTGTGCTGATAGGAACCTCAACACGTGCAGGAGCTTTCACAGAAGAAATTGTTAGAGAAATAGCTGCCCACACCAAACGTCCTATTATTTTCCCACTTTCGAATCCTACAGAATTAGCTGAAGCAACTGCAGCCGACTTAATAGAATGGACTGAAGGCCGTGCCCTCATTGCTACAGGAATACCAAGCAACCCCGTTAACTACAAAGGTGTAATCTATACCATTGGACAAGCTAATAATGCCTTGATGTACCCAGGACTTGGACTTGGTATAATGGCCTCTACTGCACGTTTTTGTCAATCAAGCCTTACTTTCGGCTGCAGCACACGCCTTAGGAGGTATTGTAGATACAACACAACCTGGAGCTGCCGTGTTACCACCCGTAAGTAAAATTACATCATTCTCGCAACACTTAGCGAGTAGTAGCACAGCATGCTATTGATCATCAAAATCACGAAAGAGCCTATTACTGATGCAAAAGAAGCCGTTGAACGCATAAAATGGTATCAAAATATCAATAAAACATGTAGTAAACAGCTAATAATAAATAGCATATAAAAGAGCAATATCTGAAGATTTATTATCTTTAGATATTGCTCTTTAGATAAATAACTATAGAAGACTAACTAAATTGAAAGTTAATTACAAGATCAATTCAAAAGAATAATTTGAATTAATATTATGAAAAAGTTACCAAAAATAAACGTTTGATACTATGCTTTTTATCAAACAACTATTGTTGAAAACAAAAATTGACTTAGAAATGTGCATGAACAAAATAGAGGAACGTTGCTGATTTAGCCAAAAATTTCCTCTGGTTTGCTCACTAATGTAGTGGCACCGTGCTCGAGAAGAAAAATCACGACCACGAAATCCCCACAACACGCTGATACACGGCATACCACAGTTACGTGCCGTTTCTATATCGACATCGCTATCACCAATATACACAGCCGTTTCGCGCGGCATACCCTAACTGTCGTAGGGGCCTCAATAACAGTATCGGGCGCTGGCTTTCTTTTTAATATTCTCACGCTCACCCATAGCGACAGGGAATTGTATCGCCAAAGAAATGACGTACCAAAGCTTGTGTAGCGTCGTAAAACTTATTGCTCACCACCGCCACATGCTTGCCGTTCGCCGTAAGTCGTTGAATAAGTTCGGGAATACCGGGGTAAGGCGCTGTTGTATCAAGATTATGAAGAAGATAATGCTGGCGGAACGTATCGTAAACCTCGTTAAAATGGGCGTTATTCAGACCGTCGGGTATGGCACGTTCTATAAGCTTTTTAACACCATTGCCTACAAATTGCTAACTTCATCAATGCTTCGTTCGGGCATTCCGTAGCTTCGCAGAGCATAGTTGCAACTCAATGCCAAATCGTCTAAAGAACTAATAAGCGTTCCATCTAAATCAAAAATATAACTTTCGTAATCTTTCATACAATCGACCTCTAAATAATATGCTCTATTTTTCGAATGCAAAGTTACGGCTTTATTAGTCAAACTATAAAAGATAAAGACAAAAGTTTTTGTGGTATCAGCCTTTTAGTGTAACTTTGCACCGTTTTTAACTATACTGTTGAAATGAGAAAAGGATTTAAGAAAGGTTATTTGGTACTTGCCATTGCCTGCTTGCATGTTTTTATTTGGAATAGGATACTATTATTTTTTTACGGCTTTTTCATGCAAGAAATCGACCACATATCTTTATGTTGATAACGACGACAATTATGATTCGTTGATGACCAAGCTGAAGCCTGTTGCCAACAAACATGCTTTTTCATGCTTTTTAGCATACTGAGCCGACATAGCGATTTGACAAAGAAAGTGCGCATTGGACGTTATGCTATTGAGCCTTCGACCAGTACTTTTACCATTTTTGAGGCATATCAAAAGCGGTATGCAGACACCCGTTAGCCTTACCGTTCCAAGTGTTCGTACAATGGAAGATATGGCAGGTGCGCTTAGTAAGAAACTCCTTCTTGATAGTGCAACCATTGCAAATGCTTTAAAAGACGAGGCTGTCTGCAAAAATACGGTTACGATACAACTACTATTGCTGCACTCTTTATTCCGAACACCTATGATGTTTATTGGAATATCAGTTTAGATGGCTTGTTGGAACGCCTTCAAAAGAAAATAAAAACTTTTTGGAATGACGAGCGCATGGAAAAAGGCAACACATTTGAAACTACGCCCAACGAAGTGGTTACATTAGAAAGTATCGTTGACGAAGAAACCGCAAATAACGCCGAAAAAGCCAATGATTGCGGGTATGTACTACAATCGTTTAATGTTGCGTAACAGCGAGTATCCGAAAGGAATGCCGCTACAAGCTGACCCAACCATTAAGTTTGCATGGAAGAATTTTGCGCTCAAACGCATTTATAATAGTTTGCTTCGCATCGATAGTCCATATAATACGTATGTAAACCCAGGGCTTCCTCCAGGGGCCAATTCGTGTTGCTTCTATAGCTGGTATTGATGCGGTTCTGAACATGAAAAACACAATTATTTGTATATGTGTGCCAAAGAAGACTTTAGTGGTACACACAACTTTGCAGCAACCTATACTGAACACATAGCAAATGCTAAAACGATACTCTGCTGCACTGAACGAAAGAGGGAATAAAATAAGTTAAATTTAAAAACTGTTATCCCTCTGCCATAATAGAAAGATTTACAATATAATACAAAAGAAAATGGCACTTGCTTCACAGTAAGTGCCATTCTACTCAATAGGTATTAGTCCTTTTAAGGTAAAAGATTGTATTCAGGATAACGATAGCAAAGGTAACGGAATTTTTATTTTTATGCAAATCTTTTGCAACTTTTTAAGAAAAATTATCAGCAGCAATCAATATTAGTATAAAATGCGTAACTTTGCGTATGCTGAAAACAAACGTAAAAACATGGAGATCAAAGAAAAATACTGCAAATGAAGAAAAACGAAGTATAAAGCTTTGTTGAACAACTTGTAGAGAAGACCTTGCTGAAGGTAAAAACGGCGGACGTATACAAACCCGATTCCCCCAGAGCCTAACGGATATTTGCACATTGGTCATGCAAAGGCCATTTGTATGGACTTTGGTGTTGCTGAAAAATATAAAGGCATCTGTAATTTACGTTTTGATGATACCAATCCATCAAAAGAGAATAATGAGTATGTCGAAAATATTCTAAATGATATTCATTGGCTTGGTTTTTGAATGGGGTGATATTTACTATGCTTCTGACTATTTTCAAAAGTTATGGGACTTTGCTGTTTGGTTGATTAAGAATGGGCATGCTTATGTTGATGAGCAAACTGCTGAACAAATAGCCGAACAGAAGGAACTCCAACAACAGCTGGTACAGCAAGCCCTTACAGAGACAGGCCTATCGATGAAAGCCTGCAGCTGTTTGAGCAAATGAATACGCCTGAAGCGGTAGAGGGTTCTATGGTGCTTCGCGCAAAAGCTTGATATGGCAAACCCAAACATGCACTTCGCGACCCAATCATTTATCGTATTATTCAAACTCCGCATCATCGCACAGGAACAAAGTGGCATTGCTATCCCATGTACGATTTTGCACACGGACAAAGCGACTATTTTGAAGGGTAACCCACTCTATCTGTACACTCGAGTTCGTTCCTCACCGTCCACTTTATGACAAGTTTGTTGATTTCTTGAAAGAATACGACGGAACTGCTGAACAAGGACTTAACGATTGTCGTCCCCGTCAGATTGAGTTCAATCGCCTTAATCTAACTTATACCGTCATGTCAAAGCGCAAACTTCATACGCTTGTTGACGAAAAGTTGGTTAACGGTTGGGACGATCCACGCATGCCTACGTTGTGCGGAATGAGACGTCGTGGCTATTCGCCCGAATCGGTAAAGAATTTTATTCGTTCGATGGGCTACACAAAATTCGATGCTCTAAACGATGTGGCTTTTGCTTGAAGCAGCTGTTCGCGATGACTTAAACAAGAAAGCTATTCGTGTTTCAGCAGTTCTTGACCCTGTTAAATTAGTAATTACAAACTATCCTGAGGGCCAAACAGAAATGATGGAGGCTCTAAACAATCCTGAAGATGAGATAGCAGGCACACACGAAATTTCATTCTCGAAAGAGCTTTGGATTTCGAACGCGCGACTTTTATGGAGGACGCACTCAGAAGTTCTTCCGCATGAGCCCAGGTAAAGAAGTACGTTTGAAGAATGCTTATATCGTAATGTGTACAGGCTGCACAAAAGATGCTGATGGCAATATTGTTGAAATTCAAGCAGAATCGATCCTGAAAGCAAGAGCGGTCATGCAAGGTTCAGATCGCAAGGTAAAGGGAACGCTCCACTGGGTAAATACAAACGACTGTGTGAAGCAGAAGTTCGCGAATACGACAGACTATTCTTTTGTAGAGAACCCTGCAGCTGATGAGCGTGACTTCCACGAGCTTCTCAATCCTGAATCATTGCAGGTTCAGCAAGAATTGTTATGTTGAACCGTTTGCTGCTTCAATGCAACCTGGTCAGTATTTACAGTTCCAGCGAACAGGCTATTTTATGGCTGACCCAGATAGTAATTCGGCTACTCCTGTCTTCAATAAGACAGTAGGACTAAAGGATACTTGGGCTAAACAGAACAAGAAATAATACATTATTTTTGAGCGATAACACCTTCCAAAAGTAAAGGAATTTAAAAATAATCTTGAAAAGGTATGAGGGCTGCCTACGATGCTGGCAAGCCACTTTATCTGAGACCCTGACGAGGCTGACCGACATTGCAGAATATTATCATCTGCACGGCCAGCTCGGCAGAACTCTTGACGCTATTCATCTGGCTATTCAGATGTTTCCGGGCTCCACGCAGCCTTTAGCTTTTCCGTGCCCGAGTAGCGATTCTCCTTGATAATAACGCAGAAGAAGCGATACAATATGCCGAGCAGATAGAAGACAAAAAGTGATCTTGACTACTATTATATTATGGCAGAGATCATGATTGCTGGTGGAGATGACGATAAAGCCAATCGTTATCTAACCGAAAAAGCGCAGAAATAAGCAACGAAGACATTGATGACTATTATCTCGATGTGGCTACTCTTTTTGCCGATTGTGACAGATTTGACCATGGCAAAAAGTGGCTTTCGCTTATGAATGATACAGAATCAGACGATTATCATGAGCTACAAGGGCCGCATAGCAATGGGGCAAGCAATTTCACAGAGAGTGAACGTATCTTTAACAAGCTCATTGACCACGACCCTTATCACGCCCCTTATTGGAATCAACTTGCGTCAGCCCAATATCTTCACAACGATGTTTCGTCGAGCATTGAGAGTAGCGATTTTTCATTAGCGATTAATCCTGATGATGCCGACGCCATTGTTAACAAGGCAAATGGGCTTGCTTTACTAGGCAAGTATACTGAAGCGCTAAACTATTATAAGCGTTACAAGCAATTGCAACCCACAGCGAGATAGGCGACATGGGCATTGCCACTGTTTTTATGGGCGAAAACAAGTTGGAAGATGCCCTTAAACATTGGAAGATAGCAGAAAAATTGTGTAATTCGCAATCAGTTAACATGATTGACATCTTGCGAAATCAGTGTCTTGTTTCGGCCACATTAGAACATTTCGATGAAGCTTTCCAATGTATTAGTAAGCTTGAAAGCATTGCTGGCACAAGCCATCCTGACGTTCATATCATCAAAGGCTATATCCATTTACTTAACAATCAAACTGAAGAAGCAAACATTTGCTTCAACAAAGCTATAAATGAGAGTAGCGACCAAGAGAAAAAATCGTGCACTTTTCTTTAGTGCATATTGTTATTACGATTGCGGAATCATGCAAAAAGCGCATAACATTATGCGACTGATTAGCCAATCAGAGCAAAGCCGAACAGTTCCCAGATCTATGAGCTTTATTTGTCGGTAACTGATTACGAACTTGGCCTACAAGCCGATTTTACACATGATATCGCTAAGGCAATTGCAAAAATCCCCAAGAAGTTAGAAGCGAATTCCACGAATATTTCCCCATCATCTCACAGACGATGAGCTTCTACCCTTCGTTAATTCACACCCATTACCGATAAGAATAACCCATTAACCCCACAAAAATAAAAGACATGAACATTTTTCTACTCTGTTGGACAATTTGAATTATGCCACAATTTTTCTTTCTTATGCTGCTTGAGAGCACTGTTATACCTGTGCCTTCCGAGCTTGTTGTATCGCCAGCAGCCTATCATGCCGCCAATGGCAACCTCGATATCTTCCTTGTTATTCTCTTCGCTACACTTGGAGCTGACGTTGGCGCTTCAATAAACTATCTTGCAGGCCACTATCTTGGACGCCCAATCATTTATCGATTTGCTAATAGTAAGTTCGGGAAAGCTATGTATGCTTAATCAGAAAAAGGTTGAGCAAAGCGAAGCTTATTTTAACAATCACGGAATGATCGCTACTATTACAGGTCGACTTCTCCCTGGCATACGCCACCTTATTTCCATTCCTGCTGGTCTGGCGAAGATGAATTACTGGAAATTTCTACTTTATACTACGATAGGGTGCAGGCTGCTGGCACACCATTCTTGCAGTATTGGGTTGGTATCTTCATTCTATCGTTCCAGAGTCGGAGTTAGATAATAAAATCATGGAGTATGGTGAATATATTAAGATTATAGCCCTCGCGCTTGTAGCAATTGCCATCATTTACTTCCTTATAAAATGGTATATTAAGCGTCGTCGCACAACCGAAATAAAATCTTTAGAAAATAACAAAGAGTAAAAGTAAGATTTATACACCCTGATTAGTTCTACTATCAGATAATAACAAACACCGCAATAGGGTTTATAGTATAAACTACTTTCCACATAACACCTCAAAAATTATTCCACATTCAATGAAGCATTGGGCAATAAATCGCTTAATGCTTTTTGTTTTATAGAGTAAATGCAAAAACAAACACAAAAATAAAAATCTTTTACATGGCACGTCAACTATTCTGTAAATAATATGTATATTTGTGCTGAAAACAGAGCAAATATAATATCATGTTCATTGTTTATCAGTTCTAAAAACTATCCTTACACCTAAAAATAAAGCTATATGACTGAAAATGAGTTAAAGCATATCGCCGAGCAATTCGCCCTTCAAGGTACTATCAAAGACATTAAACCGATAGGAAACGGACTTATTAACGAAACGCTGCGTGTCACAACTGCCGAAAGATCATTGTCCGACTACATTTTACAGCGCATCAATCATGCCGTTTTTCACCGATGTTGACTTGTTACAACATAACATCGAACTGGTCACAAACCATATTCGCACAAAAGCTACAGGCGCGCCAAGAACAGGATATTGACCGCAAATGTCTCCGCTTTATAAGCACCGCTAACGGCCAAACCTATTACCATGATGCCCAAAACGGCTTCTGGCGTATGAGCCTTTTATTCCAAATGCTATCACAAAGGAAGAAGTAAATCATGATAGTGCTTTCTGTTGTGGCCAAACGTTTGGAAACTTTGAGCAAATGCTCGTTGACCTACAAGAGCCACTTGGCGAGACTATTCCGAACTTTCATAATATGGAATTGCGCCTGATGCAGCTGCGCGAAGCCGTAGAAGCTGACAAGGTAGCACGCGTAAGTACTGTTAGCGATATGCTTAACGCCCTTAGCCGAGATGCTAACGACATGTGCCTTGCCGAACAACTTTACCGTCAAGGCGCGCTCCCCAAACGTATTTGCCACTGCGATACCAAAGTAAATAATATGATGTTCGACGAGAACGACGAAAAGTATTATGCGTGATAGATTTAGATACTGTCATGCCGAGTTTTTGTATTTTTCGGATTATGGTGACTTCCTACGCACGGGGCAAACTTTGTGGCGAAGACAGCGATCAATATGAATCGGTGAGGCCTCAACGAAGAAATATTCTGTGCTTTTACCGAAGGTTATCTCAGCTCTGCAGCACCTTTCCTCACTCCCATAGAAGTAAACCACCTGCCTTATGCCGTAGCTCTGTTCCCTTATATGCAATGTGTGCGCTTCCTACCGATTACATCAATGGCGATACCTATTATAAAAACCGCTTACTCTGAACATAATTTGGTGCGTGCGCGCAATCAAATGCTGCTTTATCAAGACGTACGACGCCATGATAAAATGATGACAGAGTTTGTTCAAAAACCGTAAAACAATGAGACAAATTGAAGTTTCTTCTATCCAAAACAAGCTACTGAGTGCCGCAGATATACCTGCACACTTTGAAAAAGAAAACATAACATACCACAAAATCAACATAGCAAACTGGGCTGATAAATATCCTTACTGTCCGAATGTTGAATTTGCAATAGCCCATCAAAAACGATGCCATATTGCTTCACTATCATGTTGAGGAAAAATAGTCCGCGAGCAACAGTAGCCAACGACTTAGGAAACGTTTGGGAAGACTCGTGTTGTGAGTTCTTTTTAGCCTTGACACCGATACTGATTATTACAACCTCGAGAGCAATTGTATAGGTACAGTACTTCTGTAACGGCAAAGGCGTAACAACCGCACGCAAGCCCTCAACAAACATACTCAACCAAATTAACCGCTGGGCATCGTTAGGGCGCGAACCTTTTGGGCAATGCGAGGGACAACAAACTTGGCAACTCGCATTAATTATTCCTGTCAGTGCATTCTTCCATCATCATATGAAACCCTTTCGGGCCGAATACTACGTGCCAATTTCTACAAATGCGGTGACAAAACACCCCAACCCCACTTCCTTTCATGGAATGAAATAAATATTCCTTCGCCTGATTTTCATCGTCCCGACTTCTTTGGGCAACTCACTTTCTTATAACAAACAGAACAGCAAATTAGCTTTCCAAATAGTCAGTATGTAATGCTACTATTATCAAAGAGTGAGAATGTGTATAAAATTATATCCCCAGACCAACATTTTTGTTAGTCTGGGGATATAGGACAATAAAGCAATCCACTTCATATACCACCATATTTATTATATAAATACCATCATTCTCGTCTTTAATCATCATTATAACGATGAATAAAAAGACCTCGCATGTCAGCCATAGCTCTACAATATAAACTTAATTTGTAACACGTTTAGCACAACCTTGTTTTATATTATTCTGTGCTTGTTACTCTCTGTCCTCAAAAAGCTTTTTAGTAGTGAATAAAAAGCACGAACATACACTTTATCGTTATCTCCTAACGAGTGATTTCCGTCCGTTGAAGAGTTATTAAAGATGTGTGCAATACCAGTGTTAAAGTCATTATAATATGTACTCGACCAGTATACCTTTATTCTTACGTTTGGATCCATAATAGCGATAGTGGTTCCACCCGCATCTTCAAAAGCCTTATTTACCACATGATAATACCATCCCAATATACTACTTGCAGCATTTACCCTTTTGTTTGTACCAAATCCAACATAAAGGTACACGTTTTTCAAATCTGTATTCGAACCCAAATACCAATTACTTAAATTTGATCCTGTAACCGTCACACCCGGATCATAATGAGCAGCGTGGTAAAATGCAGGGCATTTCACTGGCTCATTAGCCTTAATAGTTGTTCCGTCTAAGCTTCCACTGGACTCCCATGTATAATGGTATCCCAGCGAAGTTTCAGGAATTTGATCGTGCTGACTGGGTTGTTCCGCTACAGGATTGTTATATATTCTTCTGTTCGCGGTCCAAGTAGTTAGCGCTCCGTTGTTTGCATCTTTCAGAGCAATAGCCGAACGATCTGTCTCGCTAATAACCAAAGCGATAGGCGTACGCGTCCTTTATTTCGCAGATAATCAACAGTTCCGTCATCGAAAAGATATTTAAATACCTTTGTTAGCTTCACATTCAGCAGATAACTACCGTTAGCTTCCAATGCAACATTTTGCTGAGGACTCATCACAAGACCTGCCAAGTTCTTATGATATATTTCATCTGCTGTCGTAAACTTTAGTTTAAGATTTGAAGTTTGTGTAGGCAAAATATATTGATACTTTACAGGAGACGGAGTAGATACATACGATACTTTTGTAAAGTCCGTCGTGCCCGTACTCTGAAAAGCTCTTCAACTCCCGTAAAATTGCCAACAGCCCCTGCCGAATAAGTGCCAGTAAGGGGATCATAATTTTGCTACCGTTGACGCAGTTCCGCTATCATCAAAAATCATTGCCCTCACATTGCTTGGAATATTTACCATAGCTTCAAGGCTAACACGCACACGCAAACCTGCATGATTCATCTCAAACGGAACCCTATCACGTACACCACTAACGCTCTTTACAGTACGACCGATACGTGCTGTTTCTGCATTAGCTTGCTTTACACTAATTACGCCTCCTGCGAAATCAACCTTATCGTTAAGACATATAAAGGTATACGTACCTGGATCAAGCGTCATCACGTCTCTTGTTGAGAACTTACCCGACGCAACCGTAGCATTAATTTGTCCTTTCAATGCCCCTGTAGCATCATACGCCAACACCGTATAACGACCATTACTTATAGGGCGAGAACCTGCACGCGTTACACGATTGCCACGCTCTCTTGTCATACTCATCTCGGCCAACACGCCATCACCAAGATCGGTAGTGTCGTTTGAAAGCTTTAAATTTGCTGAACTTCTACTACCCATTGGCACTTCTTCATTGAAATCGGTTTCAGTAAGGCTGAAACTAATGCCCGATGAGGCGCCAAGCTATCTTCGTTATTTATTCCATCAACAGAGTCGTTTCCTGAACAACCTATAAGAACACTTACAAATAGCAATGCTGCTACTGATGAAAAATCTTGTTGTAATTTTCATAATATGGTATGAAATATGCGCATGGAACAATTGCCTCACACGTGTTTTTATTAAATAATCCTTTAGAACTCTATCTCTCCCCACTCTTTTCTTTCTTCGTCCTTGAAATCGGGTTCTGTTGAGCCTGTGGTTGTGAGGCTCTACCGAAGTACAAAAAGCCAAAAAGTATTTACTGATAAATATTCACAACTCGGTGAGACATAAAGGCCCTTCTCTTTTTACATTTAAATATTTTTGCATTTTACAATTCATTAAAATGCCAACCTATTTTTAAATAACTCTATGATGTCTGCCGCGCAGCAGACGTGAATGGGTGGCTTATTGGTGTAACCTGAGAGTCTCTTGCCTTAAATTTTATTTAATCGGGCATAACTCGTAATTCCACTATTTATAGACACTTAGTGCCTAGCCGACTTTTTGCATGTCGATAGTTCGAATTTTATTTACAAACAATCGCTTATACGTGTCATGCTTGAAAAAGCGAATGCAAAAGGTACATATTTTTCGTTTTCATTTGTATAAGATTCATGATTTTTAATTTTGAAATTTTGAGCAAAAACGAATAAGATTGCTATCAAAAATTCAGAAAGTCAACCGTTTTATGCAAAAATTATCCACATAATTATAGTTAATTTCTTATTATCTCATACTCTATTTACACTGTAATACGAGGTTGTATGGTGGCCGTAGCGCGCGCGTACTACGGCCGTAGTACAACCTGTATGGGACCGTCGTACACATCGTTCGGCGGCCGCCATGCCTCATCAGTATAACGTAAGAAAAGGACTACGATTATGCCCTATACAAAGCAAGATCCCTTGCAAAAACACGCGGTGTTTTGCAGGGGATCAGTCAATGAAAATGCCACTAAGGACACTCATTTCATAAAAGCAGATATTTTATTTTACTACTTTCTTTCCGTTAACAATTACAAGCCCCTTATAACCGTTACCAACACGTTGGCCCGAAAGATTGTAACGTTTCTGTACAGTATTACCAGAAACAACAACACCCTCAACACCCTAACGTTACACCGTCCGTATCCTTAATGTTTTTAGCATCTTCGCCCGACAGGTTTAAGGCTGTAGCATAAGCAGCCACAGTGCCAGCAGGAACAGTGATAATTGCACGCTTTAAAGCCGAAGCAAGCATCCACTGACTGCCGAACGTTGGGGGCACAGCGCCAAGGAATGTCATCTTAGTTACCTTTGAAAGGTTTAAGGCTTTATTACCGATAGTTTTTAAAGTAGCAGGAAAAAAACAACTGTAGTTACCTTAGCACTCTGCAAACTACTTTCATCAAAATTTTCGATTGCGGTCTCGCTAAAGTCAAGTGTTCCTGCATCACCCGATTGTTTTGCTATATTAAGAAAAGCGCGATTACCCACAGTTTGCAGCGAGGTGCAGCCTTTAAGGTTAACGCTTGTCACGAAATAATCGTTACAAAAAGCTCTCTCGCCCAACATAATCAGTGACGAACAACCCTCAAGAGAGATAGTCTTAATATCCGTCCAGTAGAAAGCATAAGCATCAATTGTTTGCAAAGCTACGAGGCCAGCGAGGTTTTGCTTCTTGCAGATGGCTTTCACTAAAAAGCCTTAGTACGAATCTGCTGTGAGCGCTTACAGTTTGAGAAATCAACGGTAAACCCTTTTTACTTTTTGCCCTTCAAAAGCACTCTTACCAATTTCAACAATGCTTGATGGCAATACTATTTTTAGACAGAACATTATCTTCCTTAAAAATGCTATCAGGCAAAACATGGTCGGCATATGACACACGACCTACTGTTTCCTCAGCAATTGTAACGTCCTTGATATTGAGTTGCTTAACATGATTGCGAAGATAGTGCAAATCGCTTCTATTAATTGTTCCTGTTAATGTGAGGTCGTCAATTACACGACCTGTAGTATCGACAAGTGTTTTCAAAGTACCTGCCGTAGCAACATGAACTGTTTCAGCCTGAACAAATGCCGTAAAAGCTGACAAAAGCACATAAGAGTAATGATTTAAATTTCATACGCATAGTTTAAAATAAGCCTTTTTATAATTAAATTTTTATGTAATATATTTTATTAGATGCTGTGTTATAAGCACTTGCTAAACCAGGGTAACGCGACCTGGAATAATATCAGTGTACTGACGAATAAGCGCTCCTGACACCGTGTTGAATACGTAGAGAGAGGACGTGTTTTTGCTACGATTGTACAGCAAAGCCACTGTAAGATAATCTTCATCGCGCAAGCCCGACCCTGTTATTTGCGGAAGCACGTCAACAACCTCATATTCACTACCGAAGGTTAGCAGCTTACGGGCTGAAGACGGCTGAAATTGAGTCATCTCATAATAATCGAAACGGTAAACCGAGTGTCCTGAAGATGAAGCCATAGTTCTCACCGAATAGAGCCCCACCATGGTTTTTACGCTATTGGCAAAGGTGGCATCAATATCCATTATTTTGCACCAACTCGGCGGGTTGCACACACGATTGACATACTTCACGAGGAATTGATACATCTTATAGCGCACCTGCTTGCCTATTAGATAAACATGATACGACTGATTAGAGCCCTAAGCCTGTGGCTTCAGTAAAGCAACCACCAACGAATCAAGCAGAAGGGTTTGCCCACTCACCTGAACCCACTGCATTTCGTCGTTATATACATGATAACAACCTACACGACCATCGTCGTGAAGCACAAATGTGATTTTCTTAAAACGCTGGAATTGCTTGCTCGATATGGCTTGTTTCACATTTCTGCTTTTTCACGAACGTTTGCTCATTGTAGATAGGGAGCTTGCGGTCAAGACCGTTAAACACATACAATGCCTTATTCATCACAAGGTATTTAGAGGCTCCGTAACCAAAGGTTATATCGCAAAACGGAGGTTTTGTGCTGTTCCTTTATATACAGAACCCTTAACCGTGCCCGTGTATTCGCCCAGCTGATAAGAAATCCGCCTCGTGGGTCGGCATTTTTCATGCTTATTGTGCGACCGTAGTCGTCAGCATGATCGGTAAATATAGCCAACTCGTTTGTTGAATATAATGCTCCACTATAATTGCCACGCAAAGGTTCGGCAGGGCTGATACGCGAAATCATATCGTCAAACCATCGGGTAAAACCGTTGGGAGTGCCTTGAAGCGATATCCATTCAATACGTCCGTCACCCTTTTCATACACAGCAACATAGGAGGGCGTGTAGTTACTAAGCACTTTAAACGTAAATGTCTGTCTAAATTCCAGTCCATTTTTGTCAGTTTGCGTACAACAAAAAGTACCAGGTATTTCGCCTGCCATGCTATAGCCTGCTGGCAAATTAACCTGCCACTCCAGATTGCGTTCACGACTAATTACCATGCTTTTGCCTATCACCCAACGATATTCGTACACCGTTGTATCAGCTCCTTCGCTAAAGCTTACTATAGGTTTCAGGCGCAGAGTATCGCCTTGATATAGTGTGTAATCGTCGGCCGAAATTCCCTCAACACCCGTAACCTGCTGCAGATTCTGGTAAGCTTCGCGGTCCTTACCGCCATAACAAGACAACAGAAGAAGCGAAAATATGGCCTGAAAAGTGAAGTATATAATCTTTCGCATAGCGTTTATTCAAAATAAATACGGTTTCCATTTGCATCGTATTCGGCATGTTGCTCAAAATATTGCTTGCAAATACTAATCCAGTAATCTAATATTCCCGTACTGCCATCGTCGGTCCAGTCGGGGCTTGTAATACCACTTACTCAAAGGGAAAAACAGCACATTTGCGTGCTGAATACGTAATGCGGCGTAGCTTGCTATTGTTATTCCACAATGGAGGTGCAGTGCTAAGATTCTTGGTAAAAGCTAATATCAACATACTGATATTGAGCCTGTCCTACCCCGAAATCGGCATTAGGAACAAGCGCAATACGCATTTTTGTAGTTGGTTGTATCGCTCATTGCCGCAACGTGTATGGTGACATGTAAACTGTCTTGCCACATACCGCGACGAAAAATCTGTTCACGATTCAACGTGTAAACGGCAGAAGTAAGTCCATGACTCGCCGAATCTACAATGGCAATTTGATAGCGTCGGTCATGAATCGTATCAACAACACCTTGAAGTCGCACAGGAATATTAAGCACATAATCAGTAACTCGGCCACCAAGAAAATAAGCATTGAACGCATATTCTTCAGGGTGATCGGCAACTCTACCAAACACAGAGCCTTTAGCTATATTCAAAGCCGATCGTGATGTGTCGTAAAGCTCAAGCTTTTGCTCACTGCACGATACCGTGAAAGTTGATATAACGGCAAAAACTAAGGCCGTAATCCATTTATTTATTTTGCCCATAACCAAACTGTTTTTTTCATATTCAGGCAAAGGCAGCGTGTAAGCACCAGTGGGCACTGCAACTGTATTGCCATTATAATTACCATCATCAACGGTCGCCATATTCATGCGCTTGTAATAGTAAAAGAGCTGTCCCTCACCTTTAAAATCGCATATATACTCGCGGGTTATTTCAGACGAAGGTCGGCAGCCGATGCAGACGCACTTACTTCTGCCGTTCCTCGTGCTCGCTTCAGCTCGTTAAGCATAGCCCGTGCATCAATGCCTGTTGACCCATTCTCAAGACCACACTCGGCGGCAATGAGGTACATCTCGCTCAATTTCAACATAGGCACGATAGGATCACCATATTTTTGCTTTCAGATACTTGCGTAGAGCGTTCGTAACGCACAAGATTTATCTTGCCCCTGCAGAAGGATTAGCAAAGAACCACGCTGAACGCACGTCACCATCAGCATAGGCTTGGGTACTCTTGACAAAGTCATGAGTAAGTCCTTCATAATAAGATCGCGAAACCGAAAGAACGTTTTCCAGTGTACAAAGCAAATATCATTTCGGGCTCAAATAAACGGTCTGATTTTTTTGAACAACGCCGTACACATCCGTTTTTCTATCTCATTAGCATGAATAAATCGGAATTTTTCCCGACTGAATAACCTCCAGTGCATAGCGCGCTGCTTGCGTATAATCGCCACGATAAAGGCATACACGCGCAAGCAAAGCTGTGATAGCGTAATAGTTCATGCGCTGAACACGGTTATACTTCATACTTATCGGCAAGCATCTGCCCCGTTTTCAAAGGGTCATCAGACAACAATTGACGGGCCTTTTGCAAATCATCAACAATATTTTTTTCAACAGTTGAGCAGACGTAATACGCTGTCCGAGCGAAAAACCAAAATCGGTTTTTGTATGGTACATTCTTGGCTAAACTGTCGACCTTAAAAAGAAGGATTATACAACCGCACAAGGTCAAAATACATCAAAAGCACGCAAAGCCGAGTGCCTCGCCACGCATGATATTACTCACCTTTTTCAAGCATGCCTGCGGGGCATTATCACCCAATTTTGACAAAAGCATGTTGTCGTTGACAATGGTATTAAACATTGTCAGGAAAATATCATTGTTTAAAGTCTGTCCCGCATCGGTGGTATAGTTGAACTGTGTCCACGCAATGCGGTCGGGATTATCGCTGCTCACCGTGTACTGTTGGGTTAAAGGTTCGAGCGCATACAACAGCAAATTCCCACCATAAAAGATGTTTTGTACCCAAGTTTGTGTACAAACCCGTAAGCGATGAGTAGTATCCCTCAGGAGAAGAAAACATATTTCCTTCGTCCACTTCAGAGTCGTTACCCACATCAAAACCACGAACACGCTGTCAGCAAAAGGCAACACAAGGAACAGAGATACGATGTATAATGGTTTTTAAACGTCATAATTTAAAAGTTTACAAGTGCTGAAAATGTAACCGAACGCGTGTAAGGGTAAGCCAATCCTCGCTCTTGGTGAATAGAACTTAGATAGAAGAGGTCGTTAGCTGTGACTGAAAGTTTCAGCATACTAACCCAACTGTTAAGCAAACGCTGACGCGGAAGCATGTAGCTTAGGCGCAAAGAGGTAAGACTTATATGCCTTTCTTTTCTGAACAAAACGCGAAGTTGCCTTTGTAACACTGTTATCGCGAATAGCTTTATAGCGCGCAATGCTGCCTGGATTCTGCCATCTTTCAGTCAAGAGCACGGCGGTCATTGTTAACCATATAGTTCACATTCTCTATCTTTTTCAGCCAATGTATAGTTGTACTTATCGGCACCAAACGAATACCCTGCATTCGCACCCATCTCCCAAGAATGATATCGAAGGTTCACGCCCATGTAACCACGAAGTGTGGGTTCGTTCACACCGACGGGCACTGATTGCTGGCTTGCCACGTGTATGTGGTGGTTTGGTCACGAGAAACAAAAATTTCCTTTCCTGTTCCTGGATCAATTCCGAGTGACGGAACGGCATAAATGGTATTCATTGATTGGCCTTCTGTAAAGAGGAATACGGTTGAAAGCTGTCGACGATGATTGTGCTTGACCGTTGACCATATCGTTATATCGTTTCAGGAAATCGGAAATTTTTACGAATCTTATTCGTATTATGCGCACCATTCCATGAGAAGTTTAACATCATGTCTTTGGTCTTAACAGGTGTATAACTCAAGCTAAATTCATAGCCTTGATTCGTTAAATCACCCATATTTGCCTTTGTAAGAGTTGGAAAGCCTATCGATGGCGCAATTGTGATTGTAGTAAGGTTTCCTACCGTGGTATTATAGTAATAGTTCAACTCAAAGTTCAATTTACTATTGAAAACTGTACCATCAAGTCCGATATTTCTATTGTAAGTGCGCTGTCCTCGCAGGTTAGGGTTCCCTAAAGTAGAGATAACTGCCCCAAAGTATCCACCATAAACCGATCGTGTATACGAATACATGTTACCAGCTTGATTACGACTATAACTTTGGCTTCCTGTGGTACCCACATTCAATCGCAACGCAAGATTTTGAACATTCTTATTTCCACGAAGGAACTTTTCGTTAGAAATGTTCCACCGAGACCCACAGACCAATAAGAAGACGTGCGTTCGTGTTTGCCATAAAGCGAAGAACCATCAAGTCGGCACGTCATATCCATAAGGTAACGATTATCCCAAGATAAGTTCTGATTGCAGAAAAACACCCTGCCGTTCGTGTCGTAGAACGCAATCCGCTTACACGTCCAAAGCTCTCATATTGCACCGCATACGACAGGTAATCCTGCGCATCTCCAAGGAAGCCTGTCGATAGAATACCCATCGTTTTCTGTCGTTGTTTGACGCGCTTCTGCACCAATAATGCCTTGCCAATCGAACTTTCCCCACGAATGTGTGTCAGAAAGCACCATATTTCCATTATAGGTAATGCCTGTCGAATTGTTGATATTATACTTCCCACGACGGTAAAAGCACGTCGGGATTTGTCGACAATTGTTGTTATTATTGGTGTAAGCGAAGCTTGCTGGCGACACATAAGCATCATCACGACTAAAGTCATAACTCATTGAAAAGCTGCCTTTTTCAAGCGCAGTTCTGGCAAAATCAACCAGTTCATACTAAAGTTATTAGTCACGCTTGCGACCTCAGCTTTAGAGAAAACTGTTCAAATACTTCGCTTCATATACAGGCGATTGCTGCGAGGCCAGCACGCCCAGCGCCATTCCTGACGGTGCAAAGTTGGCAATAGATAAGAAGCGATAGTAGTTGCCTTTGTCGTCACGCTCTTGGTAATACGGCGGTGCGCGTGTGTAAGTTGAGAAGTTTCCGTAAGGCGAATCAGCGCTATTGGTTAACGAAAACTGCAGGTTGTTCGTGATATACAGCTTACGTGTTTGGAACATCAGCTTTGTTCCAGCCTCATATGTCGTTCTTGACGACCCCTTCATAGCGCCATCATTCGTCCCCATTCCGAGGTTAACCGAATATCTTACATTCCCTTTCGTTCCGTTTTGACTCAACACACTACCATCAATCATGACGGTATGCTTGCGGTTAAAGCCTATACGCAAAGGCTTTTTCAACCAATAAGTATCAACCCCATTCATCACATTGCGAAGCACTGCATTATACGAATTCAAGTTCGTTCCACCGTCCTCGCCTGCTGCATACGGGTCAAACACACCCGCTGCTTTTTGAAATTCAAAACTTCTGCAGCGTTCATCAGATTGTACGACGTAAGATCGGGCACCTGAACACCACCATTAAGCGTATAACTTATTTTGCAGTTTTTCCCGTTTCAGGACTCTTAGTTTCAATTACAATAACGCCGTTAGCAGCCCTACTTCCATAAATAGCCGACGCCGAAGCATCTTTTAAAATCGTAACGCTTTTGATACGATTCATGTCCAAATCGTACACTTTTTGCACACTCACTCAAAGCCGTCAAGAATAAAAACGGGCAGTGAGGTTTGTGTTTCTAACGTACTTCGCGAGATGTCAGGCATTGAATTCTGACCTCTTAATTCAATTTGCCCAGGCACATGATTAGGGTCAGAGCCAAACATTCGCGTGTATCTACTATCTGTAACGATGGTTCGAAGACCTTCAAACTATTAAAAAGCTTGTGTTATTGACCGAACGAAGCTCATCTCCGCCCACCTGCACAGCCGTTCCTGTAAAGCTATTCTTCGCCTTAGAATAGAAACCCGTTACCACTGTCTCTTTTTAATTCATGCTCGTCTGGCGTAAGTTGTATTGTGATATTGGCGTATTTGCGCGCTCTTACTTCATAAGTCTTAGAAACCAACATACTCTACAATAACGAACAATTGGGCGTTTTTCACGTCAAAAGAGAACCTACCCTCTGCATCAGTTACGGCCATTGATATGACCTGAAACTTAGGAACGCGACTCACCAATTGCACCTTCGCACCTGGCAAAGGTTGTCCGCTCTCGTCCACAACGATGCCACGCATCACTGTTTTTCATCTGCCCCACGTTCTTTTCTACGGGTACGAACAGCTGTCTTTTTGCTCCTGAGACGGCAAAGCCTTAACGGTAGGAACAGGAGCAGAAACAGCAACCATGACAAGCGAGTTTGTTGTTGTGGTGCATAATTCTCGAGCATTTATTGAACAGCTTTATACAAATCGGCGGGCAGCGGCAAGGGTGTATTGATTCAGCGTTACCGTCCGCATGGTGCCATCAGCAGCCTTAACTGACGTCAAACCAAGCCGCTTATTAAGATAAAAAGTTGCCCTTCGCCAAACAAATCACGACGTGCTTCTTCATAAAAGTTCACGAAGGCTCTCCTTTGTCACGCTTGTCGCCCTGCTGGCATAGCTTATATCCTTATAGCTTTGCATCTCTTCTAACAGTGACCGCGCCGCCGACGTGTTTGCCCCATCTCGTTCAAAGCCTCAGCCTTTATCAGCATCACCTCGCCTAATTTAATATAAGGAATTGCTGCTGGCAGAGCTGGATGCCGTGGCCGAAGTGCTGTACACATAATCAGTTAGCAGCGTAGCCGAGCCAAACTTATTGCTCATTGCATAGCCGCTTCCTTGCTGACGGAACCATGCGCGGTATCTAATATCGGCATTATCAGCGTAGATATCACGAAGACTCGTTGTGGTTTGAATTCCCTTTGTTTTAAACATATCGTCGCTCAAACGAGCAAAACCTGTTGGTGTTGAGGCTATACCAAACACATATTCGCGCGAAAAGCTGAAATCGCTACCATAATGTCCTGGGGTAACCCAATAGAAAAAGACGATAACGCGCCACTGTATTCTGCAGATGAGCCAACACACTATCAGCCTGTGCCACAGCCTGTTCGTAATTACCCTTGCCATGGCGCAACACGCGCCTGAACAGCTTTAACGGCATAGTAATTCATCTGAAACGTGCGCAGACGACGGTCAAACTCGCCTACCCCTACAATGCTATTACGCTCTTTTAAAATAGGGTCGGCAGTTTTTAATAACTGTGCCGCATGTGCCAAGTCGTCATTCACCGCCCTGCAAAAATTTGCGTTGTTGTCAAGGCTTCCAGGCACATTTGCGCTTGTGTGTGTGACGTAAGGCAGACCGCGAGAAACCTGCATCGGTTGCAGGTGCGGGGTGGAAAAAGGCGTAGCAAATCAAACTGCACCGCTGCCCGGAGTGCATAAGCTTCAGCCATAATTATTTTCTTTTTCCTGCCGAAGTAAATACAACCTTCGTACGTTCAGCTTCATCAATCAGTTTGTTACAGGCCGCAACCACGCCGGTATGCCGCGTGCGTCATCGAGGTCAACACGCGCTGCAAGTGCCACGTCAGCAAAGTTTGGTTGTGCTGCTGCCGACGATATCGCATCATGTGGAGCCATGTTCTGATTGGCAAATTCCATCATTTCGAGTGTCAGCATACCCCCATAAAGGTCACGCGAACGCATTAAAAAGTGTAACGGTCGGTAAGCGCACTGGCAAAGGCTGTCTCATCTCAAAGAACTTCTTATCGGTGATATGCTGTTTTCGTCACCTGTTTTTGTCGAAGTAGTCGTTACACGATGATAGGGTTATCATCAGCAACGCATTAAGGAAAAAGTATCGTTTTTCATTCGTCCGTCTCTCTTTCAAGTTAAAACTGCGCTGGCCGACAAACTCAGACTGCGTGTTAATGGGTAGCAAATACCTTCAGCAACCTTTGCCGAGCGCCATGTCAACAAGTTGCTTCCTATCAACGACCAGTGTATGGCACTGATGTATTTACCCTGCAATTTCAGCGTATGAGCCAGCCGCCATAAAGAGGTCAACTGCAAACGGTTATCATTGTGTACCATGTATGCTGCCGAAAGATAATCAACCTGTTTATTACCAGTAACACCTGCGACGGTGGCACCTGCGCTCCATTGTTTCCACAGCGCCTGCAAACCTATACTGCCACGTAGCGTGGTCTGTTCAAGGCCAACCATCATGGAAGGAGATGTAGCGATAACGCGTTCACGATAGTAAGTAGGCACATCGACCGCACGATTATGATTCAATCGCAAAGCTGTCCACCCATTTAATGAGAAGTTATTACACGCGAAAAGCTTGTCTGAAGCTGTCCAATTCAAGGCCCGAATTGATAACGTTTCCTGCCATTTTGCCACCTGACTATAAAGAAGCCTTCGTATGCGGGCAATGGTCTTAATGCCAACTGGTCAGCCGCATGATTGCGATGAGACCTCAACATGAAATTGCCCAGTTTTCGTCCTCATTTCAACACCTGCAGCCAACATCAGCATCTGAATAGGCTTTAAACCTCTGTTGGGTTTATGGTTAAGGCGAGCGCCAATCTGGTAATAATTATAAATATACTCGTCGTGCGTATCGTTGGTGTACGTGCTATAAAAGTCGGTATAACTAAAGGGAACTACGCCCGTTGTTCCTGCTTCCACATACAAACGAAGCGTTTTTATCCAATCTGCCTTCAACCATGCCTCGTTGTGCATATTCCAATAGGCTTTTCCTGCACTATAAAACATACTGCGATTATCGGGCGCAAGCAAATTCGAACGGTTCAGATTTCCTGCCAGCATTATGCCATATCGTTGATTGAAATGATAATCGGCCGTAACAAATAAGCGCAATGTGCGCTCATAAAGTCGGTTTGCTACAGGTGCCTGTAGCGTATCGTAGCCTAGTGTAAAGGTAATATACGCCATACGGTCACTTAATATTCCACGACCGCCATAGCTTTCACCTGTTCGGTGTCCGTCAAAAATGTTAAAGCCCAAAGCGCTAATAAGCCTACCTTTACCCACGTTAACTTGGTGATTTAACGATGCACCGCCTTCATAAGACACATAGCCCGAACGACGAATATGGTAGGTTCCGTTTGCACGCAAGTCAGTATTGGCCATAAAAATAGCCGATGAAGGAGAAACGAAATCGTCATAACGCACATACTGTCGTGCATAACTAAAGTTACCCTTCAACTGCAAATGGTACGGAAGGTCAATATCCACCCCCAAACGATCAGTCAGCGTTCCTGTTTGCTCCTTAAAGAAAAGAGCCTAACGAGTGCTCGTACACAGGATTAGGAACTTGCTTGCCGTTAACATCAATAAACGGTCTAAGCATTCCCAAACCATCGTGAGGGCTTTCCGTTCCGCTAATCAACGCCATGTCGCCCCAACGACCAAAGTTCGACGTTCGGGCTTTATAATGTCAGCTAAATCATTATATACATTAATTGCCTTGTGTCGATAGCCTACATAAGCACGAAGGTTAAGATCATCATTGCCCGAACCCTTCATCACTCCTCTGTTAGCAGGTGCAAACGAAGCTGTAAACTTATAGGGAAACAGCCCATCACTTCCGCCCACATCAATTTGATGACGTTGCGAAAAGCCCGTTTGCAGCGGCTGTGAAAGCCAGTTAGTAGGTCCGCTCACGCTTTTTGCTGTGCACTATACGGGCTTTATCGGCCGTAAACATCAAAGGTTGAGATGATATGTTACTTTTAACGGCGTCACCGCAGGACGAAGAGTTAAAAATTTCAACCACACCATCAGCACCGTTTATGCCCAATGTCGCCAAACTAACAGCATCGGTTATTCACGGATTTCCTTAATATCACTAACGTTTTTAAGGCTCGAGCAACACTAAGAGGAACACGAGTGCCATCAATTAAAAACAAAATATTGCGACCCTTAGCACGTGAAGTCCAACAGTTGAAACCTCTAACGGCCGATTCTTCGGGCACATAGCCCAATACATCACCCTGATACGCACGATCGGTCATCACGAACGAGGGTTTCTAATACCGATAGAGCATACCAGAAATTTGTCTACGACTAACCTGTTGTAATTCGGCCGGTAGTAACCTTTGTCTTCAGCTGCAGCAGGAATAATAAAACAGGAGAAAAGGCAAAATTAAAAAGCTGCCCAAAACTCCTAATTCTATTCATATATTTTTGCGATTAGAGTTACAAAGTTACACAAAAAGTGAAATGCGGAAAGATATAGTGATAGAATTGAGTTACAAGGGTTTTTCAGTTGTACTTCGATTATTCGTGAAGCCATCGCAATCACCCTAAAGCCAAATCAGGACGCCGCTACGTTACTTGTCGTAACCATGCCCGAAAAAGGCGACAAACGGACACGGATAACGAAACAAGGCGTGAGGATTAGTGAGTTATTGACAACCCACGCAACAAATCCGGTTACGGAAAAAGATTGCGCCGTTCCTCCCCGTTTTGCGTACCGGCGACGGACTCTTCACCGACTAATTTTGAACCTAAAAATTAAGGACGATGAAGAGTACATTTTCAAAAGTAATCTACTACACTCAAACGTCAGGTAGTGAAAAGGACGGGACAGTACCCGTCATGGGACGCATCACGGTGGACGGCAGCCAGACGCAGTTCAGTTGCAAACTGACCGTCGATCCCAAGCTGTGGGACACGCAAAGGGGGACGTGTCACGGGCAGAAGCACGGCGGCACTCGAAACGAACCGCATGCTCGACAAGATGCGTGCGCATCAACAGACATTATCAGGAAATCATGGGCGCTGACAATTTCGTCACGGCGGAAAGGTCCAAGAACGCCTTTCTCGGACTGGAACACCGCTACCACACGCTGATGCAGGTGTTCCGCCAGCCTAACGAGGACTACGAGAAACAGGTGGAGGCTGGCATGAAAGCCAAAGGCACGCTCCTGGTACAAGACCGTTTACAAGCACCTGCAAGAATTCCTCACCATCCGCTACCGCGTGAAGGACATCGCGCTGAAAGAGCTTACGCCCGCTTTCATCTCCGACTTCGAGATGTTCCTACGCACGGACAAGCACTGCTGCACCAATACCGTGTGGCTGTATGTCTGCCCTTGCGGGACGATGGTGTTCATCGCCATCAACAACGAGTGGCTCACGCGACCCGTTCCGGGAGTATGAAATCAGGAGGAGGAAACGACCGCAGTTTCCTGACGAAAGAGGAAATCCGGCTGCTGATGGAGGGCAGGCTGAAAAACGCCAAGCAGGAGCTTTACCGCGACCTCTACCTGTTCTGCGCCTTCACGGGCTTGTCGTTCGCCGACATGCGCAACCTGACGGAAGAGAACATCCATACCTACTTCGACGAACACGAGTGGATAAACATCAACCGCCAGAAGACGGGCGTGGTGTCCAATATCCGCCTGCTCGACATCGCAAAGCGCATCATCGACAAATACCGGGGTCTGTGCGGGGAACGGCGGGATTTTCCCCGTTCCCCACTACAACTACGTGCCTTGCCGGAATCCGTTCCGTCGCCAAGCGTTGCGGTATCACTCAAGCATATCACGTGGCATCAGAGCCGCCACACGGCAGCCACGACGGTGTCCTCTCCAACGGCGTACCCATCGAAACGGTGAGTTCCATGCTGGGACACAAGAGCATAAAGACGACGCAGATATACGCGAAAATCACCAAAGAGAAGCTCAACCAAGACATGGAGAACCTTGCCGCAAGGTTGAACGGCATCGAGGAATTTTCATGTTGCACCATCTAAAAAACAGAGAGCCATGACACGAGGAACCATCATCATAGAGGACAACACGGTCAGCGTAACCGGTAACGAGATATGGATGACCGCCACAGAAATCGCCGGACTGTTCCACACGGGCGTCCCGGCTGTGAACGCCGCCATCAGAGCCGTCCGCAAGCCGGACGTGCTGAACGACTGACGAGGTGTGCCGCTACATGCGGCTTGAAAACGGGCTGCACGCGGATGTTTACTCGCTTGAAATCATCATCCCCGCTGCCTTCCGGCTGAACACCTACCATGCACACGTGTTCCGCACGTGGCTGGTAGAGAAAGCACTCTCGAAGGAAAAGCGGCAGGGCATACGTGATGTTCATACAGAACGGAAAAAGCCGGGTATTGCTGAAAACGCAGAAGACATATAATAATAAGAATAAAAAGGAAACGGACAGCCCGTGAAGGGTTGCCCGTTTCCTTTTTCATGCAGCCGCCTTATTCCATCGGCTTTGCGGTAGTTCGCCTCCAGCAGCTCACGCAGCCCCGATTCGAGGGTAAAGCACCTTCCCTCCCAAAAGGATAAAGGGCAGCACCCTGTTGTTGCGGTACTCCTGCAAGGTGCGGCGGCTGACACGGAGCAGTTCCGCCACCTCCCTGTCCGTCAGGGTAACGTTCCCCGTCCAACGGCGGGCGGTAACTTTCCAGAAAGGCGGAGAGCCATTTCGAGCCTTTGCGCATGTTCATGCACGACGAGGGCAAGCGGCTCGTCCTCCATTGTAAACACTTCGTTGTTCTCGTTCATCATCATTTCGGATTCAGTGGGTTGTGAATAATAAAAATCAAATCATTTGCCGCAGGGATAGAGCGTGCCGACAAGCGGAATGAGCTTTTGACCTCCTCCGGCTTGTAATAGAACCTGCGGTTAATCTGCGAGTAGCCGATAAGCCGCCTGTCACGCAAGGTTCTGCAACGTGCGGGCTGATCCTCAACTGCCCGCAGACCTCCCTCGCCCGTGAGCCACCTTTCCATCCGCCCGCCGTCGCTCTTGCGCCTCAGGGCGGCTACCTTCTCCGCAGAGGGGCGTTGAAGGACGCCACCATCATCTCGAAGGTCTTTTTCTCGATAGATACTATTTCCATAAATCAAAACATTTGCAGGTTTGCCCGCAAAGGTAACGAAGCCGCCTTTGAACACGTGCCGTTTTCCCACTAAAAGGCAGCTTGTTGCGTCGTCTGTCCGGGTTACGGAGCCATTATCCGTAAAAATCTTACGTGAGCTCACGTAGTGAGCTGTTAAAGCCCCTTTGGTTTATTGCCGAATTTTTGTCGCAGAAACATAGCGCAAGCCGAGCGCAGCACGTCAAGCTCGCTTGAACGGTATGCCGAGGCGCAGCCTATGTTCATGCAAAATAAACCAAAAAGAAAGGACTGAATATGAAAGTGATAACGATGGAAAGTTCCGCCTTCACCGCATTGACGGAACAGATAGCCGAGATAGCGGCACGTGCGTGCCGTTTCCGGCGGCAGGAAAGGAAGAATCCCCGACAGGCTGCTCACCACCCGCGAGGCGGCGCAC